>Ga0082212_10006383_pt1 | contig 15868 bp, 10 predicted proteins | sample TergutNt197P3_FD_71548 | JGI IMG/M metagenome (GOLD analysis project Ga0082212, IMG submission 71548) | Neocapritermes taracua P3 segment gut microbial communities from Petit-Saut dam, French Guiana - Nt197 P3 | ecosystem: Host-associated > Arthropoda: Insects > Digestive system > Gut ...
GTACGCTACTCCAACTATTCCTCCAGGCAGCGACGCCGTCGTTATTGTAGGCGCTACCGGTGCGGGAACTATCACTATGCTCAGCGCCTTCGTGTCATCTCCGGCGCCGTTCGTCGCCTTCACTGAGAAGTTGAATGTGTTCGCCGCCGTCGGCGTTCCGCTTATCACTCCCGTCGAACCGTTCAGGCTCAGTCCGCCGGGAAGGCTGCCTACTATTTCCCATGTTATCGGCACGTCTCCCGTCGCGGCTAGCGTCGCGCTGTACGCTACTCCAACTATTCCTCCAGGCAGCGACGCCGTCGTTATTGTAGGCGCTACCGGTGCGGGAACTATCACTATGCTCAGCGCCTTCGTGTCATCTCCGGCGCCGTTCGTCGCCTTCACCGAGAAGTTGAACGTATTATCAGCCGTCGGCGTCCCGCTTATTTCTCCCGTCGCACCGTTCAGGCTCAGTCCGCCGGGCAGGCTGCCTACTATTTCCCATGTTATCGTCGCGTCTCCCGTTGCGGCAAGCGTCGCGCTGTACGCTACTCCAACTATTCCTCCAGGCAGCGACGCCGTCGTTATTGTAGGAGGTACCGGCGCGGGAGCTACCGTAACCGTAGCCACGCTTGAGCTCGCTGATTTTGTATCCGGCGCCGATGTGCCGCTGACCACGCAGTAATAGTAGTATGGACTACCTGAAGCCGTAAGCGTTGTCGGAATTGCGAAGCTCGCGCTCGTTGCTCCGGCTATTGATGTGCCGCCCGTATTGCTGGCCGTCGTGTTTGAATACCATTGGTAACTAAGCGCCGCGCCACGATTTGCGCTTGCGCCTACCGACAGACTGCCTGTGATGCTGCCCTCTGTTACAGCTGCATCCAACGGTTGAGCGTCAATCGTGACATACAGCGCAGGAGTAACATTAAACGTCACGGCCACATTGCCTGCAGTTGAATCAACATTCAGATTTGTCACTGTAACTGACAAACCGCCGGAAGGAACGCTTTGAGCGCTTCCGGTTCCGTACAGCTGGCTGCTTGGGTCGCTTAAATCGTTAAATGCAACTTTCCCGCCGGTGAAGAAAAGATCATCTACGCTTGCCCTAACCTTGTCGTTGTAGCTACTATTCATATGCCTGGCGCCGCCGTGAGCTTCCATGATTTTCAGGAATGGGCGCGTTGTCCAGTCGTTATTTTCTTCGCCCGGTTTCTTGCTCTCGTCGATATGGTATATCATTAGGCCACCATATGGAGATTCCCATGGAATGCTATAAGCATTATTCTGATTCACGAATGCAATTCCGCGGTCGTATCCGACGTTGCCTCTTGGTTGCAACAGGAAATACTGATTTTCATCCTGAGTTTGCAGCTTTATATACTGGTTGGGATTAGTCAGAGTAACGTTCGTCATTGTGTCTGTTACCGTCGCAGCTTGAGGTAAATATTTGGATATATTATACGCATCCAGCGCTGAAGGCGTTGAGCCGGGCTGCGAACCTATCTGGAAGCCCCAGCAGCCTAACCCCATCAACGACCACGCGTCCGCAATTCCCCTCGTCACGTTAGTATAAAAGGTATACAAATCCACGAAACCCAACGAATCGTGCCCAAGTTCGTGCGCGGGAGCGCCTGCTGTAAACGGAACCACAGTCAATATACCGTGGAAAGCGCCCGAAGCGCTGTAACTTCTGACCTCGACCCCATTCAATAGCAGAGCATTTCCGCTGGATACGTTGGTGTGCGAACTAATCGCAGGTATGGTGTCTTCGCCTCCCGCTATTTCTCGCGCAGTGAATTCGAACCCGTGAACTATGAATAAAATTGAGAGATCTTGGGGATCCAAGTAGCCCAAACCTTTATCATAAGTACTAATATTAATGAATGGACCCGCTTTTTCCAACGCAGGTTTTACGACATCTGTTTTGATAAGTTCAATACTATTAGAATATTTTCTCCAATTCTTATGATCACCTGAGACTGTAACAACAATTATTCCGTCGTTTGCTGCGCCGTACGACTCCTGAGCGGGGGAAAATTTCACCGCGCCATTTGTTACAGACTTGTAGTAGTGAGCGACAGAGCCCTCCTCGTCTTTGAAAATACGATCAGAAATCTGCTCGATCGTAAGCTCTTTGCCCGCTAATTCCGGCAGGTTGCTTTCATTTTCGAACCTGACGTAGATGACGAGAAGATTACGATCTCCCGGAGCTTCCATAGACATGATATTCATGCCCTGAGCTGATTTCGCGCTGTTATGCGCGCTCCAGAAAGCGTCGCGTTCCGCTATCTTTTCTCCCGCATATTGCAAAAGAAATTCCGGTATTTGCGCCGATAGCGGCTGCATGTCGCTTTCGGGGATTTCGGGAACGCCGTCGTAATCTCCTTCCGGTTTTATGCCTGTCGGGACAGTAAATCCATTGATTATTCTCCCGGAAGACACCCCAAGCGCTTCAAGCTTATCTGCGTTCCCAAAGAAATCTCCCTTATTGACCCAATCAGCATAATAAAGGTCGCCGTCGTCGCCAAAAGCCACCAGCTTTCCATTGCTGTCAATCATAAAGCTCAAGTATTCGTCGCCAATAACCTGATAACTGACAATCCCGCCATCGCTCTGTTCATGGGTATGAACTCCGGGCATGACTGGAACACCCTCCGCAATTGGCGCATTCGCGCCTATTAAAAGAAGAGAGAACACTGCCAAGCCGGCCAAAAGACTAAAATTCTTAATGCGTCTCATTAATTAACTAACCCCTTTCGAATTAATATGAATAAAGCTATCGTACAAAAACGAGCTGCAGAATCACTAAAACAACAATGAATCGAAAACAAACAATTCATTATTTATGTATAAACTCCAACTACATTATTTTACTAGGTAAACAATAAAATATCAACAAAATATGAAATATTCATAAGTCACATTTTGTTAACTTTTACATTTCTATTTATTTAATCATTAATTTATGTTTATTTTGTGTGTTTTTGTGATTATTTATGATATTACGTGTATTTTAAAATATTCTCTTTATTTCTTCCAAACTTTGAGATGAAAGGGGGGTAATATAGTTTGAATCTTTTATGCACATCATAATCAAATTCATTTTTGCCGTGCTCTCAAGAACTTCTATCCTATTAAAAGCCTCCAATAAACTTTTTCCTACGGTTAGAACTCCATGATTTTCCATTAAGACTATATTTGATTTTAAAGCTGCTTCGCCAACCGAATACGCAAGCTGTTTTGTTCCCATAAGCGCGTATGTTGCTTTTACAGGAGTTCCCAGTACTGAGTAAGCTTCTGCAGTCAGTTTTGTGTTAATACCAACATTCAACGCGGTAAAAAACGTAGAAAAAGTTGGATGCGCATGGATAATCGCTGAAATATCGGTTCTGCTTTGAAGTATGCGAAGATGCATCTCCGTCTCTATACTAAGTTCAATATGAGGGGTTAATGTGTCTCCGTGAATTGTGATAATGCCGACAAGTTCCGGAGTTAGCCTGCCTTTATCAACTTTTGCAGGAGTTATCAATACATGTTCTCCGATCCGAAAGCTTATATTGCCTCCCAAACTGGTCGTGTAGCCTCGCTCATATAATCTGCACATATAATCAGCCACGGCAGCCCTTTCATCGTAATACTGAAGCAAAAACACTACCTCTTTCCTTTTAGTTTGTTTGCAAGCTTATTCATTTCCGATATTTCATCCTCAGTAGCACTTCCAAGGCGCATTTTTGAACGCAGTTCCGTATATCGCTCTTTTAGCATTATACGATTCAGTTCTTCGCAAACAATAGTCCATTTGTCCTCTTCTTGCAATTCTTCACAGAATTTTACCCCGCTTGCAATAATCTGAAGCGGTAATTCTTCTCCAGTAGAATGCCATCTTCTTTCCAATTCGGAAGGCGAATTATTCAATACAGCAAAAATAATCTGCTTTATAACCGGGTTTGAAACCAAATTTAACAGGTCAAGCGCGCGATTATTGACCCTTTTCTCCTCGTCGCGCCATAATAAAGCGCATAATGCTGCTTCAATAGGCACTATTGATGTTTCGCGTTTATTTTTCCCGTGAATTATTTCACGTTCTTTTGATTTCTGGTTGTTTTGATTTGCCCGACGACTCTTGTTAAGTACCTGCCAGAATTGTGGAACTGACAGATCCAAAGCACCGGCTAATTTATTGGCGTATTTGGCGATATCCGTGTCCTCTAGTCCAGAAATCTCATTTAACAGAAGTTCTTCTCCACTTTTACGCGCTTGCGGGTTTTCAATAAGGATTCTTGATCTTTCTAAAATGTATAAAACAAACGGAAGAGATTCATTAAGCGCGTTGTCAAAATCAGCGACGCCTCTATCTCCTTCTGACAACAGCGCGTCCGGGTCTTTTCCGCGAGGAAGGGATACTATATAAGCTTCAAGTCCCGCATCGGTAATTATACGCGAGGCTCTTAAAGAAGCTTCCCTGCCTGCATCGTCCGAATCATAGCAAAGATAGCATCTATCACAGAATCTTTTTATCAATGACGTCTGTTCTTCCGTCAGCGCAGTCCCAAGCGTCCCGACTGTCTCAGGATATCCGCACATGTGCATCCTGATGGCGTCAATATAGCCTTCGACAATAATAGCCCTTTTGCTCCGCTTAATAGCAGTTTTAGCTGTATTCAGCAAATATAAATTCTTTCTTTTACTGTAAACCGCGCCTTCCGGGCTATTGACATATTTAGCTCCGTCCCCGTCTATCAATCGCCCGCCAAATGCAATGAGCCTTCCAGTTACGTCCCTTATTGGGAACGTTATTCTACCTCTAAACCGGTCATAAAGCCCTTTTGGGCTTTCAATGACCAAACCTGACTCTAAGGCTTCATTATCGGATATTTTCGTTTCTCTGAAATACCGCATAAGAGCATCCCACGTCGGGTAACTCCATCCGAGCTCAAAGCGCTCGGCAGCGTTGTGTAAAAGATTTCTTCTATCCAGATATGCTCTCGCGACATTCCCTTCGTCAGAGTTTAAACCGCGCCTGAAGAATGAGTTGGCAGTTTCCAACGTTTCGCTTACGGTACGGACATTCTTTTTATCTCTCAGTTTTTCATTTACAATTTCCACACCCGCGCGGCTCGCCAATAATTCCAACGCTTCGCTAAAGCTCAATCCTTCAGATTGCATAACGAATGTAAAAATATCCCCGCCTTTTCCGCAGCCAAAACAGTGAAAGAATTGCTGACTCTGTGAAACGCTGAACGACGGCGTCTTTTCGCTGTGAAACGGGCAAAGGCCAACCCATCTGTTCCCCGCTTTTCTAAGTTTCACTCGGTCGGATATTACTTCAACAATGTCCAATTTATCCTTAATAACAGAAATCAAATCATTTTGCATTTCGATACCTCTTGAAAACATTCTGAAAATAAGCTCTAAAAAAAGCGGACGGCAGAATGCCGCCCGCACGGTCAACATTTATAGCTGTTTAAAGTTACTGGCGCGGGACGCCCATGGGCGCGTCCCCTACGTATATAATTTCCGGCAAATCAAAGTATTCAGCGCGTGCGGCTACAAGCCGCCCCTACACGTAAAACCTTATACGTTGCCCAAACATCCAGTCTTTTGTCCTTGTCTTTTCTAATCCCTAATTCCCTGTCTTTCAATTTTCCATTTACCTAAACTATGAGCGGCGCTATGACAAGCGCTATTACAGTCATAAGCTTTATGAGAATGTTAAGGCTTGGACCTGCGGTATCTTTAAATGGATCTCCCACGGTGTCTCCAACAACGGCGGCTGCATGTTGAGGCGTTTTCTTGCCGCCATGGTGACCTTCCTCAATATATTTCTTCGCGTTATCCCATGCACCGCCGGCATTTGCCATGAATAAAGCCAGCATAACTCCGGAAACTATCGCCCCTCCGAGCAGTCCTCCAAGCGCTGCTTTTCCAAGGATGAATCCCACCGCTATTGGGGATACTAGCGCTATCACACCGGGGAGGATCATCTCATGTAGCGCGGCTTGAGTTGAAATTTCCACGCATTTCTCATATTCAGGCTCAGCTGTATTCTCCATTATTCCGGCAATTTCGCGGAACTGTCGGCGAACCTCGTCTATCATTTTCTCCGCTGCGCGTCCAACTGCTTTAATTGAAAGCGCGCAGAAAATAAACGGCAACATGCCGCCAAGTAATAACGATCCCATAACCTTCGCGTCAATGAGGTCTATTGTATCAATCTGCGCTGCATAGGAATAAGCGACAAATAAAGAAAGTGCGGTCAACGCCGCAGAGCCGATTGCAAGTCCTTTTCCCATTGCAGCGGTCGTATTTCCTATTGAATCAAGTTTATCAGTTATTTTACGAACCTCTGGTTCTAATTGACTCATTTGGGCAATTCCGCCGGCGTTATCCGCAATCGGGCCGTAAGCGTCGACGCTAAGAGCTATACCGGTAATGGAAAGCATACCAACCGCCGCGCACGCCACACCGTACACACCATACAGCCAAAAGCTGGCAAGAGTTGCTAAAACTATCATTATAACCGGAATCCCGGTAGATAACATGCCAATTCCAACTCCTGAGAGGATGACTGTAGCAGGGCCGGTTTCTGATGACAGAGCTATTTCTTTGACAGGTTTATAATCGCTTGATGTATAGTATTCTGTGACAAAACCAATAAGTACGCCAACTAAAACGCCTGACACCACGGAAAGGAAAACCTGGAAGCAATCAAGCCCAAAGAAAAGGAGACTAAGAATGAAAGATCCAATGATCATAGTTATTCCAGCGCCAAATGTTCCAATTCTTAATGAAAGCGCAGGATTTTTGCCGCCTTGTATTTGCTCGAGCCAATGTCCAATTTTCGGGATTTTATTCGCTATTCCAAGCACTATCTTTGGCAATTTTTCGGAATAACATACCAGAATACAGCCAAAGATTGACGCAAATATTCCAAATCCTGCAAGGATAAGCGGGAAAGTCGACTCCACAACGCCTGTCGTAGCTGCCCCAATAGCCATAGCTGCAATAATTGAATTTACATAGGACTCAAAGAGATCCGCTCCCATTCCCGCTATATCGCCAACATTATCACCGACATTGTCAGCAATAACGGCTGGATTTCGAGGATCATCTTCAGGAATTCCCGCTTCAACTTTACCCACAAGGTCAGCTCCCACATCGGCTGCCTTAGTGAAAATACCTCCGCCAACGCGCGCAAAAAGCGCAATGCTGCTTGCGCCCATACCGAAACTAGTTATAGTTTCAGGAGACCAGAAGAGGAAGCAAAAAGAAATACCAATTACACCTACGCCAACAACGATCATGCCCATGATACTGCCGCCGCTGAAAGCCATTTTCAGCGCTTCGCTTGCCCCCGAAGGCAGTGAAGCTGCAAATGCTGTTTTTCCATTTGCGTTTGTAGCGACGTACATTCCTACAAAGCCGGTCAAACCACTGCATAGAGCTCCAATTAGGAACGATACTCCCGAAGCAAAACTAAGTATTGCTGTCAACAGGATAGAAACTATTAATACGAACGGGATAAGCCATATATACTCTTTCTTAAGAAACGCCATGGCCCCTTTGTTAATAATTGACGAAATCTCAACTATTTTCTGATTGCCGACTTTGAATCCATTGATCTTGCGATACTCCATCCATGCATAGAACAAAGCTAAAGCTCCAGACAATACAACCAACAGCAACAACAAGTATTTCATTCGTTCTACCCCCCAAAATTTAGTTAATAAACTCATACAAAATTGAACACGAAACAAAAGCTCCACGTTATGGGGCTGTAACAAAAGTAATTAAACTATAAATCAAACCACAATATATAGTGGTCAAGTTGCGTCATGAACACTATATATTGTAGGGCGGCATTCTGCCGCCAGCTTTTGTTACAGCCCCGGCGAATTTGGAGGAGCAAAGCATATATTTACACACGAAGCATCTGTTTCATCGACAAATTGGTATCAATTAAGTATTATATGAATTCATTTGGATTAAGACAAGCCCTTTCTTCCATTACCAATTTCAGATTTTAAAGATAATTTCCATATTTCACGGTAACTATCCAGGAAAAATACTGATAGGCTTAGAATAAGAGGACCAACGAACAGCCCAAGAAAACCCCAAACCATAAGCCCGCCAAAGGCGCCTATAAAAACAAGAAAAGTACTTATATTTGCCTTATCGGACGTAAATTTAGGACGCATGAAATTATCTATCATGCTTACCGCGAAAATTCCCCAAAGAAAAAGGATTAACGCGTTCTGATATTCATTGATCATAAGAAGATAAACTGTGCCCGGCAGCCATACGGAAGGGGTTCCAATTAAAGGAATAAGCGCCATGAATGCCATCAAAGCGCCAAACAACAAAGGAGCAGGCAAATCCACTAGCCACCAGCCTACAGCTCCGAGAATTCCCTGCACTACCGCTGTAAGAGTTATGCCATAAACTACCCCTCTCAATGTATCTTTTCCGCGAACCATAAATTTCATCTGCTCATCTTCCGCAAGCGGGACAATATCTTTTATGTAATTTAAAATTATGTGTCCGTCTCTCAAAAGGAAAAAGTATGAAATAAATATAATAAGGAGGCTATAAATCAGTCCGAGAGTATTTCCTAAAAAACCTCTCGCTATCTGAAAACTATATAAACTAATGTTCTTTAGTATATCTTGCAATATTTCCGGCAAACCGGAATCTATATATATTTTCTTCAATGTTGGATAACCATCAAGAATAAGATCAATTTTTTCTTTAAGTACCGGCGATACTATCTCGCCAATAGTTTTAGATTGATCTTTCAGCAATGGTTGATACTCGGTGTAATAATCAACAGCCTCTCTTGCCATTATTGAGCCTGCTATAATTGCAGGAGCAATAATTACAAATATAACAATTACCGTCATAATTAAAGCGCAAACGCTGGGGCAATTTCCATTAAATAACCTTTTATATAGAAAAATATATATCGGATATGAAAGAAATGCCAATAATACAGCCCATGATATAGGCTGAAGCAAAGAGGACATCGTAACATAAGAAAGATACGCTAAAATTATGAATAAAGCAGAAAAAGGCAATAACCAATTCTTAACGTTATATATTTTTTTCCCATCAAAAGCCATTGTACTCCCCCAACACTCCTTACAAGAACTATTTAAAAATACAGACTTTTTGTAAATCTCAATGTATTTATTTACACTCTTTCTTCAGTATACTCCATAATTCTTCATGCGTATCCATAATTATGGAAGAATCATCCATAATATTATCCTTTTTTACTCTCCCGATTATAGCGGATTCTATGCTGTGTTCTTTAAGTTTTGCGAGCGCTTCATCTATTTTATCCTCTGGTATGATAGCCAACAAAACCCCGGAGGATATTAAGTGAAGCGGCGAAAACCCAATTGAAAGAGCAGCTTTACGAGTTAATGGAGAAACAGGAATTTTTGAGACATCTATCTTTAAATGAAATCCACTCATTCTTTCGAGTTCGTATATCCCTCCGATGACTCCCCCCTCCGTTGGATCATGCATTACCCGGGCAATATCCCTGAGAGCGCGTGAAGCCTGAATTACCGACAATTCTTTGCTCCATGACCTGACCTCTTCAAGCTCGCTTTTTTCAAAATCGTTAAGAAGATCAGGGCGATCTGCGGCTATTATAGACATCCCTTCCAACCCCGCGTGCCGGGTCATAAAAACAGCGTCTCCGTCATGGATATTGGAAGAATCCATACAATAGTCCGTTTTGCCGATCATAGTACCTACAATAACAGGCTGCGAGTAACGATCGGTAACCTCTGTGTGTCCTCCAATAACTGCTATATCTAGCTCTTTACAAGATTCATCAATTTCCTTCATTATTCTTTTGGCGCATTCAAGTCCGTCTTTAACCGGAACAATTAATGTGACGATAAACCAGAGCGGTTCTCCTCCTTTACACGCTATGTCATTGGCGTTTATATGCACCAATAACCTGCCCGCGCCTTCGCTTGCACCGACAATAGGATCTGAAGAAATAACAAGCAACGGAAATATATCGTCTTTTTGATCGTTAAATTTTACTAAAGCCGCATCTTCTCCAATTCCAGGGCCAATTAAAACATCACGGCGATTAGCTCCTCTGTATGCAAGAATTTCACGCAGAAGGACATCCGGAGGAAATTTTCCAACGCCCAGCGCAGTATCATCTGAACCAGGCGTTATTTTCGACACGTCTATTTTGCTCATTTATTTAGGAATATCTCCTTTTACTCCCTCAACAAACCAATTCATGTTCCATATTTCTTCATCCGTCATTGCCTTGCCTTCCGGTACTTTCAGCTCTCCAGCCTGATTTGCTATTGGGCCTGTAAAAACATCCCATTTACCGTCAATAATGGCTGACATTTTCTCCGCAACCAAATTCTTTGCATCTTCCGCTACGGCAGGCCCGAACGGCGCAAGAGCAACCGCGCCTTCCTTGAGCCCCCACCATATCGCGTCAGATTTCCAAACGCCTTCGTTGACCTGATTTACTATGAGAGAAAACATGCTTCCCCAGTCCCATATTGGCGCCGTGAGGTGCATTTTAGGAGCAAAAGACTTCATGTCATTGTTATAACCAATAACAAACACGCCTTCTTCCTCGCAGGTCTGAGCTACAGCTCCCGTATCAGCGTGCATGGCAAGCAGGTCGCACCCTGAATCTATAAGAGCTTTTGCTGCTTCTTTTTCTTTCCCCGGGTCAAACCAGGAAAACAACCATACGACGTTTACAGTAGCATCTGGATTTACGGCGCGTACTCCCAATGTAAAAGCATTTATCATTCGGATAACTTCCGGCAAAGGATAAGCCGCCACGTATCCTATTTTACCGCTTGCGCTTGTCTTTCCAGCGACAAGTCCTGACAAGTACCTCGGCTGATACATGCGCCCAAACATGTTTCCAACATTTTCAGTTCTTTTATAACCTGAAATGTGAATAAAAGTAACATCCGGATACTTTTCCGCAACTTCAAGCACGTAATCCATATAACCAAAGCTGCAGGCAAAAACCAATTTTGACTTGTTGCTTCTTATTAAGCGCTCCATTGCAGTAACAGACTCCGGGCCTTCAGGAACAGACTCGATGATAAACGACTTGAGGCCCGGGAAATTCTTCTCCATATCCTGCCGCCCTTTCTCCTGCATGTAAGTCCATCCTCCATCACCCGGAGGCCCTATATAAATAAAACCTGGATTGATTTCTTCAATTGGAATCTTTTCAGCAAAAGCAGAATCGACAGCAATGAATCCAAAACAAGCGACGAATACCAAAACTAATCCAAATATTTTTCGCACACCGCAAAACCCCTTTCTTAATCCTCACTTAAAGGAGAAAATATTATTTGCCATTATAGCATTTTTTATGTTATCCTCTCATTATTGTTTCATAAAATTAAAGTCAATCGACCTAAAAATTGTATTACTTGGAGGAGTTTTTTTTCATGGGAACTGAAGATAGATATCATAAAACATTTACAATATCCTGGGAAATGTTGCAAAACGATTGTAAAACATTATCAGCAAGACTTTTAGGGAAACGTTCCTGGGAAAAAATAGTGGGGATAGCAAGAGGCGGATTAGTCCCTGCCGCTATTGTCGCAAGAGAGCTGAATATTCGCCTGGTGGATACTGTCTGCATATCTAGTTACACAGTCAAAACTCAGGGAGAAGCAGCTATCCTAAAAGCACTTGAAGTTGGTGAAAATTCAGAAAATTGGTTAATAATTGATGATCTGGTTGATACGGGAATGACAGCGCAAATTGCTCGTAAAATGCTGCCATATTCCTATTTTGCTACAGTATATGCGAAGCCTGAAGGCCGTGTTTGGGTGGACGATTGCATAACGCAAGTGTCGCAGGATACATGGATACTGTTTCCATGGGATTCAGCCCCTGCCTACGTTAAACCGTTGGCCGAAATGTAGCAAACATCCAAGTGTGTGCTTTGAAAATTCTCTCAAGGAGGATCTGCTTTGAACCTTGAATTTTTGAAATTTATTTCCTGGAATGCAATTTGGGCATGGGTATTGTCAGATACAGTTTCAAGATACGCAGTACCTTTCTTTGACAAATTCTATGATATGTTGGATGAAATAGTGAAAGTTGAGAGAGATAACGGAAAGGTAAACCAGTATTTTATAAAAACAATTGCTTTGTTAATAGAAATTGTTTTTACAATATGCTTGATTTACGTAATGGTCTCATGGTCGGTATGGTGTATACTCAGGTGTGTGCTATACACTCAAGGTCTTGATGTTAATCGCTCAATTTATTTCGTTACAGGCGGATTATGTTGCATACTTGCTCTCGGCAGCGTGGCAAGGGCTTCAACTCATAAACATTTTCTTAGCGTATTGCCATATGTTTTAGGAATGGGCTCATTTATGGTCTTTTCTCTGAATTACGCGCCGATACGCTCATCATTTCCATGGTTGATTAAATTCGTTGGCCTTAACTCACTTTAATTTTATTTAGGAGATTTTTTATGGATAGAGCACATAGTAAACTTGCTTTCATCGGAGGAAAAGTTTATACCCCATTTGGATATAAAGAGGCAATATTGATTGAAGGTGAAAGAATATCTTTCGTCGGGAACTCAATTGATGCAGATTTACTTGCTAACAATGGATATAGTAAGATTAATCTTGATGGCAGAACTGTCATTCCCGGATTGTGCGACTCTCACTTGCATTTTCTGGCGTGGGCGTCAAACTCGGATAAACTGGACTTAAAGGGTTCAAAGTCCATCAACGATGTTCGTAAAAAATTAATTAAGTTCGTCAGCAACTTAAACTATGCCGACTTTACGGAAAATTCCTGGATAGAAGGCCGAGGATGGAATCAGGAACTTTTTGAATCCGGTTCTCAAAAAATGCCTACAAGATACGACATTGATAATATAGTCCCTAACGTTCCAACTGTTTTATCGCGTGTATGCGGTCATGTAGGAGTTATTAACACGGCGGCTCTTAATAAACTGGGGATAAACCGCGATACTGTCATATCAGGAGGTATTATTGATTTAGGCGCGGACGGTCATCCCAATGGAATAATTCGAGAAGCCGCTTTAGAGCTTGTATGGAATAGCATCCCTTCTTTAGATAACGACGATCTTTACCGTCTGCTTCATAAGTACGGTAAAATAGCCGCCTCATTTGGTTTGACAACAATAAACTCCGATGACCTTTCGGAGTTAAATGATGATTACGAGAGAGCAATATGCTTTTATTCAAAAGCTGAATGTGACGGTAAAATGCCTTTCAGAGTAAGGCAGCAATTCCTGCTAAGGACTCATCAACAGTTGCGCGAATTCCTCGGGAAAGGTTGGAGGACTGGCATGGGAAGTAAAAAATATAAAATAGGGCCTTTAAAAATTCTATGCGATGGTTCGCTAGGAGGCAGAACTGCTTTACTGCGCGAAGAATACGCGGATGAGCCGGGAAGCAAGGGGATTCCCATTCATAGTCAGGAAGATCTTGATGAATTTGTATGGTTAGCGCACTCTTCAGGGATGCAAGTAGCTATGCATGCGATAGGAGACGCCGCCCTTGACATGTGCCTTGACTCAGTGGAAAGAGCAAAAAAGTTAAGGGTGAACTCGTTGCGTCATATCATAGTTCACTGCCAAATAGCGGATGACTTTCAACTCATAAGACTAAAACGGCTTGGAATGGGAGCGGCAATTCAACCTTGTTTTGTCCCGTCAGACAGAGAAATGGCCATAAGAAGACTTGGATATAACAAAGCTTCTTGCAGTTATAGATGGAAGACAATGATAGATAAAGGGATAATTATTTCGGCAGGTTCGGATGCTCCGGTAGAGAGCGTTTCACCGCTTCTTGGCATTCATGCCGCTGTAACTCGACAGGATGAAAACCGCCACCCTTATAGAGGATGGGGAGAGAAAGAGCGTTTATCTATCGCTAGCGCTATAAATATGTACACTTGGGCTTCCGCATGGCACGCAAACGAGGAGAGCATACGGGGAGAAATAGTTGAAGGAAAATTAGCCGATTTTGTTATCCTAGAAGACGATATATTTTCAATGGCGCCGGAAAAAATAAAGGATATACGTGTATCAATGACGATTTGCGGAGGCAATATTACATACAAAAGATAGGATAAAAATATGTCGCAAAATGGATTTTTTTCGTCTATAATTTGTGCGCTTTATAATTAAATTGATAAAAATGAGGTGGAAGTACAGCAATGATTTCAGAATACGAATTTGAGATGGAGAATTATATGTCGTTTGAAGAATTCGACAAATTTAAAAAGTTCGGAATGGGTAAACAAACTCCATTCATTATGATAGACCTCGATATAGTCGCTAGAAAATATGATGATCTGCGTAACGCCCTGCCGCAATCTGACGTTTATTATGCAGTCAAGGCAAACCCGGAAGTAGAAGTTCTCAAACTTCTCGCCGAAAAAGGCAGTTACTTCGATGTGGCTACTATCTATGAAATTGATCTGGTGCTCGGGTTGGGAATTGACCCTTCGCGCATCAGCCTTGGAAACACCATAAAAAAAGCAAGCGATATAGCGTACGCATATTCAAAAGGCGTCAGATTATTCGTGACCGACTGCGAGAGCGACGCGCGAAAGATAGCTGAGAACGCGCCCGGCTCTCAGGTTTTTTGCAGGATACTTTCCGAGGGAATAGGGGCTTCATGGCCGTTATCCAGAAAATTCGGCTGCTACCCGGATATGGCGCTCGAAGTATTGACTTTAGCTCACCAACTTGGGCTGAAACCCCGCGGTGTGTCATTCCATGTCGGTTCACAGCAGTATTATATATCTCAGTGGCGAGAAGCTTTATGGGACACGAAAAGCGTTTTCGACGGCGCTTACGAGCGCGGGATAAAGCTTGACTTGGTGAACATCGGGGGAGGATTCCCCGTGAGATATAACCACCCCATCCCGGAAACCGTCGCTTACGGCGCGGAGATAATGGAATACATGGCTGAAGTGTTCGGAAATGATATCCCTCAGACAATAGTGGAACCCGGCCGGTATATGACCGGAGATTCCGGAATATTGGCGGCGGAAGTCGTGCAGATTTCGCAGAAAGAAGTTGGCGGAGGAAGGTCGTGGATGTACCTCGACGTCGGCAAATTCGGCGGAATGATAGAGACGCTCGACGAATGCATACGCTATCCGATATACTCCGAACGCACGGGCAAAATGCTCCCCTACACGATCGCGGGACCGACATGCGACAGCGTCGACGTGATGTACGAAAAAGTACCTTATATGTTGCCGGAGGCAATCGAGGAAGGTGACAGGATATATTTCTTCTCCGCCGGTTCTTATACATCGACTTACTGTTCGGTTTATTTCAACGGATTTCCGCCCTTAAGAACATACATACTTCAAAAATAAAAAATCAAGCAAGGAGAGAGAATGATGAAACTGTTTATAATCAACCCGGGTTCCACGAGCACTAAGATCGCGGTGTATGACGGCGATAAAGAAATTTGGAGCGAAACCCAGCGTTACGACACGGACATTATAAGTACGTTTGAAAACATAAGCTCTCAGGAAGAATTTCGATTCAATGAGATAAGCAAAATACTTAAGGAAAAAGGAGCCTCTCTGGAGGAATTCGGCGCAATCGTCGGAAGGGGTGGGCTTTTGCACCCGATAAAGGGAGGGACTTATGAGATAAACGAGAAAATGATAGAAGAGCTTTCAAGCTCAATGCACGGCTCCCACGCCAGCAACCTCGGCGCGCCGCTCGCCGCCCGTTTCGCGGAAGCTGGAGGGGGCAAAGCGAGGGCGTTCATCGTCGACCCGGTAGTAGTTGACGACCTCATCGACGAGGCCCGGGTAACAGGATTGCCGGAGATAAACCGCCGCTCGA
>Ga0082212_10006384_pt1 | contig 15867 bp, 8 predicted proteins | sample TergutNt197P3_FD_71548 | JGI IMG/M metagenome (GOLD analysis project Ga0082212, IMG submission 71548) | Neocapritermes taracua P3 segment gut microbial communities from Petit-Saut dam, French Guiana - Nt197 P3 | ecosystem: Host-associated > Arthropoda: Insects > Digestive system > Gut ...
CCCGCCCCTGTTTGGCGAGCCATCTAATATTCTACTACATCCTTTTCACCCTTGTCAACTGTTTTTTTTGCCTGTTTTCCAGTATTTTTTTAAGAATTTTTTTCTCAGATTTTGGGATTTAATTGACATATCTGATTAACATGATATAATTGAAGTGCAATTTTGTGCCATTCTTAATATGGCGTAGTTCTGCACAATTATTTATCATTATTCAAAGGAGGACTTTATTATGGGTAAAAAAATCCCAATGTGGCAGGCTGCATGTGTGATGCTGTTCGCAGTGATAATGCTGATGTATGCGGTAGGCCTGCTTGGAATGTTGCTTGGCGAAGCTTTCGAATGCGAAGCCGACCTTCACGTTCCACTGGTTGTATCTGCTATTTTAGCCGCAATAGTCGGTAAAATCAACGGATACAAATGGGCGTACCTGGAACAGGCTGTGATCAACACCATCAGCAGGACCATGGGCGCCATACTTATTCTTATGTGTGTCGGCTTGCTGGTTGCTTCATGGCTCGCGGCTGGCATCATACCAGCCATGATCTACTATGGGCTTGCAGTGCTCAACCAGAGCATATTCCTGTTTGCCGCCTGCATCATATGCGGCATCGTAGCGCTTTCTACAGGAACTTCCTGGGGGACCGCCGGCACCTTGGGCGTCGCCTTCATTGGTATCGCCAAAGGGCTTGGCATACCCGAACCAGTAGCAGCGGGCGCCATTATTTCCGGCGGCTACTTCGGCGACAAGATATCGCCTATGTCCGACACCACGAACCTAGCACCGGCAGTGGCGGGCACCACGCTGTTTGAACATGTTAGGCATCAGCTCTGGACGGCTATACCGGCTCTTGTCATCGCCCTCATAGGGTATCTGATCATCGGCTTCACCACCCATGGGGCAGGCGTAGCCGACCTCGAAAGCATCACCTCCCTCCGGGAGGGCATAGCAGCCTCGTTCAACTTGAACCCGCTGCTGCTGCTTGCACCTGTCCTAGTTATCGTAGTCATCGCCATGAAGATACCGGCCCTGCCAGGCCTCACCGCCGGCATAGCCCTCGGCATGATTTTCGGAGGGCTGTTCCAAGGCGTACCTCTTGCAGATTGGTTCGATACCCTCCACTATGGCTTTGCATATGAGGCGAATGACGCCATGATTGCTCTGGGCGGGGCTGCGGAAGAGGCCCAGTACGTCTTGGAGGATCTGCTTTCAAGCGACGGTATGGACGGCATGTTCTGGACCATCAACCTCATCCTCTGCGCCATGCTCTTCGGAGGCATCATGGACGGCACCGGGATGCTGGCTTCAGTAGCCAACGGTCTGCTCAAGGTCGCAAAGAACACCGGCGCACTGGTTACCGTTACCGTTCTCAGCGGCATCGTCGTGAACATTCTGGCTGCCGACCAGTACTTGGCCATCATACTGCCAGGCAAGATGTACAAGGAAGCTTTTGAAGACAGAAAACTGGACGCCAAGAACCTTTCAAGGTGCCTTGAAGGCTCCGGCACTGTGACTTCCTCTCTCATCCCGTGGAACACCTGCGGCGCTACCATGTCCAAGTTCCTTGGCGTCAGCTCAGGGCAGTACTTCAGGTATGCGTTCTTCAACTTGATTACGCCGATTCTGAACATTATATACGGCTTCACAAACTTCACCATGGTGAAGATGACCGACGAACACTATGAGAAGATTCTGCTTCAGCGCGAAGAGGACAAGAAAGCAGAACTGGCAGCTTTGGAAGGCTAAAAATTGAATCTGAAAATTTAAGCAAATGATGATTCTTAAACCAGCGAGGTTTTAAACTTCGCTGGTTTTTGCAACTAATTCTTATTCTGAACAATTTTAGGTTGATAACATGATGAAAACATGATATTATCATTTTTGTCCGGCTACAGAAAGGCTTTGATGTGAGCAAATGGGCGAGGCTTCGATGGAGGTAAACGAAAATGATAAATGTTCTCATCGCTGAGGACGACTTGGATGTGCGCACTTCGCTGGCAAGCACATTGGAAAGCGACCCTGAGATATGTGTTGTCGGCGAAGCCTGTGACGGTTTCTCGGTAGTAAAACTTGCCATGTCCCTTCTGCCTGACATAATACTCATGGACATCAGGATGCCGGGCATAGACGGACTGGAAGCCGCAAAAATCATCAGGGCATTAAGCACTGCCAAGAAAAAGGAAATGAGGGTGCTCTTGCTTTCAACCTTCTACGACGACGATTACGTGCAAAAGTCGCGTGAATGCGGCGTTTACGGGTACCTGCTAAAGGGGCAGACCATCAGCAAGCTGGCAAATGCCATTAAAAGCGTCGCCAGCGACCTTATGACATTCGATAGGACAATATACGAAAATCAAAACACACCGGCGCATTATGGCACCAATCAAAAATCTCAATTGGATTTGCTTTCCAGCAACGAAATCATAATCCTCAAACTGATCGTGAGCGGAAAAAAGAATTCGGAGATCGCAGACGAGCTGTACCTGTCAGGCGGCACCGTTAGAAACTACGTAAGCAGCATGCTGTCAAAGTTGGATTGCAAAAGCAGCCGCGAACTCGCGTCTTTAGGCACAAAGGCGGGTCTTTGACGGATTTTAGCCTGGCATTGCGGAACCTTTGCGAATAAAGTGACATATGTCATGTGAAAGTCATGACATATGTCACTTTTATTATGCTGCAAAGTATTTACAATTGTTATTAGATTGCTTTATTTTAATAAATTATTCGCAAGGAGGACTTTTATTATGGGTAGAAAAATCCCAATGTGGCAGGCTGCCTGCGTGATGCTATTCGCTGTGTTAATGCTGATGTACGCGGTAGGCCTGCTCGAAATGCTGTTTGGCGACGCTTGGCACTGCGCCAACCCAGATCTTCATGTTCCGCTGGTCATAGCGGCTGTCGCGGCTGCCATAGTCGGCAAGCTCAACGGGTACAAATGGGAGTATATGGAGCAGGCTGTGGTCAATACCATCAGCAGAACCATGGGTGCCATTCTCATTCTGTTGATCGTCGGCATGCTGATAGGTTCTTGGCTGGCGGCCGGGATCATCCCTGCCATGATCTATTACGGGCTTTCGATGCTCAGCCCGGGAATATTCCTGTTTGCCGCCTGTCTCATATGCGGTATAGTGGCACTCTCCACTGGTACGTCCTGGGGGACCGCAGGCACCTTGGGCGTAGCTTTCATAGGCATTGCCAGAGGGCTGGGGATACCGGAGCCGATGGCGGCAGGCGCCATCATCTCCGGCGGCTACTTCGGCGACAAAATGTCACCGATGTCCGATACTACGAACCTAGCGCCGGCGGTAGCGGGCACCACTCTGTTTGAGCACGTAAGGCACCAGCTCTGGACGGCGGTGCCGGCTCTTGTCATCGCTCTCATTGGATACCTGGTGATCGGGTTCGCCACCCATGGATCCGGCACTGCAGACCTTGACAGCATCTCCGCGCTCCGCGAAGGCATAGCTGCGTCCTTCAACGTAAACCCGGTGCTGCTGCTGGCGCCCCTTTTGGTCATCGTGGTCATCGCCCTGAAGATACCCGCACTGCCCGGCCTCTCTGCCGGCGTGGCGCTTGGGATTGCTTTCGGCGTCGTTTTTCAAGGCGTAGCCATCGGCGACTTGACCGATATTCTCCACTATGGCTATGCATACGAAGCAAACGAAGCCATGGTGGCTTTGGGCGGAGCTGCGGAACAAGCCCAGTACGACTTGGAATACCTGCTGGAGCACGAAGCTATGGAAGGCATGCTGTGGACAGTCAGCCTCATCCTCTGCGCCATGGTCTTCGGGGGCATCATGGACGGCACCGGGATGTTGGCATCCATCGCAAGCGGGCTGCTCAAGGCCGCAAAGAACACCGGTGCACTGGTGCTGGTGACCGTCTGCAGCTGCTTCGTCGTGAACCTCCTCGCTGCAGACCAATACCTTGCCATAATACTCCCCGGCAAGATGTACAGGGAAGCCTTTGAGGACAGAAAACTCGACGGCAAAAACTTGTCCCGGTGCCTTGAAGGCTCCGGCACAGTCACTTCCCCGCTCATACCGTGGAACTCCTGCGGAGCCACCATGTCAAGCTTCCTCGGCGTCAGCTCGGGGCAATACTTCAGGTTTGCGTTCTTCAATCTGGTAACGCCGCTTATTAACATCATATACGGGTACACGAACTTCACAATGGTGAAGATGACCGACGAACGCTATGAAAAGATACTGAAGCAGCGCGAAGAAAGCAGGAAAGAGGAACTGGCAGCTCTTGAGGGCTAAAGCCCCTTGTCTGCATTAAGTACCGCGTTGAGCAGAACCGTCGCTGCAGTGGTGCACTGCTCATCCGAAGTAAATTCCAGTTCACAGTGGGAAAGCCCGCCTTTTGAGGCGACGAATATCATTGTAGCTGGTATCATGTACGCTGCAAACTGCGCATCGTGGCCGGCGCCGGAATGGATGAATTGATACTTCACGCCCATGTCCTTAGCCGCTTCCTCCACATACCCCACAAGTTTCTTGTCCCAGTAGACGGTATCCCTTTTCCATGCCTCCTTGATTTCGCACTTGCAGCCTGCCCATTCCTTTTTCGGCAGTGCCTGCACGATGTCTAGGACCTGTTTTCGCACTTCAGGTTTTTCATGCCTTACATCCAGCGAAAATTCAACGAAATCAGGGATTACCGTGTGCACACATGGGTGGATTAGCAGTTCGCCCGTAGTGTACACGAGTTCCGGACGCCCCAGTTTGCCGATTTCTTCATGCAGGTAACAAAGCGCCTGCGCGGCTGCAAACAGGGCGTCTTTTCTCTTCTGCATAGGGAAAGTGCCTGCATGGGCAGATTGCCCGGTAAAGCTGACCCTGTAGTTGAACATGCCGAGCACACAATCCACCACCCCTATCTCATTCCCCGCGTCTTCCAAGATCGGACCTTGTTCTATGTGCATTTCGAACATGCATTCGTAGCTGTCCGGGTTAAGCCTGTTTGCTTTGTCGCCTTTGTATTTAAAGCTTTCCAATTTTGAACCGAAGGTCGTCGTTTTGTCGATGACGCTTATCGATTGCATCTTGTCTTCATATTCGAAATTCTTCGCAATGTCTTCCGGTAAATAATCGTGGCAGACGATGCCCGAGCACATCATTGCCGGAGGGTACAAGGACCCTTCCTCATTGGTCCATATCATGGCGGTCAGAGGGTGTTTGTGTTGGATATTTTCCGCAACAACGGTTTCCAAGACCTCCATCGCGCCGATGACGCCAAGGATGCCGTCGTAGTTGCCGCCGTTTTTAACTGAATCGCAGTGGGACCCCATAACGATTCTCTTAGCCGCCGGGTCGCTTCCCTGAATCGTCGCATACATGTTTGCGACGTCGTCCGTCTCAATAGTTGCACCAATGGCTTCCATCCTTGCAACAAAACAATCCCTCGCCTGAAGCGCTTCAGGCGACAACGAATACCTTGTTACTCCTCCATGGCCGGCGTCGCCGAATTTTGAAAAGGTGTGGATTTTTTCGCTCATTCTTTCCAAATCGCATTTATACATGGCTTCACTACTCCTTTTTTCAATGATTTCGCCTTGTTTCGGCATTTTAAAAATACCATTAAAAGCAATGAGCGTCAACATCATTTTTAAATTAATTCGAACTTCCCCATTGACAAAACGGGACACTCTGATAGAATTTTCTTGTGGCATTTTTGTAACACCGCAGGCAACGTTACGCAATACTCAAAAAGAATGACCCTCATGAGGTATTACAAATGCAAAAACTTTACAGATGGACTGTTGACCACCCAATGAGAATCATAGTCGCTTTTTCCATGGCCTTTGTTATGTGCGCCCTGCTGGTGCCAATGGTTTCGGTCAACTTTGACATTCACTCGTATCTGCCGGAAAAAAGCCCTTCTTCAGTGTCGATTGACATGATGAACGAGGAATACGCAGGCAGCATTCCAAACGCGCGCGTCATGGTCAAAAACGTGACGGTTCCTGAAGCCTTAGCCTACAAAGACAAGCTGCTTAAAATTGACGGGGTGGCAGACGTTACATGGCTGGACGACGCGGCAGACATATATGTACCCTTTGATGCTTTGGACAGCAAAATTGTGAAAAGCTGGTATGCAGACAATGCCGCCCTTTTTTCCGTATCGGTTGAAACTGAAAGCCGCATCGAAACCGTCGCTGCCATCAGGGACATGATTGGAAACGACAACGCCATGGCCGGCACCGCTGTCACCATGGCGGGTGCAACAACCGACACTATTAAGGAAATCGAAAGAATAGCGGTGATTGCCGTCATCTTTGCTTTATTTGTTTTAGTGATGGCCACAACGTCGTGGATCGAGCCTTTTGTCATCCTGTGCGGCTTAGGCGTGGCGATTGTCATCAACACCGGCACGAACCTCATGTTCGGAGAAGTCTCATTTGTCACCAGTGCTGCCGGGAGCATACTGCAGCTTGCCGTTTCACTGGATTACTCGGTGTTCCTGCTCCACCGCTTTGTCGAGTGCAGGGGAAAGAACTTGAACGCAAAGGATGCCATGGTGGACGCGCTGACGAAATCGTCCTCCTCTATCGTTTCAAGCGGGCTTACTACAGTTATTGGATTCCTTGCGCTGTGCCTTATGCGGTACGGCATCGGGCCAGATTTAGGGGTTGCTTTAGCCAAGGGCATTGGGATAAGCTTGTTAACGGTATTTTTGTTCTTTCCGTCGCTTATTATGGTAACAATAAAACTCATCGACAAGACCCAGCACCGTCGGTTTACGCCAAGCATGAGGGGTTTTGGGAAATTTGTGACCAAGCTGATGCTGCCTATGGCGTGCTTGTTCGCTTTGGTGATTGTGCCCTCATTCCTCGCTTCGTTCAACAACGATTTCTATTACGGCGCGTCGAAAATTTTCGGGCCGGCAACGCAGCTTGGGCAAGACGCTGCCGCTATTGAGGATGTCTACGGGAAAAACGACACCTACGTGCTGATGGTGCCAAAAGGCAGCACAGCCACCGAGCAGGCACTGTCTCAAAAACTCGGTGCGCTCCCCCAAGTGAACAGCATCATCTCATTCGTCGACACTGTGGGGGCGGAAATCCCCCTTGAATACCTTGACAGCGACGTGCTGTCAAAGCTCGTCTCAAAGCGCTACAGCCGAATGGTCATATCAGTGGGTGCCGATTTTGACGGGGAGGAAACCTTCTCCCTTGTCAAGGCTGTCCGGCGGCTTGCGGGAGACTTCTACGGGGAGGACTTTTACTTGGCGGGCGAGGGGGTCAGCACGTACGACCTTATGGACACTGTCACGAGCGACATGGTCAAGGTCAACTTGGTCGCAGTCGGCGCAGTGTTCCTAGTACTGCTGCTTATGATGAGGTCCTTGTTTCTGCCTGCCCTCTTGGTTCTGGGCATCGAAACGGCAATTTGGATAAACCTGTCCATTCCGTACTTTGCAGGCACGCCGATTTTCTACGTGGCATATTTGATCATTAGCGCCATACAGCTTGGTGCAACTGTCGACTATGCTATTTTGTTCACAAACCGCTACAACGAGTACCGATGCGTCTTGAACCGAAAGCCTGCCTTGGTCGAAACCGTTTCAGCGGTCACAGTTTCAATACTGACATCGGGCACAGGCCTCACCGCAGTCGGGATGCTGCTCGGCAAGTATTCGACCCACAGCCTTATTTCGCAGCTTGGTTACTTTATTGGGAAGGGCACACTCTGTTCGCTAGCCGTCGTCTTCTTTGTCCTGCCTGGCTTGTTGTACTGCTTTGACGGCATTATTCGGAGGTATGATTATGATTTTCTTAAAACGTAAGCGAATTCTATCCAAAGCACTGGTGGCACTGCTTCTGCTGCTCCTTGCCCTTCCACTTGCTACTGTTGCAGCCGCTGTCATAAGCGGTGGTGCGGTAAAGCAGGAAATGGTCTACGTCAACCTCAATGCCGACGGGACGGTGGGGAAAATTTACGTTGTCAACGTCTTTGACATTGCAGAAGGCGGGCGCATCGTTGACTTTGGCGATTATGCTGCGCTCAGGAACATGACGACAAATGATGATATCCTCTATGAAAACCAGACTGTCACAATCGACTCCAAGGCTGGAAAGCTCTATTACGAGGGGGAACTGAACAGCAACGTCATTCCTTGGGACTTAAGGATTCAATACCTCTTGAACGGTGTCGAATACGAGGCAAGAGAGCTTGCCGGAAAAAACGGGGCTTTGGAAATTGAAATGTCTGTGCGCCAAAACCTTTCATGCAACAGCGTGTTTTTTGATAACTACGCGCTGCAAGCCGTATTCACATTTGACACCAACCGCTGCACAGACATCATTTCTGAAAGCGCTGCCACGGCCAATGTGGGGAGGAAGCGCCAGCTTACCTATACCATACTTCCCGGAAGGGAAACGGACATTGTCATCAAAGCAAATGTCATAGATTTTGAGATGGACGCCATAGCGATCAACGGGCTGCCGCTGTCCCTTGACATCGACATAGACCTCGACAGCAACCCCGATCTCCAAAAGGAAATTGAAGATCTGCAGGACGCTGCAATCCAGATGGACGACGGCGCGGGCGAATTGGCAGACGGCATTGCAGCGCTTCTGGCCGGCGTAAAGGAATTGGACGAGGGCGCTGCTGATTTGATGTCCGGGGCAGGCGAGCTGGCAGACAGTTCAAGCGAGCTGGACGCTGGCGCCAAGGATTTGCATAGCGGCGTTTTGGAAATGAAAGACGGTACAGCCGATTTGGTGTCCGGAGCGAGCGAACTGTCAAGCAATATCAACGGCAAGCTCTACGACGGCGCAAAAGAATTCGACAAAGCCGTTAAAAAGGCTGTGGACGGGGCTCAGGAAATCGCAGACAGCGCAAACGAACTCGTGGAAGGTGCTGTCACCCTTTCAAACGGTTCTTCGGATTTGCATCAGGGGCTAAAAGAATTGACTTTAGAAAACGACTCGCTGATTGCTGGGGCATACAGTGTTTTCACCCAGCTTACGAAGCAGGCTGAAGCACAGCTGAACCTGAGTTTGGCAGAATTCGGTATGCCAAGTGTCGCTCTAACGCCTGAAAACTACAGCGCGGTAATCACATGGCTCTTGAACGAGTTGAGCGGAGGGGCGTATTCCGAAGCTTTGGCTATGGTGGAGGCAGGCATCCGCGCAGAGATTACGGAAATGGCTATGGTGCAGGTCGAGGCTTTCATCCGTGCAGACTCTGCATACATGGGGGAAATCAACGTGTACGTCGAGGCTGTGTACGGCACTGAAATACAAACTGCTGCGGTATACTACGTTGCTTTTGAACTTGCGCAGCTGTTGAGCCCCGACAACCCGGAAGGCTTTCTTTCAACGCCCGCAGGCCAGGCCGCAGTCGCTGAGTATCTTGCCACATTGGACGGCATGACAAAACTTGCAGCAGTGCGCGAAACCATCAAGGTGCAGTACGTCGACACCGTCGTCGCGAGCAAAACCGCCGAAATAGTGGCCTCTCCTGAAAAGCAGCAGGAAATTGACTACCTTGTTGCTGCGCAGCTTGCTTCTGACGATGTCCAGTCGCTGATAATAAGCATAGTCAACACCATGCTCGGCGGAGATGCATCCTATCAAGGCATATTGGCTTTGAAAAAAGGCCTTGACGACTACAACCTCTTCTACAGAGGGCTAAAGGAATACACATCCAACGTCGATAATGCGGCTTATGGCGCTTCGGCATTATCAAGAGGCATTGATTCACTCTATTCGGGTGCTGATAAGCTGGGCGAAGGCGCTGAAACCCTTTATGACGGCCTTGTCGTGCTAAAGAAAGGCAGCGAAGAGCTGCTTGACGGTGTCAAAGAACTGCGCGACGGCAGTGCTGAGCTTTTGGACGGGGCCATCGGGCTTCACAACGGGGTTGTTGAACTTTATGACGGGGTGTTGAAACTTGGCGATGGCACAGTTGCACTTCTTGAAGGGGTTGCCGAGCTTCAGGACGGGACGATTACACTTAGCAACGGTACTCATGACCTTAGCGACGGCATAGCGGAGCTGCTTGAGGGCGCATCCCGGTTGCGCGACGGCACAAAGGAGTTCCGCAGTAAGGCAGCAGGCATGAACGACACGCTGAAAGATAAGATCAAGGCTGCTATTGACGACCTGCTGCGTGGGGATTTCAACCCCATTTCTTTCGTGTCTGGAAGGAATACAAATGTGGACTACGTTCAGTTTGTGATGAAAACGTCGGCTGTGGAAAAACAGGTCCCTTCCGTTCAAGAGCCTGTACAGCCTGAAAAACTCAATTTATGGCAGAAATTGCTCAGGTTGTTCGGATTGCACTAAACCGGTTGCGCGGCAAAAGTTGCCGGCTGCTACTGATCCACTGGGATCCCCAATTGCCTGTCAACCTTTTCGTCTTTGCCGAGGAAGTAGTCCTCTATTATCTGCCACCTTGTTTCGTTGTCCCGTTCTTCGCCCATGAACCTGTTCATGATGCTTACCGCTCGTTTGTGCCGAGCTTCTATGCCGCTTAATATGCCGTTACGATAGCCGTCGCCGGATTCCACCAGACGGCGAAGTTTCAATGGGTCGTTGACCCTTACTAAAATCGCAGGGTTTTTCCCGCCTGACAATTCATACGAAGCAATGTCGAACAATTGCATAAGCGATGCAAGCAGCTGCTGGAAATACTGCTTGCCTGCTGTTTTGGGGATGCTCAGGTAAACAACGTAGCTGCTGCCGCTGACATTGGGCTTTGAATCTCTGAGGTAACGCAGTAAATTGCGGGAGATGTAAGCATATCTGTTTGTCCTTATTGCATAGGTTGATTCGGGTGCCTGTGTACCGCTGTCGTCTTTCCTGCGCATTATGAACTTCCAGTCTTCCGACGGGATTGAGCTGACATCGACATAATTGTAGCAAAACAAATCCAAGAGCATCCTCGCATATTCAGGCCGGATGTTCACTTCTGAATTTTCTGCAAGTGCTTCATAAAATTCAATGAACTTGAATTCTTTTCCGCCGAACTGCTGCTTCAAATTATTGAACGCGGTTTGCAGTGCGCCTGTGAGAGCAGTGAGTCGGGCAACAGCGTCTTCGTATCCATGGTCGTAATTGATGGTGAGCTTGATGTTTGGAATGACAGCTTCAGGCAAATGGCAAAACAGTTCCCTTGAAAAGAATTTGTATTTAAATTGAGCAAACGTCGTGTCGCGGAATTTCGTCTCCCACAGCTTTTCGAGTTCTATCTCATAAACGTCCCCAATCTTCGTAACTGTTGAAGTGCTGTACCTGTGGCCGGTCTGCGCAACAGGCAGGCAGTCAAGCATAAGTGTACAGTACTCGCCATAATCGGACAAAAACTGTTTTGCGACAGGCTTTGGCACAATAACGTACTGTTTTGCAAACAAGTTCCTGGTACGCACAGCTATCACGTGGAAACGGTATTTTTCGAGCAGATCCGAGCGCAGCAGCATCAATGCGCTTTTTACTTTATGGTCGACGTCAGAATGGTCGAACAGGTACCCGAAAACGTCAGGGGAAAAGAGCAGGTTGCGGTTCTTTTTTTCTGAATACAGCGCATACAGTTTCTTCATGATTGCCCGCAACTGGTAATGGCGAAGCCCCGAAAGCCCCCATAAAGCCTTTGCGTAGCTCATGTCCGTTTTCAGGTAGTCCGTGACGGCTTGCCCGCTGTCAAGTTTTCTCGCAGCCCTGCCGATTTCCTGCACGTAATCAGCAAGGGACCCGGTGGGCGCAAAATGATAAACATTTGCAACATCTGAAATGTTTATACCCATGCCAAACGCTTTTGTTGCCAGCATTACGATCGACTCGGAATTTCGGAACTTCAAATACGCTTCGTTTTTCTCAAGCGACGTAAGGCTTCCCCCGTAGTACTTTTCGACAGAAGCCAAATCCATAGGGTAATTGACCTTTAATTCCAGCAGCACGTCCTCGATTTGCGATTTGTATGGGAAATAAACAATAGTTTTTTGCTTATCCCTGATGAAACCATGGATTGCATCTGTTGTCAGTTTGACCTTTTCGCCTATATCCGTTTTTTGATTCCTGCCCGGACGCCTTATGTCGAAGCTGATGTTGTCCCTTCGCACGTAGCCAATGTAGATGTGGTCTGAATAGCAAGTCAAATTGAGGCTGCTCTGCAGATCGCCAACCACGTCGTCCTTGCCGCCAAAAACCGCAGTGGCTGTCAAACAAAGTATCGGAAAGGGCTGCGCGTCGTATTTGTGTTTCACATCGCCGCGCCGCATCCTTTCAACATGGTCGCCGAGAAACCAGTAATCGACTCGAAAGTCTCTTCCCCAAGTCGTCACAAGGTGCGCCTCGTCAATGACCATGAGCCCGATTTTGCGTCCACTAACCAAGTAACTGACATCATACGAAACAAGCAGTTCAGGCGCAAGGTAGACTATCGAATACTCGCCGTTTTTGATGCCCTCAATACGGGATTGGCGTTCTTCGTAGGTAATTGCAGAATTGAGGTACGTCGCGCAGGCGACTCCGCGCTCCTGAAGTTCGTTCACTTGGTCGATCATCAGGGCTACCAGCGGGGAAACGACGATTGTCAGTGCTCTGTAGGCCTCATGCAGGTGGATACCGGGTATTTGAAACAGCAGCGATTTCCCTGCTCCGGTAGGAGCCGTCACGATGATGTCGGAATATTTCGGCTTTTCGGCGTTCATTGCGTTCTCGCATTGCTGTATTATGTCTGATATTATCAAGCCTTGTGAAACAGCAGCAGTCTCCGCGCTTACAGCTGGATTCTTGTAAAAAACCCTATCTAAAAACAAGGCCTCTTTGCCCCAATGCCTTCGGAGCACATCAAGGTACTTGCCGCCGTCCAATTGCTGGCGCTCCTCCGCAAGGGAGACGGAAAAAGACACTCCGAAGCAACTGCCCAATCTGTTAAGAACACTGATTCTTTCGCTGATCAAAGCAGAATCGTCGTCAAAAACAACGAAATCGGCATCTGCCAGCAGCCCTGTTTGAAGCTGCCAAGCAACAATCGGCAACGAGGATATTTCTATCTCCTCGCGCTTACCTGAGCCGGCAGAAAACTCAGCACCGGCGTAAAAAGCTTTCTCTTCGATTTCCACAACTGTATCGATTTTGAAGTGTCGGTTTACATAAGACAGGAACGGAACACCGGATTCAATCCGGAAATCGGAATAAAACTGCCTCGCAGGAGGGTCTGTGACGTCAGGCGCTTCATCTTCAAGCTGCTCCATAATATCGCTAACATCCACTTCGGGGAAAAGCGGCAACGGGTAATAGCCGTCAAATATGTTGTTGTTGACAATTTTAATGCCTCCGTCAACAACAGAAAGGTCGTCAAGCCCGTTTGTCAGCAGAATAAACTCCTCATAGAAACACCACGTCATGCGCTTAAGCGAGCAAGCCGCCGAAATGACAGCCGTCGGTTCGGCCGCAGCAAAGCGCGGGTATTCGCCGTCCCATTCGCCCAGCAGATACGGAACGCCATTGTCAAGGAGTGCTTGGTATACAGCTAGCGGAAACCCCTTGAAAACCAGCAAAGCGCAGTCAGCGCGATCCAAGCCGTCCCGGGCAAGGAATTCAGCCACTAAGCCACTGTATGCGCCTGATCCGCTACTGTTGCCAATGCTGGTATTGTCTTCCACATCTCCTCCATTCATTCAAGCTCTTCGCTCATGTCTGCGAATTCGATCTTTATCTTCCAGCCCTCATGCACTGACAGGTTTTTCTCCAGCTGCGCCCATGTGTAAGCTTTTCCGTCAATAATCACCTCATAGGCTTCGTGGATGCTGTTGTATTCAACATACCCAACAGCTTTCAGGTCTTCGATGCTTGCATCGTCACCCATGTACTTTTTCGACAGCACCTTCTCCAGCCGACTGACCAATTTAACCCACATGCCTTCAAAACTGTCGTCAATCTCGCCGTATACCGCCTCTTTGTAGCGCGTCGTGCCGACAACCTCAGTGGCATGGATCGACTTGCAGTGCGGAAAAATCATGCTTTCGATTGAAAATGCATGCGCCTCTTCACAAGCGTCGAAAAGAACGATCTGCGTCGGAACGGCATCCGGCATCTCGGCACCGGTCAGTGCTGCCATGTGTTTGTTGTGGCAGTCAAGGCAATAGCTGGCTTCTTGTGCTCCGCTAATGTGAATTTTTGCGTCGTTTCCGCAGATGCTGCATTTGTCCGGCCAAGGCTCTCTGTCCCCTTTCGCCGATCCCGCATATGCGCCGCTTCTGACTTTGTAAGGTATTTCATTTTCCTCGCACCACTTCCGTGCCACTTCAACGAACGCCTCGTCTTTGAATTTGTACCACTCTTTTTCCAGCCCCACACGGGGCAGCGTATCCTTGAAACGCCGGAACGCACCTTTTCCCTCAAGTGCAACCAACAGCAATTCGCTCTTGCGTTCGTCTTGCAAGGCGTCCGCAAACTCTGCCATCATGTCATATTCGCGGATGTCGTACCGGGACGGCAAGGCGATGTATTTTTCGTCCTCGAATTCATCCTGGTCTATTTCGTTTGAAAAGTTCTCGCTGTAATACGTGAATTCCCCGGTTTCGGTGTTGTAGAATGTGGTGCTGTCATCGAATGCCATGTCAAGTTCTTCTGCAACATCCTCTAAATATACATATTTGTCGTTGTGTTTGTCTCCTTCTGGCATTTTTTCGTTCTCCTCGCAGTTAATGGTTGATTAAATTATAACAGAATTACCGTAGCAAATCCATCATATTTTTGATTCTCAAAATTTGGTTGATTCTAGGGCAAAATTAATATATAATTTTTCTCAAGATCATATCATTGTATTGTATGTCAGGAGGAGTGTAATATTGTTAAGTACAAATTCATTATGCCAAGTGAACGGAATTATGAATTTACAGTATAGCGGATAAAACAGAAAGATTGATATCATAATCGAACCTCGCCATTTCTCCATATCGCCGCAATATCTCCAAATCTCCCTAACTCTCCATTTTGTCGTTGACAAATGGAGAGTTAAGTGCTATAATTAGAAAGTAACAAACACGGAGGTGCTTTATGATTGAAAAACAAGACGCGGAATTCAAACGCGAATACAATGAAAAAGTCAATAAATCAATGCTTGCTTTCTTGAATACGGAGGGTGGCACACTCTATCTTGGTCTGTCCGACGACGGCACTGTTTATGGGTTGGACGGCGATATTGACGAGTGGTACAGAAAAACCGTCAACAGTTTTCGTGATTCGGTCACGCCCGATCCTACGGCGTATTTTACCGTTGAACCTGAACAGCGCGAGGACAAATGGATTCTGAAAATCATGGTTGAACGCGGCACGGCGATACCCTATTGCTTTGCAAAGCACGGTCTTGTGCCTGAGGGCGTGTGGACTCGTGTCGGCAGCAATACGGTCATGGCTACACGCGAACACATCCGTCAGATGATTAAGGACAACGGCATGGGGCAGTTTATCTTGGAACTCTCCATCGAGCAAAACCTTACCTTTGATTATGCTGAAAAAGTGTTTACTGATAAAGATGTGGCATTCAATGACAATCAAAAACGAACACTGGGATTGATTCGTCCCGACGGACGTTTTTCCAACCTCGCCCTCATCCTATCCGACCAGTGTCCGTACACAACAAAGGCGGCGATATTTGAAGGGTTGAATAAGGAAAAATTCAAAGACCGCAAAGAATTCACAGGCTCTCTGTTTAAACAGATAGATGATGTTTTGGCATACCTCCATGTCTATAACCGTGTGCGTGGAACTTTTGAGGGTGCATACCGTATCGATCACCCGGACTACCCCGATTTGGCTTTCCGCGAAGCGTATATCAATGCGCTGATCCACAGGGATTATTATATTGAGGGCAGTGTCCTTGTCAGTATGTTTGACGACCGTGTGGAGTTTA
>Ga0082212_10006385_pt1 | contig 15867 bp, 11 predicted proteins | sample TergutNt197P3_FD_71548 | JGI IMG/M metagenome (GOLD analysis project Ga0082212, IMG submission 71548) | Neocapritermes taracua P3 segment gut microbial communities from Petit-Saut dam, French Guiana - Nt197 P3 | ecosystem: Host-associated > Arthropoda: Insects > Digestive system > Gut ...
AAAATTCTCTCGGCATCCACTTGCCTGCAAGTGGATACACGAGGCAGTCACGCTGACTTTTCCTGCATTTTGTCCTTTCAAATCGCTGTTTATTTGGTTGCTTACGTCACGTTCATTATGACGCTTCGCGTTTAATCCCGATTAAACGCAACCTAGTATCAGTACCGGGGAGCATATTTCCATAGTTCTGATATAATCTATATGAAATTTAGCTGGATGTGCCTAATTTCAGGCTCGCCTAAGCGATTCCATAGGGAGGAATAATGTTCCGGAAAATCGAGGATTTCATTACGGCATGGCCAGTAGAGGCTGGTTTCACATCGAAAGTGTTTGAAGCTATCCCTGACAAATATGCAGATCAAGCCATTGCAGATGGACATAGGACTCTTAAACGCCTGGCATGGCATCTTGTTGAAACCGTCATTGGAATGCCAAAACATTTTGGCATCCTGGTTGACGGCCACGAGATGGTTACTAACGATGCGATTTGCGCCCCGCCAGCAACAATGGCTGAGGTAAAAATCGCCTACGAAAAAGCCAGCAAAAGTTTTACTGAGGGTCTTAAGAGTTGGACTGACGATACTCTTTTGCAAGAGGATGAGATGTATGGGGAGAAATATACCAGAAGTCATAGCCTCACCATAATTATGTGCCACCAAATCCACCATCGTGGAGAAATGTTCGTGCTAATGCGTCAAGCCGGTTTAATCCCGCCTGATATATACGGCCCAACCAAGGAAGGATGGGCAACATACGGGATGGAGCCTCCAAAGGTGTAGTATTTGTCAGTAGTCGAAATAGTTGGATGTAAGTTTGGAGCAGAAAAGATATTAAGTGGGTTCTACAATCAAGTATTGCAATTGCATGAACTTATGATGGTTGATTCGGGAAATATCTCAGAGCATTGGTATTTCGCCTAAGTTATTAAAGGATTGAGGTTTTGTATGCAGGAGATGGAAAAGGCATTTGATTTTAATACTGCTCAAACCAGGTGGTATGAAAGGTGGGAATCGGCAAAAGTATTTGAGGCAAAACCTCAAAGTGGCAAACAGCCGTGGTCTATTGTAATTCCGCCACCCAATATCACTGGTAACTTGCACATGGGTCATGCTTTGGTCTATACACTGCACGACATATTGACTCGATTCAAAAGGGCAAATGGCTTCGATGCACTTTGGGTACCCGGGGTTGACCATGCAGGCATAGCCACACAGATGGTTGTAGAACGCCAGATCAAAGAAAACGAAGGCAAGACAAGACATGATTTAACAAGAGAACAATTCCTCGAAAAAATTTGGGCATGGAAAGAACAAAACCAAGGCAACATCGAGCAACAACTACGCCGTATGGGGGCAAGTGTAGACTGGAGTCGAAAGTGCTTCACCATGGATCCAAAACTCAACCGCGCAGTCCGCAAAGTATTTGTGGATTCATATCGACAGGGGCGTATTTACAGGGGGCCCCGGATGATTCACTGGGACCCTGTTAGCCAGACAGCATTATCTGATTTAGAAGTTAAATATGTAGAAAAGAATGGAAAACTCTGGTACATCCGCTATCCTTTTGCTGATGGGGATGGCTATGTGGTTGTAGCAACTACAAGGCCAGAGACCATGCTTGGAGACACTGGCGTGGCAGTTCACCCAGAGGATGAGCGATATAAAAATCTGTTGGGCAAAAAACTGCGGTTGCCACTGACTGATCGATTAATTCCGGTTGTGGCTGATGATTTTGTTGATCCTCAGTTTGGGACAGGTTGCGTAAAACTCACACCTGCGCATGATACAAACGATCATGCCGCCGCCAAAAGGCTAAACTTAGACAGCATTATTGTTATTGGCTTTGATGCAAAAATGACAACCAACGCCGGGAAAGCCTATGCCGGTATCGACCGTTTTGCCTGTCGTAAGCGTGTGGTTGAAGACTTAGAAAACCTTGCCCTCATTGAAAAAATTGAAGATTATACCCATCAAGTATCAGTTTCACAGCGTAGCGAGGCAGTGCTAGAGCCTCTGGTATCTACTCAGTGGTTTATGGACGTAAAGATGGCCGCCCATGAGAGCCTTGAGGCGGTAAAGAGTGGAAAAATCAGATTTACTCCCCAGCATTGGGAAAGTGTATGGGAACATTGGCTGACGAATATCCAGGACTGGTGCATTTCACGGCAATTAGTATGGGGACACCGTATCCCAGCCTGGACTTGTGATTCATGCAATGAACTCCACGTAGAAATGGAAGCACCATCCAAGTGCGCAAAATGCGGACATCAATCTCTCACCCAAGACCACGACACACTGGATACCTGGTTCAGTTCGGCTCTATGGCCATTCAGTGTGTTTGGATGGCCAGACAAAACAGACGACTTACAACGCTATTACCCAACAGATGTACTCATCACTAGCTATGACATATTATTCTTTTGGGTAGCCCGGATGGTTATGTCTGGCCTGACTTGGATGAAGGATATCCCATTCAGAGAAGTTTACTTCAACAGCCTAGTGCGAGACGAACATGGACAAAAAATGTCTAAGACAAAAGGGAACGTTGTCGACCCTATTCAAAGCATGGATGACTTTGGAACAGATGCGTTGCGTTTTTCACTGGCAATAATGGCCGCTCCAGGAACAGATATTTCAATATCAAAGAGTCGCCTGGAGACTAGTCGCAATTTCTGCAACAAACTTTGGAATGCCGCACGCTTTGTGCAAATGAATTTAACGCCTGAAACCACGCTGGCTATTGAGCCAGAATTTGGCGAGGCCGAGTATTGGATGGCACGCCGCATCAAGTTATGCCTAACTGAAGCCACCAGAGCGATTGAACACTTTCGATTCCATGAGGCGGCAGAAACTCTTTATCACCTTGTATGGGATGATTTTTGCTCGACCTACATCGAACTAGCAAAGGTAAATCTGCAAAATGGCACGACACGTCAAAAAGTGGCGATTTTGCACTTTCTGGATATACTTCTACGCTCACTCCACCCCTTTATCCCATTTGTTACAGAGGAGATACACGAAGCCGTCATTCTGGAGAGGTTAGCTGATGGGGAACCTGCCCTACTAGCTGAAAGGGCATGGCCTCTGGCAGAACCCATCATTCAAACCGAGGGGGGTAACAGTAGCTTGATACCAAAATTTCAAGAAGTATTGTCAAATATCTTGCGCCTAAAAGCTGATAACTCCATCGACCCTGCTATGCGTGTTCCAGCCCTGTGCAACCTGCCTGAACTCGAACCTTTCTCAGAGGCAATCAAATCTCTCGCCAAACTCGAATCAGTCACTTTTCAAAACGGGGACATCTCATCGCCGAGCCGGGCTTTGGCAGTAGTTGAGGGCGGACTGGTAGCCTTGGAATTGAAAGACAAAAAAGACCCTGCGGTTGAAAAGGCAAAACTGGAAAAAGAGCGTGACAAACTGATCCAAGAACTAAACTCACTAAATGCAAGGTTGAATAACCCTGACTTTCTGACTAAGGCCGCTCCAAAGGCCATTGAGAGCCAGCGACAACTGTCTACAGAAAAAGAGGCAAGATTAAAAACAATCCAAGCTATTTTAGGAGTTGACAATCAATGATTATCAAATTTTTACTGCCGGCAATAATCTCCTCTGCCTTTGCTATCCCCCTGTCATCACAGACTGACATGGAGTACAACTTAGCCAGATTCAAGGGCAATAAAATAGTATTACTAGGAGAATGGAAGACAGATGATATAAACCTCTGGAATCAAATAATTAATGCAGATGGCATATATGGGCATGGCTTCCTGCTACTCGACCGCACCAAACTTACTCGCGGGAATGTCACCGGCTTTGATGCAAGGCACATTGCAACCTTTGAACGCTGGTTCAGTCAACGCTATGACCTTATCGGGAGCACCAGATGGGCCGCGCTGGACATCAACAACAAAATAATTGTCTATGGAATCCAGCCACCAACTGCCAAAGAATTTGATCAAATGCTGGATCGCATGGGTATCAGAAGCCCCTCAAGAAAACTAAGGGATTTTCTGAGGGAATACCCCGATCATTTAGACGCAAAGGCCGATCTGCTAAATGAAGTCCGGCGGCGTGCCCTGCATGTAATGCCAACTAACACCGTCGAAGACCTTGACGATGAAACCGATTTACGCACTTGGGCTGTAATGGCGGCAGAAACTGACAAGGTTTTTAGCAGTTCATGGGAAGGGATCGACCTAGAATTTTTCAAACCTACTCAAGAGCTACCGGAACGCTACAGCAAGCTGATGAGAAATTCGTTCATCAAACATATCCCCAAGATTGAATCAGCCCTACGGCGCGATCCGGCCAATCCAACCCTTTGGAATATCTGGGCATGGATGGCAAGAAGTTTAACCGACTACAAGTGGAATATTTTTACTGACTCCATAGACCTGTTTGCATTAAGAGGAAATAACGGCGCGTTTTACTGCCCCTCACCTGAAGTATGCGCATGGCTAATTTATGATGCCAAATCAAGGGAGGACTGGGCTACAGTGATCAAATTTGCCGACATTGCAAAGTGGCATGTAGATGGTGGCATCAAAACAAAAATGGAATGGATACCTGGAAATATGTCTGCCAGAGCTGCCTTTTTTAACGCAGGTACTTTCGTTACAACATCTGTGTATATTTCTCAACTAGAAGCTCTACTTAGGATTGGCGACATTGATGGTGCAAATAATGTCTATGACCAGATGATAAGGTTTGATCAGAAGTCCGATCGAGCCTCACTTGCAGGAGATGTTGCCAGTGCAGTTGGGATGGAAGAATTATCAGAGCTATGGAAAAAAGGTCAGGTAATTAATGATGTACCTCATCGTGGCTATCGCATTGGCACGCCTGGTTTTTATGTATTTACAGAACCTGAAAGTGACTATCGAAAAAATTTCAATGAAGTGGCAGACAAACTTACCCCAAAAATGTCCGCCGTCGTTGGGTATCCGTTTAGAGATCATGAAACATTGGGCTGGAAAAAAAATGATGGCTATCGTTGGGGGCTATTTGACGAGGATGGTGTTCTGCTTGCGCATGATTCGGCCATACCAGATGTGGATATATTGCAATCTCTCCTAAACCGCTATGGAATAGTTGGTAATACCGAGCTAATGCGTAGACATCTGGCTAACCATGGTGGTCAGTCAGGGATGGAGCTTGCTTTTGCTTATCACCTCATGCGCCAAAACAGTAGTAACCCACAAAGCTCTGGCCAACCAGATGACAGAATGGAGGAAAATCTATGGGGCGAAGCCTACAGGTATTTTAGAAAGGTAATGAATGAATATCCCGAAGCGTTCATCTCTGCAGTCAGTGATGAAGCATATAGGTTTTCGGGAATGGCTTTTTTGCAAAAGGTTTCGATTAATAGTCCAAGCATGAAGTCGCTCTCAAGACAGGTGTTGGCATTAATCGAGATGTTGCTGGAGAAAAAGCCATCTTCTGGCCAACTGTGGATTCAGTGGTTTAATTGGAGGGATATCGAAGGCGAAGAACGACCAATACAATCCCTGCTCTACCGCCTAATATATAGCCCCTTGTCAGGGATTGACGCTGGAATGCCTAGCTTTGCTTTAGAGAGATACTACAGCGAATGCAAAAGCAGTGGCAACTGGCAAATGCTCGTCGAATTGCTAAAAGCAGTCTGGGATCGAGAAATCCCAAGGATAGTAGATGAGAAAAACGAACAAAATCGCAGAGAGTTTTCCAGACTACAAGGAATCGGTGACTCGGTGGGCATACCTCTAATTGAAGCCTACCTCAACGAATCCAGATACCTAGACGCAAACGAAGTATTTGCAACATGGCAAGATTGCGGGGGCAAGTTTACAGACATTTCAATAATCGTACAGCTTGCAAAAGCAAAAGGCTACGAGTGGCTTGCAAGGGAGTGGGAAGAAAAATTGATAAAATAATTCAACGCCCTACCCTATTATACTAAGGCGTTTAATCGGGATTAAACGCGAAACGCAAAAATTTTTGCAAACACGAGCAAAGCCCGTATTTTCAAAAACTTGCGGGCACTGCTTTCGCATTGCCGTAATGCCAAGTTGCACCCGTATGTGTGCAACTTGGCATTACAACAACTATTGTTTGCTTTCGCGTCCCTTGGGATGGTATTTTTCATATGCTTCTGCGAGCCGTTTTTCATTTACAAATGTATAAATCTGTGTGGAGCTTATATTTGAGTGGCCAAGCATAGCTTGAACAGCCCGAAGGTTGGCTCCGTGATCCAGCAAGTGTGTAGCAAAGGCATGGCGCAATACATGGGGGCTGATTTTTTTTGCCTCTATTCCAGCCTTCAGGGCATATCCCTTAATTAACCTCCAAAAATGCTGGCGAGTCATAGATTCGCCTCGCTTGCCAACAAAAAGTGCCCCACTCTTAGGTTTAAGGGTGGGGCGGACAGATAGCCATTTTCTTATCCAATGCTCGGCTCCCTCTCCAAACGGTATTAGCCTCTCTTTACTGCCCTTGCCCACCACTCTCAAAAATCCCTCGTCCAGAAAGACAGACAAGGCTGGAAGTGTAGCCAATTCGCTTACTCTGAGACCTGATGCGTACATGAGTTCAATCCAGGCCCTGTCCCTGATACCCAGGGGGCAAGTAGTATCTGGTGCATTTATTATTGCCTCAACATGCTCTTCAGATATGGTTTTGGGCAGAGAGGGTGACAATCGCAGTCCACCTGCTACTGCCTCTGGCCCAATACCTTTACTGCCTTCCTGGCGTAAGAAGGCAAGAAACTGCCTCAATGCCGAAGCCATTCTGGCAATGGAACGTTTTGCCTTATCTTCAGCTAACTGGGAGGCCAGAAATGCGTTGATAATGTCTCGGTCTAGGTCGCCAGGGCCAGTATCCTTTCCGCAAGCCCATGCCGCAAAAATGTTTATATCAGACAAGTAGCTATAACATGTTTGTCTAGAAAGAGCCTTTTCCACCCCAAGATGGACTTCAAATTCCCTCATGGTAGCCGACCAACCAAGTGGCCAACCATCTTCTGGTATGAGAATTTTTGGTGGTCTGGGCATAGCAACCTTCCTATCCAAATATAGCAGAGCTACTTTTGGTAGTTCATAATTGCCACGGCTTTTGGGTTCACCGTATATGTCCCATGACACAAGTGGCCAGTGATCAGTTATCAGTTTTCAGATGGAAAGCCTGACTCGGCGTATCTTTGCAGAAGGTATTACTTGCAAAGGAAAGGTGAAATAGTATTACAATCGGCTCAACCTAAATATCCAAATACAAAGGAGATGGAAAAAATGCCCAGAAACACATTCTTTTTGGTCAAATATTTGCAGGTTGGCAACAAAAAATTCAACAAAATGTTACAAAAAACTTTTTGAACCAATACAACTTGCAAAACTCACCAATTCAGGGCAATATGTCAAATGATGTTTCTTTGCCGGCCAATTGGCAAAGTATTTTGTTTTGTGATAATCTCGCAAGGTTTGAAGGAGAATCCATGAGTGAGACAAAAAAGAAAGTGTTCGCGATCATCGCTGAGCAGTTAGCCAAACCAGATGATTCCATAGCCGAGAATCAGCACTTTATTGATGATCTCGGGGCAGATAGCCTGGATTTGGTAGAAATCATAATGGCTATTGAAGAAGCCTTTGGGCTTGAAATCCCTGAAAGCGAACAGGAAAAAATCAAGACCGTAGGAGATGCTGTCAGCTACATTGAGAAGCATCAATAGGTTTATAGGGAATCAAAAGTTTTTTCGCCGCAAGACCATTAGCTTGGGACTTGCGGTGCTGTTTTTTTCATTAGGTGAATAATATGGCATCCATCGAGCGTCGCCGGGTGGTCATCACTGGCATGGGTACACTAAATCCCTGTGGCAACACAGTAAATGAAACATGGGCAAATGTATTGGCTGGCAGTAGCGGCATCGGGCTAATAGACCGATTTGATGTAACAGACTTCGCATGTAAATTCGCTGGCCAAGTAAAGGGTTTCGATCCTGATCCATTTATTGAAAAAAAAGAACAAAAGAAGATGGACATCTTCATCCACTACGCAATGGCCGCCGCAGTTGAAGCCATGAAAGAAGCTGGCTTTGAAGGTGCTGAACTGTCAAAATCAGAACGCGAGCGTTTCGGCGTAGCAGTTGGTTCGGGCATTGGCGGGCTTGGAACTATTTGGAATGAGGCCAATGGTTACAGAGGCCCACGCAAGACAAGCCCTTTCTTTATTCCAAGTTTGATAGTCAACCTTGCCAGTGGCAACATCAGTATAAAATTTGGTCTCCAAGGCCCAAACGTGGCTGTGGCGACAGCCTGTGCATCGGGTACTCATGCCATCGGAGACGCTTCCAGAATGATTATGTTCGGATATGCCGACCGAATGTTGGCTGGCGGCTCCGACTCAGTGATCAACCAGCTTGGTGTTGGGGGGTTTGCCGCAATGAGGGCACTTTCCACACGTAACGACGCTCCAGAAAAAGCAAGTCGCCCCTTCGATAAGGACAGAGATGGGTTTGTAATGGGTGAAGGTGCTGGAGTAGTGGTATTGGAGGAGTATGAATTGGCCAAAGCGCGAGGGGCAAAGATATATGCAGAGGTGGTAGGCTATGGTATGTCAGGAGATGCCTTTCATCTGACCAGCCCCAGTGAAGACGGCGATGGACCTATGCGAGTTATGCGTGCGGCATTGGCCGATGCAGAAATAGCTCCCGAACAAATTGGCTACATAAACGCACATGGCACATCTACTCCGGCTGGTGACAGAATCGAATGTATGGCCATCCGAAAAGCATTTGGCTCACATGCAGACAAGCTAAAAGTTAGTTCCACCAAATCAGTACATGGACACCTTTTAGGTGCCGCTGGTGGCCTAGAGACCATTATTTCTGTCAAGGCATTAATGACAGGCATGATTCCGCCAACCATCAATGTCGAAAACCAGGACCCTGATTGTGACTTAGACGTATGCGCAAATGTAAAGAGTAGCTTTGATTCCGAATACGCACTAAACAATAACTTTGGTTTTGGTGGCACAAATGCGTGCCTGATACTGCGCAAAATTTTGTAGAGTGACAATGTAGGTAGTTGCAAAACCCCAAAGAAATTTTGGAGCCCGCCCTTGGCAAAGGAAATTTTCCCACACTGTCCAAGCAAGTAGCCCATCTTTACCCTAAAAATCTGCCTGGGCAATGCAATTTGCCGCATTTGGGCATAGCTCCGCCTAATCCGGCGGATTTTTATCGGCCTTTTGCCTCTGTCCTCTTTGCCCTCCCACGTTTTTGCTTTGGCTCTTTCTTTGGCTTCTTTGCTGTATGCTGGTTATCAGGCTGAACAAGGTCTGCATTCTGTTGTCCTTAAGAAACTACAAAATGTTAGAGCCTTTTTTTGCCTCTTTGGTTTACTGTCGGTGCATCTCACTTGATGGGGGGTTGCAACTGGCTAGTTTCCTTTCGTAACTTGTAACTTGTAACTCGTAACTCGTTCCTGCTATACTACCGCACAGGTGGGGATTGGATGCGCAAAGCCGAGCAGGCAAAAATAGTCGAATACCTAAAGGTCCTGCACGGGGCACACAAAGAGCTCGACAAAGCCGCCCTGCAAGAAAACCATCCCAAAATCATAAGCGGCTGCCAAGAGCTGGCCGCCCAGGTTGCCCAGTACATAAGCGAAACCAAAGGCCCCGGCACCCAAACCGCATCTTCCCTTGAAGAATACCGCCAGTACCTCTCCCAGGCCGAAGCCGCCCCAAACGGCATAGACAAATACTTCATAAAAAAATTGCGCGCAAAGCTCTTTAGGATAGAAACCCTCGCCCAAAGCGAGCTAAAGCCAAACAAAATAGAAGTCCTCTTTTTGCCCTACAAATACTCCATGGCAGACAGTTTGGAGAGCATCTGGCTCGCCGCAATGGCAGACCCCCAGTGCGACGTAAAGATTTGCCCCATCCCCTACTACGACCGCCTCCCCGGCGGCACCTTTGGCCAAATGCACTACGAAGGCGACTGCTACCCAAAAAGCCTCCCCCTGGTAGACTGGCAGGCCTACGACATAGAATCCAGCCGACCCGATGCCATTTTCATACACAACCCCTACGACGAAGGCAACTACGTCACCAGCGTGCACCCCAACTTCTACAGCAAGCGCCTCCGCGGCCTCACAGACATGCTGGTATATGTGCCGTACTTTGTAGTGATGGACGACATCCCCGACCACTTCGTCACCGTACCCGGCTGCATCTATGCCCACAAAGTAATCGTACAGTCAGAAAAAGTGCGCCAAACCTACATCCGCACATTCAAAGATAAATTCGGCGACGCATTTGGCAAGCCAGAGGACAAATTCCTCGCCCTCGGCAGCCCCAAGTTTGATAAAGTATTGAACACAAAGCGAGAAGATTATCAATTGCCGGAAGAATGGCAAAGACTAATCGGCAATAAAAAAGTCATTTTTTACAACTCCACAATTAGTGCAATTTTGAATGGCAACGAGCAGTATCTAAAAAAATTGCGCCAAATACTGGATACCTTCCGCAGCCGCGACGACGTTGTGCTGTGGTGGCGGCCCCACCCTCTAAATGACGCTACTTACAGTTCTATGCGTCCCCAATTACTGGCAGAATACAAACAAATAATTTCAGATTATAAAAGCCAGGCATGGGGCATCTTTGACGACACGCCCGACCCACACATGGTTATTGCATATAGTGATGCCTACTATGGCGATTGGAGTTCCCTCGTGCCGATGTACCAGGTAACTGACAAGCCAGTGATGATAGGTAACCTGGATATCTTGTCAACCGAATTGAAGTTTAACCCAACCAGCATGTATGTATCCGATGACAGCATTTGGTTTTCAGTCCGCCACTTTAACGCCCTGTTCAAGATGGACAAGAATAATTGGGAACTGGAACTTGTTGGCAAGTTTCCAGGAGAAGATGACTGTGTATTACGGTTTAGCAATTCGCTCTATTACGCCCCTGTTGAAAACAAGGGCGTGCTCTATTTTCCGCCTTTTCTGGCAAAAGAAATCGCGGTGTATTCTCTCTCCGATGGCACTTTTAGAAAAATCCAATTTCAAAACCATATTGATGGCATAGATACTGATAGGGCATTTCTTGGAGCTGCCTCATATAAAAATTTTGTTTTCTTTACCCCATACCGCTACCCCGCAATAGCCCAGTTAAACACAGAAACGAATGAAATTACTTACCATTCAGACTGGGTTGATAAAATCAAACACCTCGAAAGTGAATCAAACGACGCTTTCTTCCTAAATCCATTAGTTATAGATAATACTATTTGGCTGGCCTCGTGCCGAGGAAACGCCCTGCTTGAGTTTAACATGGAGTCCTGCACTTCCCTGATCCACGAGGTCGGCCAAAAGGGCTGCCGATATAGTGGCATCTGTTTTGACGGTGCTAATTTCTGGCTCTCGCCGCGCCATAACACTCACACGCCGCTGATAAAATACAACCCCCATTCTGGCTTTTGCAAAGAGTTTTATGATATTCACAACGACGGATCACGCCAAATCTTTCAACCTGTGGCCCACTGCGCCGGATATGCATGGCTGTTGCCGTGCATTGGGCGACATGCCGTAAAAATAAACGTGCAAACCGACACGACATTCATAGCAGACGAATTTGGACACAGCAACAGTCCAGATGAAGATCAGGCCGTTAAATATCTCTTCCTCAGGGTTGCCGGGGATTGCCTCTATGCATTCAACCAGCAAACAGGGGCCTTTATTGAATATAATTGTGGTACCAAAGAACGCAGGGAGGAAGTTATACGATATTGTAAAGATGTGGCAGCCCAGCTTGAGCCGATATTCGCCAACCCGTTCACAATTAACCAAAACCACACAAATTCATGTACAACATTCTGCCACCATGAAACCGATGTTTCGGGGTTAGGTAAATTCCTTGATTTCATAATCGCCGAAGACAACACAGAAAATGCGGCTTACAAAGATCATGGGGCAGATTTTGTCCATCCATCCATTTTCAATTCTTATGGCACAGTGGGGCTAAGTATTTTAGCTTTTGCGAAAAATAATAAAAATTTACAGAGGGTATCATGCTAGATTTCAGAAAAGAATTAGCCAAAATCGCCCCGAATGCCCGAAAAGGCGGGCCGATATATGTATTCGGCACAGGCAGATATTGGGAGCAGATAAGGCGCAACTACAAACTAATCACGGGCATTAATTTGGAAGATTTTATAGAAGCCTTTGTGGATAACGATCAACAAAAGCAGAATACTATGTTCTATGGAAAAAAAATCGTTTCCCCTCAGGAGCTCGACCCAAATCATTCTGTGGTATTAGTGTCAGCATTTACTAAAGACCTTGCTATAGAAAGACAACTGCATGAAATGGGGTATTATTATGAAAGTAGTTGTTTTTCTCCTGGACAGCTTGACCAAATACTCAAAGGATATTTATCTGGCCAAATTTTGCAATTCAGAGATAAACACAAAGGTGAGAGTTGCTTTGTCATTGGCAACGGTCCGAGTCTCCGAGCAGAAGATCTTACAAAACTAAAAAGCGAAATTGCAATTGCCTCAAATAAGATTTATTTGATATTTGATAAAACGGATTGGCGACCCACATACTATCAGGTTACAGATTTTTTGACTTTTGCAAATCATAAAGAAATTATTAATAAAATAAATTGTACAAAATTTATTCTATTAGATTGTGCTCTTTATTATGATGATTATTCACCAGATATTGATAATACTTTTTATTTTTCGTCAAACACGTGCTTCCTGCATCGACCCTATCCGTACAAAACGTTATTTAGCTCCGAATTGGATGTTTTAGGGCATGGTAACGTAACATACTGTTCACTACAGGTTGCAGTTAATATGGGTTTTCATAATATTTACTTGCTAGGCGTTGAGAACAACTATCCGAAAAGTATAACGCACGATGGAGAAATTGTGCTTAGAAACCTAGATTCACATTTTTGCTCAGACTATGATGCAGGTAGACCGCACATTTCCGTCTCGCACCCAGATTACATCAACGCCACATATGAAGTTGCAAGAAAATACGCCGATGCCCACGGCATAAAAATCTATAATGCTACACGAGGTGGAAAACTGGAAGTTTTTGAGCGAATTGATTTTGACACCTTATTTTAGATAGCAGACTCATACCGCATCAATGCGAACCGGACTTTTTGACGAAAGGACACAAGATGTTTACCGCCATAATCCCTGTCAAGGCCAAGTCATCCCGCTTGCCTGGGAAAAACACACTGCCCTTTGGGGATAGCAATTTGTTGATTCACAAAATCCGGCAATTGAAACAAGTGGATGAAATATCGGAAATAATTGTAAGTTCCGATTCACCTGCTATGCTTGAAATGGCAACATTGGAAAAAGTTCGTGCAGAAAAACGCCCTGATGATTTGGCAGATGAAAGTCGCCCATTAAGAGATTTTGTCTGCTATGCCGCCAGTCTAGTCCACACCACCCATTTTATGTGGACACCAGTGACCACACCCTTTTTAGATAGAGCATTTTACAGCCTCGCCATAAAACAATACTTAAAGGCACTTGATAACCAGTACGATTCGCTAACCACTACCCTCCCGTTCAAGAGTTTGTTGCTTGACGAAAAGGGACCTTTCAATTTCAATCCCGATCTTGACATTACTAATTCTCAGGATGCGGCTCCAATGGATTTATGGACTTGTGGATGTAGCATTATTACAAGAGAATTGGCGCTTAGGATAGGTCATTATTTTGGTTCAAAACTTTTTCGCATGGAAGTAACACCTTATCAAGCTATTGACATAGATAATACTTTTGATTACGAAGTAGCCAAAGCAATGTGGAACATTTATGGAATCAAAAAATAACGTCCATATTTTAGACTGTACTCTGAGAGATGGTGGCTATGTCAATGACTGGCACTTCGGCAACCGCACTATTAGCTCCGTTGTGTTGAGATTAGATAGTGCTGGAATAGACTCTATAGAAGTTGGGTTTTTGGATGCCAGTGTGCAATTTGACAGAGACAGATCTATTTACCCAAACATTCAGAGTATCGAACGGACATTAGGCAACTCCCTCCCGCGACAGGCCAAACTGGTAGCTATGATCAACCTGGGGGCATTTCCAAAGGAACGCCTAATTCCACAAGAAAAGTCCCTGCTGGATGGCATCAGGCTCTATTTCAGAAAGCCGCAATTGAGCGAAGCGATTGAGTTTGGTAGAGAAATTATGTTCATTGGATACAAGTTATTTCTCAACCCTGGGTCGCTTTCTTCTTACCATGACAGTGAAGTCAATGAACTGATTGAAAAATCAAACGCACTCAAACCCGAAGCAATTTCAATTGTCGATAGTTTTGGATTAATGTATAAAACTGATTTATTGCGCTATGCAACCATATTCGATAATCTATTGGAAAAGCCCATAGCCTTAGGTTTTCATGCCCATAATAACTTGCAGATGGCCAATGCGAATTGTTTAGACTTTATCAATCACAAAATGGAAAGGATCAAAGTTGTGGATTCATCTATTCTGGGGATGGGCCGAAATGCAGGCAACGCATGTACCGAATTAATACTTTCTTACATTGAAAAGAATAATACTAGATCTATGGACCTAGACCAAATTTTGGAATGCGCGTACACTGACATTTATCGGTTATATAACAAACCAGCTTGGGGTTATCATTTGGAGCACATGATCTCGGCCATCCATGACTGTCCGCCCACATGGGTCAAATATCTGATGGATAAATATACGCTCTCAATCAAAGACATTCGCTCTATTTTATCTTCTCTTCCGTTTGAAAGGCGGCTTACTTCCTATTTTTCCAAGGATTTGGCAGAACAAAAATATATTGAATACATGAATAATTTTATCGACGATGACCATGCAATTGCGTCTATCAAAAATGTCCTGAGTGATCGTGAAATACTTATAATCTGCCCTGGCAAAACTATTAAATCACAACATGATTCAATTAATAATTTTATCAAACAAAAACGTCCTTTGATTATTACTGTCAATTTTGTTTCTGATGATTATAGAGCAACATATTTATTCATAAGCAATGCAATAAGGTACTCCAAAATGTTAGGAGATTGGCACGAAATCATTAACAAACCGGCTCTGATGCTGACCTCAAATATCACACCGGCTGACACAATGCGGCCAGACTATTTATTCAACTACAAGGCGCGTTATGAAAAGACCAGGGGCGACAACAGCGTAGCCCTGCTCCTAAGTTTATTGCAAGATTTAGGGATACACACTGTTTTTGTTGCTGGACTTGACGGCTTCGACGAACAGCACCCCGAAGAAAATTATTACTCTAGTGAAATGTCCCTTCCGCAAACTAGAGATACCAATACAAAACTAGTGGAACAGCTATCCCACGTTTTGTCGAATGGAAAAATGAAGATTAAGTGGATCACGCCTTCCCTCATCGAACAGCATCTTGAAAATATTGTTTCCCCGCACACCAATGACGTTTGAAATATCTACATAGGAGCAATTCAATGTACATGGCCATCGGTGGACTAATGACAAAGTACAGGAAAGTAAACCGAAGTGTGCCTCTCCCCCTGGAGGAGGCAGGTATTCCAACCATGGGGCAAACGCCATCCCCCCCTTTTTTCCCTATTCGGCGACTTTTTACTCGAAAACTGGAAACCAACAGTATGACCCACAACAAAGACGCCTTGGTTCAAAAATTTTGCCTGCTTTATGTTTAGCAGCAACGGCCATGCAGATAGTCTTGTTTTCCGGCGGCTCTGGCAAGCGGCTTTGGCCGCTCTCCAACGACGTGCGCTCAAAGCAGTTTTTGAAGCTATCGAAATAATGTGCTATGAGTCCCTAACCTAGCAAGCCTAATTGTGCTTCGGTCTGGTTTTT
>Ga0082212_10006386_pt1 | contig 15867 bp, 12 predicted proteins | sample TergutNt197P3_FD_71548 | JGI IMG/M metagenome (GOLD analysis project Ga0082212, IMG submission 71548) | Neocapritermes taracua P3 segment gut microbial communities from Petit-Saut dam, French Guiana - Nt197 P3 | ecosystem: Host-associated > Arthropoda: Insects > Digestive system > Gut ...
TATTAGATAATTCTAAAGCGTTATAAGCATTTTCTGCTGATATATTTGTTCTAATCCTTGCGTTTCCGCCTACTCCGAATGGCATATTGGCTCCACATATTATTTGTTAAAAACTAATTATATTTTTCATAGCATTTTGTTTTGCTATACAAGTTATATATAAAAAACTTTGCCAAAAAATTATTTTAGCAAGATTTATATAAATATATTTCTGCTGTAAGTATTGATTTTATTAGTATTGAACGGAATATTTTTGTATAGTAAAATAGTATGTGCAATATTCTACAATTATTTGGCTGGCGGATAAAATACAATAACTAATGTTACTTGGTGAATAATATACATATAATTTTATCAATGTTACTTATTCTTATCTTTTTATCATATATATGGAAATTATTTCTTTTAATTTTTTGAAGCAACTTAAAATAAATATTTTTAATTGCCTCTGATACTTTTATTATATCGCTATTAACTATATTACTTCTTATATCTTTTATATAATAATCTGCTTCTAAATAATAATAAATTGCTCTTTCATAAAGATAGGTCATTAAATTATAAAAATTATCATTATAAATATGATTCTTTATATCTTCTTCGCTATAATTAAACCGAACTAATAAACTATTTGGAATATAAACATAATTTCTTCCAAAATCCTCGCCAATATCTCTAATGATATTTGTTAATTGAAGTGCATAGCCCAAATTTATTGCATATTGCTCCAAATCACTATTTAATTTATTATTTGTGAAAATATACATACAAATTAATCCTACAATGCTGGCTACTCCATAACAATAACTCAGTAAATCCTCAAAAGTATTATACCTACTACAAGATAAATCTTTACCAATTCCATCTACTAAATCTAATACTAACTCCAAAGGAACGCTATATTTATTAAAAACTTCCCAAAGAGAAACTAATTTCCTATTATTTCCTTTATACATTTCTATTATTAGATTACGCCAACCATTTATCCTTGACTGCTTTTCACTTAAATCAATGCCAACGCTATCAACTATGTTATCTAAATAACTACAAAACATATAAAAATTTGAAAGTGCTATCCTTTTTTCTTTTTCTAATAAATAAAAAGCATAACGAAAATTAGATTTTTCTAATTTAATATCTGCAATATTTTCTATTATTTGTAAATCTTCTATTTTTAGTAGTGTCATAGTTAAATATTTTTTTGTTTTTTTTATTCTGGCATACTATATTTTTATCTTGTTATGTCGTATTTATTACAGCATCTCCTCGTTATTAATAAGGGAATTGCGGAACAAGTCCGCAATGACGCTTTTTTATTATTCTGGCATACCTTTTTATATTCTGTCATTGTAAGCATCTTTGAGGCGTGGTATATTATATATATAACAACGTAATTAATTTTTCTTTCTTGTTAAATCAGGAATAATAAATATTATTTCAGTTCCAACATTTAGTTTAGATTCTATAATTAATTTCCCGCCGTGTTGTTCTATTACTCTTTGCATTATCATTGTTCCTATGCCATGTCCACCAAATTGTCTATTAGTAGAATAAAAAGGAGTAAATATTTTCTCTCTTGTTATATTATCCATCCCGATACCTGTATCACGAACAGATATTGTAATATTATGTATATCTTTTTTACAACTAATAGTAATAGTTCCTGCTTTATTTTTCATATATTTAATAGAGTTTTCTACAGCATTTCTAATAGCCCGTAGTAATTTAGATTTATCGCAAAGAAAATTAAAATTATTTAGATTCATTTCAAAATGGATATTAGAAAATATATTAATATCAAATTCATCTTTTATTTCATTACATAGTTCTACGGAGTTAGTTAATGTTAATTCTAATTTATCATCTCTGCCTACGGTAACAATATCTCTAATTCTATGAACTAAAATAGAAACTTGGTGTATAATTTTATCCTTTCTATTAATATCATCTCTATTAATTAAATCTAATTGTTCTGCATTCAATCTTATTGTAGATAAATTAGTTTGCATATCGTGAGCAAGTTGTGCCCAATTAGTTAGTAGTTGTTTTTCTAATGCTTCTGTAATATCAATGCCTGTTACTACGATACCTTTAAAAGTTCCTGTAATATTATTAAGTGGTATAATAGAACATAACCATTCGGTAGAAGAGTTATTATGGATTATATTTATCTTTTGTTGGAATGGATATTTATTTTTCAGTCCGAGTTCAATTAGATTATTTATTTGTTGGGTATGTTCTAAATTACAGTAATAAGAGAAATGTTTTTTTGTAGGGATATTATCAGCCAATCCGATTAATTGTTTTGCACCTACATTTATTTTTATTAGTTTTCCTATTCTATTTATTATAAATAGGAATCCTGATGATGGTAAATCTACAATAACATCTAATAGTCGTTTTTGGTTTCTATATTTCCTGTATAAAATAAAGATTAAAATTATCAATAATATGGGAACGGCAAATTTATAAGTTAATTTTATATATCTATTTAATAGATAAAAATTATTGTGTTTTAATTCATAAATATATGAATTATTTTCGCCACATAACACAAAATAGTTATTATATAAATCAATACTGAAATCTTTAATATCATTATAATTAAAATCATTTAATAACAATTCATTTAAATTATCATCAAATATCATCAAATGATAATCAAAAAAAACGAACAATTTATTATTTGTGCATATTAATTTTTTAGGATTGTATAATGTAGGCGGTAAATCAACTTTAAAGTATTTAGTAGTGTCAGAAAAACAATTAGCAGCAACTTTATATAAAGCAAAACCGTTATTGTTATTTTTTATAAAGTATATGTTATTGTTATTTAATATCTCGTGTTGTTTCGTTATTAAATCATTATATTTTAATTCGTTAGTAGCAAACAATGTTTTATTTGTATTTATCCAATCAGATTCAACGATAGTTTTAGTATTAATATCCACCACATTAACAAAAATATTGCTGCTATTAGAAATAGAATTAGTGATAATTATATAATTATAAGCCAAATGTATATTAGTATATTCAGTAATTGGCAGACGTGCTATATAAGTTTTATTTCCTTCATAATCAAGTAAATAAAGCAATCCAAAATCATTTCTATCCTCTATATATGCTAAAATATAATCTTCTCTATTATTCAAGATATTACAACTTAAAATATTATCAGCAATATTATTAATAGCATTATTTTGAATTTCAAATAAATTATTGTCACAAATAAGAAATAGTTTTTGATTTTTATAATTACCTGCCCAACTATTTTTTTTTTCAGGGAATTGATTATTTGCATTAATAAAAGTTTTTTGATTAGACAATTGATTATCGAAATCAGTAATATATATTTGATTTTGGTTGTCAATAATTAGGAACAATTTATTTTGGAAATAAGTTGCATCTATAATATTTAAATTACTAAAACTTTCACCTTCTGTCTGATTTCTAAAAATGCCTTTCCATTTATAAATAGTTTGAATGTCATTTATCCAATTTTTTTTTATGAAGTAGAAAGTTTTATTTTGCAAATTATTATTATCATAGAATAGTTTTCCATCTTCATAGTGCTCAATTGGATTTAGTGAAAACGGCTTAGTAATATCAGAAACAAGATTTATATTTGTAATAAAAATTAAACTAACACAAAATAAAATAATAAAATACTTATCCATAAATGCAAAAATAAGAAATCTTGTTAAAAAAAGGAATGGCTGTGTGCAATTATGAGACCTAATTATCTACGTCTTATTGTTTTGTTGCAATAAGGTTAAACTAATTTGTAATTAAAAAATTAATCCCATTCTAAACCACCCTTCTTATATTCCCAAAGCCAACCAATAAATAAAACAAATATAAATATCATCATCGCTACAAAACTTTCAGGTGAGTTTTCTTTTAAACGAACTGCCCAAGGATATAGAAATACGACCTCTATATCAAATATAATGAAACTGACCGCTATCATATAATATTTAATAGAAACACGGGCTTTATTGTCGCCAAATGGCACGAGTCCGCTCTCGTAAGTAGTATTTTTCATATAAGTTGTTCGTTTAGCCCCGAGCCAATTTGCTAATAGCAAAAATATTCCTGCCGTTGCAAACGCCAACACAACCATAACCATTACAGGTAAATAATCAAGTATCATAATTGTAATATATTTATAATTTTACAAAAATACGTTTTTTTGAAAATAAAAAGTGTATATCATCACCATTTATTTATTATACCTTTCTAAAAACTCTAAAACAATGCTATCATCTGTGTTATTTAATTCATTTATATTGCCATAGAATTGCAGTTTGCCATTATGAAGCATCGCAATTTTATTGGCAACATTATAAACAGAAAAAATATCATGGGTAATAACAATAGAAGTCACTGATAAAGTATTCGCTAATTGGTAAATCAAGTCATCTATTTGTTTAGAAGTGACAGGGTCTAATCCTGTTGTCGGTTCGTCATAGAAAATATAATCAGGAGAACCTATTAAAGCACGCGCTATGCCCACTCTTTTTTTCATACCGCCTGATAGTTCTGAAGGTTTTTTATTAAATAATATTTGCGTTTCTTTTTTATATTGAATACTATCTTTATCTGTAATTGGCGGAAGCAAACCTACAGACGATAAAACAAATTGGGCATCATTCTCTAATTTATTAATATCTTTTGAACCATTTTCTAACAATTTCAAGGCAACATTTTCAAAAACATTATAAGAATCAAACAATGCAGCACCCTGAAAAACATAGCCAATACGCTTACGAATATCAAACAACTTTTTCTTATTAATATTAGTCATTAAAATATTATCAAACTTTATATATCCCGTATCGGGCGACAATAGACCAACAATATGCTTTAACAGAACACTTTTACCACAGCCCGATTTTCCAATAATACACAAAGTTTCACCTTTATGTATATCAAAAGAAATATCATTTAATACTTGCTTATTTTCAAATTGTTTTTTAATATTTCTTATTTCAATCATATTTTTATGGATACTAATTTGCAAATATATAAAAATATTTTAAGTAATTGTTAGGGGCTTATATACTTAATGATAACAAATTATCATAAGCCATTTAATTTTATATAATTACGTGAAATCTATAATTTAGATATAGCGAAAGCAAAAATGTTTAGTAATAGAGGTAGATATAGTATTCATAAGAGGTTGATATAGTCCTCAAAGAGGTTGATATAGCCCTCAAAGAGGTTGATATAGCCCTCAAAGAGGTTGATATAGCCCTCAAAGAGGTTGATATAGCCCTCAAAGAGGTTGATATAGTCCTCAAAGAGGTTGATATAGTCCTATAAGAGGTTGATATAGTCCTGTAAGAGGTTAATATAGTCCTGTAAGAGGTTGATATAGTATTACGAGGAGGTAGGTATAGTATTACGAGGAGGTCGATATAGTCCTAAAAGGAGGTCAGCTTCTCCTTTTAAAAGAGGTCGCCACCTCTTTTTAATCAGTAATGGTGCGGAATATGGCAGAAATATTAATTATTATAATAAATATTTGTATTTTAATAATTTGATATAATGGTTTTTAAGATATATTAAAAATGAATACCTTACCAAAAAATATACTTGATACATATAAGAAATTTGAAAATATTATTATTAATAGATTGAATGATTTTCAAAATATTGAAGCGGGACTTATTTTTTATGAGTTCTGTTTTTGTATAATGACTCCTCAAACAAGTGCGAAAAATGCTTGGCAGGTTCAAAATAAACTTATAGAAAAAGATTTTCTTAATACAAAATTTAATCCTAAAAGTATTTTAACAGATAAAAAACATTATATAAGATTTCATAATACGAAGTCACAACGCTTGCTAAACGCTATTGATTACAAAAAAAGATTGGACGAGATATTGTCTTCAAACATTAATCAATACGAGAAAAGAAACATAATTAAAAGTGAATTTATTGGTATTGGAATGAAAGAGGCCTCGCATTTTTTACGGAATATTGGCTATAAAAAATTTGCTATTATTGATAGGCATATACTAAAAATGCTTTACTTGTGCGAAGTATTAAATGATACAACTCCTCCTAAAAATGACAAACAATATTTAGAAATAGAGCAAAAAATCATTGATTTTTCTGCTAAAATAGACATAGATATGGATATATTAGATTTATTATTTTTTGCACATTCTAATGGTGAAGTTATGAAATAAGAATATTTTGGTAAGCACCAATTAAATTCACAAAAAAAATGAAACAAGTAAGAACTAAAAATAAGAACTAAAAACATCCTGCTTCTTTATAAAAAATATAAAAACGATATTTTTTTCAAAAAAAAGTATTATATTACAAATTCTATAGAAATTATTTTGATTATTAGTTAATTATAAATAAATTATATTTAAGGATTTTTATGTCTATTTTTGAAGGACATCCGAAAGGATTAATCCAAGCCGCTCTCACCAATATGGGAGAACGCTTTGGATTCTACATTATGATGGCAATTTTAACATTGTTCATCTCGGCTAAGTTCGGTTTATCAGAAACCACAACAGGATATATTTATTCTGTTTTCTATGCTTCTATTTATATATTGGCATTAGTAGGTGGCATCATTGCTGATAAAACACGAAACTATAAAGGCACTATTTTTACGGGATTAATTATTATGGCTCTCGGCTATTTAATTATTGCAATTCCAACTCCAACTACGGTGCCATTCACAGGGACTTACCTTGTTCTTACTTGTGCGGGCTTACTTGTTATTGCATTTGGTAATGGCTTGTTCAAAGGAAATTTGCAAGCATTAGTTGGTCAAATGTATGATGCACCCGAATACAACGCACTCATAAAAGAAAAATATGGTGTGGATGAAAATGGTAATCCCAAAAAGAATTTTAGGGAAGCAGGTTACCAAATTTTTTATATGTTTATCAATATCGGTGGCTTCTTTGCTCCTTTTGTAGCGGTGGCTGTAAGAAATTGGTGGTTGCAACATAATGGATTTGATTACAATGCAGGACTACCTGCACTATGCCATAAATATCTTGGTGTGGCAGAATTAACAACAGAACAAACCGCTAACCTAACAAAATGGTCATCAGAAGCAGTATTGGGTGGTCAAGGTTTTCCTGATTTATCTGCATTCTGTCAGCAATATTTAGATGTTTTTAATACGGGCTTCCATTATGCATTTGTTGCTACAATTGTTGCAATAGGTATATCATTAACGATATATTTATTAAACAAAAAATATTTGCCTGATGCTAAAGCAAAAGTAAAAGATGCTTCTTCTAATGCACCACATCCAGAAGAAGTTAAAATGGCTGCTGCCGAAGTTAAACAACGTATTTATGCACTATTTGCCGTATTTGGCATTGTAATTTTCTTTTGGTTTTCGTTCCACCAAAATGGTTATTCATTAACTTATTTTGCAAGGGACTACATTGATTTAGAACAAATTAGAATTAATTTAGGATTTACTGTTATTAAAGGTGCAGAAATTTTCCAAGCAATCAATCCATTCCTCGTAGTATTTTTAACTCCTATAATTATGTGGCTATTTGCTGCAATGCGTAATAGTGGTAGAGAAATTTCTACTCCGAAAAAAATTGGTATAGGTATGGGAATCGCAATGGCGGCTTATGTTTTCTTACTCCTCGTCTCCTCTGGATTACCAGCATTTGGAGAGTTAGCAGGAATGTCAGAAGAAAGTTTAACATTAATGAAATTAACTCCATGGGTAATGGTTGGTATGTATTTTATTTTAACTGTTGCAGAATTATTTATTTCGCCACTTGGATTAGCATTTGTATCAAAAGTAGCCCCACCTCATATGCAAGGATTGATGCAGGGTTGTTGGCTTGCTGCAACTGCTATCGGTAATTCATTATTATTTATTGGCGGGTTATTATATACTGCGGTGCCGTTATGGGCGTGTTGGTTAGTATTTGCAGGAGTATGTGCTTTATCAATGATAGTAATGCTTTCAATGGTTAAGTGGTTAGAAAGAGTAGCAAAGTAAAATAGCAAACTTTTATGAAATGTAGAAACAAGATATATAACTTGTTTCTACATTTTTTTTACAAAAAGTTAACATATTTTTTGTTAATTTTTATCACATAGAACTTGTTTTAGTTACTTACACTTTTATAAGGAAATACCGAAAAATAAGTTCTGTGTGATAATTTTAAACCATAATTTTTAAAACTCCATCTAAAACTATTTTGTTTTTTCATTTTTTTTTATTATTTTTGTAAAATAAAGAATTAAAGTTTTATAGCAAAATAGTTTTAATTATTATGAAAAAGTTTTTGTTTTTATTGTTTTTTGTGTTTTGTTACACAAATATATCTGCCCAAACAGGTAAAGAATTGCTTCAAACTTGCGTATCTGCAATGCAATTAAATAAACTTGATTCCTTCAAAACTATGTCAGTTAAAGCATATCAATATGATACAAGAGGGAACAAAGCATCATTACGCTTTTATTCAAAAGATTATAGCGAAGGTATTGAAGGTGCTGAGTCAGATGAGAAAATGCGTCTCGAAGCATCATCAATGGGAAAAGACCAAGCCTTCGTATTTGACGATGATGAAATATTTCAAGTCGTTCCTAAATACGAGGAAATAGATAAAGAAGATGCATCGCAATTATCTTTTATTTTAAACACTCTATTTCCTACACATTCTATTTTTCAGATAGCAAAACATATAGCAAAAGATACTACTGACAAAATAATGTATAATTTGCAAGAAGGAACAACCAAATTCAATGATAAAAATTGTAAGAAAGTAAATGTTGTTTCAACAGAAAAACCTGATGAAGTAGCCCAATATATGTATTTTGATGAAGCAACAAATTGGTTCCAAGGAGTAGAAACTCCAACAGAACAAGGCATCATTAGTTTATTATGTTCGGGTTTCAAAAAGACAAAAGGGCATGTTTATCCTACTACAATAAAAATTTTAGCAGATGGTAAAAAAGTTGTAGAAATTGAAATTGATAAATTGGAAGTAGATATTAATTTAGAAGATTCATTATTTTCTACTAAAAAGAAATAATAAATCTCAATCCTATGTAAAAAAATAGTAGATTATATCCTAATCTACTATTTTTTACTATAAAAAATAAGTTATCCATATTATTAATTTTTTTCTTCTTTAAATTTTTTCTTCTTTAAATCTATTAGCAAATTCTTCTATTGTTGAATGCAATCTTTTTTCTATATCAGCATCTATTATTTTCTTTTTTCTAATATCTTCAAGAATATCAGTTCCAAAACTATCCATATAGTCATAAAGTTCTAATTCAAATTTCTTAACAGACCTTTCATTAATTTTATCAAGAAATGCAGCCGTAGCACAATAAATAAATACAATTTGTTTTTCCACAGGAAGTGGAGTATATTGGGCTTGCTTCATTACTTCGGTAAGACGGAATCCTCTAACAAGTTTTTGTTTGGTTGCGGGGTCTAAATCAGAGCCAAATTTAGCAAATTGTTCTAACTCTCTGAACATTGCTAATTCTAATTTCAAAGGTCCTGCAATTGATTTCATTGCTTTAATTTGGGCATTGCCTCCAACACGCGATACAGAAATGCCAATATTTAGTGCGGGTCTTATTCCTGCATTAAATAAATCAGGTGTTAGATAAATCTGTCCATCAGTAATAGAAATTACATTTGTAGGTATATATGCAGATACGTCACCTGCTTGTGTTTCAATTACAGGCAACGCAGTAAGAGAACCACCTTTTAAATCATTAGAAAGTTTTGCTGCTCTTTCTAATAGGCGTGAATGTAGATAAAATACATCGCCAGGATATGCTTCACGTCCAGGAGGACGGCGTAATAGCAAAGATACTTGCCGATATGCTGCTGCTTGTTTACTTAAATCATCGTAAATAATTAGAGCATGCATACCATTATCTCTAAAATACTCGCCCATTGAACATCCACAGAATGGTGCTACATATTGCAAAGGAGCAGGTGCCGAAGCATTAGCAGCAACAACGATAGTATAATCCATTGCTCCATATTCTTCTAATGTTGCTACTACATTTGCAACTGTTGAACCTTTCTGTCCTATGGCTACATAGATACAAAACACAGGTGCTATTCCATTTTGTTTAGCATCTTCAGTGTGAGTGTATTTTTGATTTATTATAGTATCTAAAGCAATAGTAGTTTTACCTGTTTGCCTATCGCCGATAATAAGTTCACGTTGTCCTCTGCCTATTGGAATCAAAGAATCTATTGCTTTTATTCCTGTTTGCAGTGGCTCTTTTACGGGCTGACGTGAAATAACACCAGGTGCCTTTCTTTCTATTGGATAGGTCTTTTGACTATTTATAGGACCTTTATCATCTATAGGGATACCTAATGGATTTATTACACGTCCAAGTAATTCTTTTCCAATAGGCACAGAAGCAACGCGATTTGTTCTTCTAACTAAATCACCTTCTTTCACAAGTGAATCATCACCAAAAAGAACTACACCAACGTTATCTTCTTCAAGATTGAGAACCATACCGATGACATTATTTGGGAACTCGACAAGTTCCGACATCATTACTTTTGTTAAGCCATAGACACGTGCTACACCATCGCCGACTTGCAATACAGTTCCTACTTCGTAGGTTTCGGCTTCATTATCAAAGCCCATAAGTTGCTTTCTAAGAATAGCAGATATTTCTTCAGGTCTAATATCTATCATATAAAGTATCTTTATTTTACATTAATAATACAAAAATAATATTTTTTTTTAATAATTTTAGTATTTTAGTAATATACTAAAAACTAAAAATAAAATTAATAAAACTTATCCTAATAGGATACTTTTTATCCTAATAGGATATAAACTTTACTTTTTAGTATAAATAAATATATAATCACGTTGTTTTTTTATAAAAAAAAAGAAAAAATATATATATTTTTGTATAACTTCTAAAGAATATAATTAAATAAATAAAGAATATATTATGGATTTTCAATTACCAATTTTTACGGGATTGCCGTTTGTTTTGATGCTTGGTTGCATTGCAGTATTGCCTTTATTCGCAGAACATTTTTGGGAAAACAATAGAAACAAACTAATTATTGCTTTAATTTTGGGTATTCCAACAGCGTTATATCTTATTATCAATAATGCTTTTGGAATTGTGGAACATACGATTTTATTTGATTATGTTCCTTTTATTATTTTATTGGGTAGTTTATTTGTAATTACGGGTGGCATTTTTATAGATGCTGATTATGAAGCAACTCCCCGAAATAATACTCTTATTTTGCTCATCGGAGGCATTCTTGCTTCTTTTATGGGAACAACAGGTGCGGCAATGTTGCTGATAAGATTATTATTACACACCAATAAGCAAAGAACAAGAAAAGTCCATACAGTTCTATTTTTTATTGCTATTGTTGCAAATTGCGGCGGACTATTAACTCCTCTCGGCGACCCACCACTATTTATGATGTATTTAAGAGGAACAAGTTTTAGTTGGTTTTTCAATCTTCTTCCATATTGGATATTTGTTAATGGAATTATGTTAATTATGTATTTTTTTGTTGATAAATATCATTACAAAAAAGAACCCGCAGATAACATAAATAAAGATAAAAAAGAAAAACAACCATTAAAAATTACAGGAAAATTAAATTTTCTTTGGCTATTAGTTGTAATATTTGCTGTAGCATTTATCAATCCAAACACACTACCATTTATGAAAGAAAATCCATATTATAATTTCTTGCGTGATGGCGTAATGTTATTGGCTTTACTGCTATCATTATTCACAACAAAAAAAGAAATTCGCTTACAAAATAATTTTAATTGGGAGCCAATAACAGAAGTAGCATATCTATTTTTAGGAATATTCTTAACAATGATTCCCGTTTTATTGCTATTAGAACAAAACGCCAATAACATAGGAATTACTACTCCAACACAATTCTATTTTATAACAGGTGTATTGAGTGCTGTATTAGATAACACTCCAACAGCGGTAACTTTTTATTCATTAGCAGAGAGTTTATTTAGAGGTTCAACTGATGCTAATTTGATTGCAGGCATCCCTGAAATATTTATGCAAGCAATTTGTTTGGGAGCAGTATTTTTCGGTTCAATGACTTACATTGGTAATGGACCAAACTTTATGGTAAAATCAATCGCCGAACAAGAAGGAATAAAAATGCCACAATTTTTTCAATATATAATAAAATTTTCAATTATTGTAATATTGCCAACATTAATTTTGTGTAATTTTATATTCTTTCATTTATTTGGGTAAGATTTATTTTAATTTTTAATAATAAGGTGATTATATATAACATAATAGCATTTTGTTATTTTTCTTTACAGAGGAATGGTAAAGTAAATATAATTTATTTTTTGCTCGGTTGACACTTGCCCAAGTATTTGAAACTTCAATAACAAAAAATACAGGCAGAATAAAACTGCCTGTCTTTCACCGAAAACATTAATAGAAATATCCAAATAAGTTCTACATAATTATAATATTACATTTAATAATATTATAAAACATCATTTTATAGAATCTACTTCATCAATATTTTTACTTTTCTTTTTGCGACTAAAAAATTTAAACAATGCTAAAGGTATTATAACTAAATAACCGATAAAAAGCACTACTGGTGCTACATTTACAGCAAGATGGTTATTCCATACTCCGTCTGGAAGTGCTTGTTCGTCACTAATTCCTGTTGCCATTAGGACGTAGCCCAGTACTACAACTCCTATTCCAATAAGCAACCACATAAAATCTGTTTTATTGTATGGAAAGTTCCATTGAACAGATTTTTTTACATTTTTCTTTAAGTTTTTCTTATTTATATTTTTATTTGCCATAATTTTATTTAAATATTAAAATACAAATATACATTTTTTTTTGAAAAAAAAGTATTATTTTTACACATTATTCATATCATTTTTCTATTTATAGAAAAACAACTAACTTCTAATTATTTTATCTGCACAATTGCATAATTTTAGTATCTAATAATCAACAATTAATTATTAGAATGCAAGGCGTAAATCTATTCCTACTTGCAAAGGGCTTACTCTCCAAGTATGTATGCTTGACAAACTCGTTACACCAAAATTATATGCTATCGCAGGTGCAATATATAATTTTGAGCCAAGTAGTATTTCATATTGTATGCCTGCTTTTACTCCAAATCTAATACTATTTGCTTCTTCAATTTCGCCATCATAACGAACAGCGGTGCGGTCGTTATCTTCAAACCCTACACTTTCGTTAAATTTTGTTTTATCAAATTGAGCATTGTTAGGGACAGTGATTTTTGATTTTTGCGTTCTATTCTTTGTTATTATATAATCTAACGCAGGACCTACAACAATGCCTAACCCTATTGCTGGAACAGGATTTATCTTATACATTACTTCCAATGTTAAAGCATTATAATCTATATCCATCGTATGGTCTACATTTGTTTCTGTTTTACCATCCGTAGGCATAACATACTGTTCGTATGCTTTGTCTTCAACCTTTACACTACCAGGATACATATTATATAGCACCCTGAATATAAGTGAAGAACTTGACGTGGCAACATCACCAAATAAATGTTCCATTGTCATCCCTGCATATATTCCAAGACCTGCTGCATTTTTAAAGTTAGGACAACTTAAGTCCTCTTCAAATGTTGGAATATTCATACTATGTCCCATTATGTTAAAACCAAAAGCAGGACCAAAATAAATTGGAGTCGGTTTTCTACTTGGGTCTAAAGGTGAAGCGTATTGTATTTCAACACCACGTTGGGCATAAGCACTGCCTGAAAATACTAATAAACTTGCTATTAAAATGAAGAACTTATTTAAATCAAACTTCATAAATTCCCTTGTATCTATTGTTAAAAATAATTTCAAAACCATATAAATTACAAAAATAACATTTTTTTTTCTAATTTCCAAATAATTTTTTTATTTGTTTATTATGGTATTTTTTTGTGGCAATCAAAAGAAAATATATTACAGCAAATGCGTTAGTAAATACGTTTTAATATTTTTTCATTAAATTAATAGATGGATGTTAAATATTACATTAATATTTAAAAAAAGAACCAATCACTTCAAGAAAATAAAATTATAAAAAAAAAAGAAAAAAAACGTATTTTTATCTTTTATGTAATTAATTATAACGGATTAAAATTATGTCAGGTCATAGCAAATGGGCTAATATAAAACATAAGAAAGGACGAGCCGATGCTCAAAGAGGTAAAGTATTTACTCGCATTTCTAAAGAAATTACTATCGCCGCACGAGAAGGTGGTGGCGACCCAACAGGTAATCCACGTTTGCGACTCGCAATGCAAAATGCTCGTGCTGTTAATATGCCTAATGACAATATAACAAAGGCAATCAAAAAAGGAACAGGCGAAATAGAAGGTGTAAATTACGAAGAGATTATATATGAAGGATATGCCCCGAATGGTGTTGCTGTTCTATTAGAAACAGTTACTGATAACAAAAATAGGACTCTGCCCGAAATTCGTTCTCTTATGTCTAAACACGGTGGCAACCTTGCTGAAACAGGAGCGGTTGCATGGAACTTCGAAAGAAAAGGTGTTATTTCTGTTTCTACTAATGGAAAAACCGAAGATGCACTTATGGAAACAGTGCTTGAAGCCGATGCAGAAGACCTTGAATACGATTTAGAAACGTCTCGTATTATTTCATCAATGGAAAATTTTAGTGCTGTTAATAAATATTTAGAAGACAATAGTTTTAATATTGCTGAAGCAAAGTTAGAATATATTCCTAAAAATGTTGTTAATCTGACAGATGTTTCTGTGGCACAAAAAGTTCTTAAATTTATAGATATATTTGAAGACCACGATGACGTTCAGAATGTGTTTTCTAATTTTTCTATAGACGACTCTATTGCTGATAAAATAGAATAGGAATTTATACAAAATATAGAACAAATTATAATACTTATATTTACTTAAGAACGTCCTAATAATTTATATTTAAAACCAATTAAAAATTCTTTTTCTAATTCTAAATATTTTTTTTCTATTTCTATTGGTTTAATGTTTTCTGAACGTAGTTTGGTAATTATATCTATTATAGATATAGATTCTTTTTGTGAATCATCTGTGTTGTCTTCTAAATTAAATGTATTTTCCTCATCTATAATGGTTTCCTCGTCTATAATGGTTTCCTCATCTATAATGCTTTCCTCGTCTATAATGGTTTCCTCATCTATAATGGTTTCCTCGTCTATAATGGTTTCCTCATCTATAATGCTTTCCGCATCTATGATGCTTTCCGCATCTATAATGCTTTCCGCATCTATGATGCTTTCCGCATCTATAATGCTTTCCTCATCTATAATGGTTTCCTCATCTATGATGCTTTCCTCGTCTATAATGGTTTCCTCATCTATGATGCTTTCCTCATCTATGATGCTTTCCGCATCTATGATGCTTTCCGCATCTATAATGGTTTCCTCATCTATAATGGTTAATGTATTATCCTCTGCGTCAATTTCATTTATTGTGTTCTCTACTTCTAATTCTACATTTTCTATATATTCCTCTAAATCATTAGGAACTTCTATATTTTCAATTTCGTCTTTATTAGTATCGGTTTGTGTTTGCTCAATATTTGTATCTATTGTATCATTTATTATATCTAAAATCTCGCTATAACTTAAACTCTCTCTTTCGTTATTAGTTGTATATTCTCTAACTTTAGTTAATATTCCTGCCAAGTCATTTTCATCAAAAAATATATCTATAATAGGTAAAGGAATATTTTCATTAGATAAAATTGTCTGTATATTTTTTAAAGGAAGTAATAAATCAGTAAGTTCCATTTTTTGAATTATATT
>Ga0082212_10003716_pt1 | contig 15865 bp, 16 predicted proteins | sample TergutNt197P3_FD_71548 | JGI IMG/M metagenome (GOLD analysis project Ga0082212, IMG submission 71548) | Neocapritermes taracua P3 segment gut microbial communities from Petit-Saut dam, French Guiana - Nt197 P3 | ecosystem: Host-associated > Arthropoda: Insects > Digestive system > Gut ...
AGGAAACATGGACAATACTTTCTACTTCTTTAACGTGGGCGGCATTCAATATATGATAGTTGAACTAGAGTTCGCCCCACGCGCAGAAGTTCTAGCCTGGGCAAACGAAATTGTAGAGCAAAATCCCGAAAAAAAGGTTATTGTTATAACCCACTCTTACATGTATCATGACGGTCGGTTAGCAACCTCCGATACACAAGATCCTCCGGCAAATTATTTTGACAACGGGCTTAACGGCGACGTACAGTGGGATTCTTTTGTTAGCCAACATAAGAATATTGTTATGGCGATAGCCGGTCATATCGGTTATAAAGATCTTGTGGTTAGAACCGACATCGGAATCAATGGCAATACAGTCAAGCAAATCCTCTGCGACGGACAATTTTTAGATAATATTGCAGGCGTAGACGGTATTGGCATGGTTATGTTACTAACGTTTAAACAAGGCAGTAATGAAATCGACGTAAATTGGTATTCTGTTGATAGAGGTATGTTCTATACCGAAGAAAACCAATTTAAAATGCAACTTGACCTTTATTCCACTTTATCAGAACTGAACCCGCCACAGTAAAGATTTATACGTATTATAGGGTAATATGCATAAAGCTCCGCAGATAATCTGTGGGGCTTTATGCATTTTTTTATTATGCTCCTTACAATACTTTTACAAAACAATGATGGCAGACTTTACAAAGAAAATCTATAATTATTCCTAGCAGTCAAAAAGATTGCCAATCAAAGATAAGGATCAGGTGATAAAAATGCAAAAACAAGCAATTATAAGAACAATTATATCCTTTTTACTTATGGCTGCTATGATAACAGTTATGGCAGCTTGTGCCCAGCCTACTGTACTTAACAGTCCTGCCACTTCCAACAGTTCGAACACACAAATAAGCGAGCCCGCCACGCCTACCGCACCAGAGCCGATTCCGGAACCGCCTGCCAAAAATACCGCTACCATTAATGTTGTGTGGTACCCCAACGAATCCTCCAACACTCATGAGGAAGTACGCGCTGAAGTCGGCAGGCTGATCGAACAGGCTACCGGCAGAAAGGTGGATCATAAATTAACCACCGATTATACTATAGCCATTGAATCTATCGCCAGCGGATCGGCGGATATCGCCATGGCTATGGGTGCGGTAGGTTACATAGAGGCAAAAAACAGGAATCCTGAAATCGACGTGATGTTTGTCAACGCCGACAAGCACGGTACCCTGGACGAAGCCAAGTATTTCTCTTGGATCTGCGCTAATAAAGCAGATGCGGATCAGTACAAAAACGGCAATGCCTACTCCATAGACAATATTAAAGGAAAGAAAATGTCCTTTGTTTCCAATAGCTCCACCTCGGGGTTCAGAGTGCCCACTTCCTCTATTATTGCGTATTTCGCAAGTGAAAACTTAGACGAAGATCAATTGGTAGAAGGCGGCTCCGGCATGTTTTTCAAAGAAGTATATTTCGGCGGTTCTCATCAAGGCTCTGCCATCAATTTGATCACCAAAAATGCCGATGTCGCGGCCTTTTGCGATATTGAGCTCGATCCTTATATTCAGCTTAAAGAGGGCGTGGGGAATACGGTGGGCGCTGTATACGAAGTCAAACCCGACGCCGACGCTCCTTTTGATGTTCACGGAAGCAAAGATTTTGTAGTTATCGCCTGCACTCCTGTTTTCAACGGCCCTAATGTTTGCAACCCCAAAAATTTAAGCGTAGCCGAAATAGCGGCGATTACAGAATTGTTCACCTCTGCCGAAGTAGCGGAAAACGAAAATATATTTTATGATCCGGACGTGGAAGGCGCAATGGGATTATATAAAAAATCGTCAAGCTACGGGTATGCTGTTACCGATGATTCTTGGTACGATCCTTACCGGTAACGGTCTGTGGAGCAGGCAGAGTGTAGAGTGTAGAGTGTAGAGTGTGGAGTGTGAAAAATGCCAATTTTGGAGTTTTATAATGTTAGCAAGGTATATAACGGCATAACTAAGGCGCTCGCTGATATTTCCTTTTCCGTAGAGGAAGGAGAGTTCGTCTCCATCATCGGGCCTTCCGGCTCCGGCAAATCGACTATCCTGCGTTGCATCAACCGGTTGGTTGACGCAACGCAGGGTACTATCATATTTGACGGCCATGATATCAACCACGCGGACAAAAGAGAGATACGCCAGGTGCGCACTAAAACCGGCATGATCTTTCAGCACTATAACCTGGTGGATAGGCTCAGTGTAATAGAAAACGTACTGCACGGCCGCTTAGGTCATAAATCCACCATGAGCGGCGTCGTGGGCCGTTACAGCGAAGGGGAGAAAGAAAAAGCTTTTCATATCCTGGCCAAGCTGGGACTCTCGGATCAGGCTTATAAACGCTGCGACGAGCTTTCCGGCGGGCAGAAGCAGCGCGTGGGCATAGCCCGTTCTCTGATGCAGGAGCCAAGGATGATATTATGCGACGAACCCATAGCCTCTCTCGACCCCAATTCGTCTAAGGTCATCATGGATCATCTGAGCGATATAAATGAAACCATGAAAATAACCTGCATATTCAATTTGCATCAAGTTGACGTGGCGCTGAAATATTCTCAGCGCATCATCGGTATCACCTTGGGAAATATCGTATACGACGGCCCGCCGGATATGCTGAGCAAAGCCAAGATACACGAAATCTATCAATCTAGCGAGGGTGAATTGATCACAGATGTCGGATGAACAAAGAGAAAAATCCCCGCGGCCCCAGGATCAAACATCTGTGTTCGTTAAGAGAAAACGAACATTTACCTTGGTATTTCTTGGTATAGCCGCAATATTTATACTTTCCTCTGCAGTAACTGATTATGATGTTATCGGCGGCTTCGAGGCGATACCTAAAGCCATTATTTGGATAGCAAAAAACCTGGTGCCCGACGCTAAATCCTGGACACGCCTGCCCAGGATACTATCTAGGCTGCTGGAAACCACACTTTTATCGGTAGCCGTTACGGTATGCGCGGGCATATGCGCCTTCAGCTTTGGCTTGCTGGGTACCAATATCACCAAAATCAATACCGTGCTCAAAAAAGCGGTGCGCATGATAGCCGCCTTTTTTCGGAATGTCCCCGATGTGGTGTGGGCCATACTGCTGCTTTTTTCCTTCGGCCAAAATATCCTCACCGGGTTTTTTGCCTTGTTTTTCGCCACCTTCGGCCTGCTGACCCGCACCTTTATCGAAACCATCGACGAAGTCAGCGCGGATTGCGTGGAGGCGCTTTCCACCACGGGCGCCACTTATGTGCAAACGGTATTTCAGGGCATTATCCCCTCGTCTATGCCCATACTAATATCCTGGGTGCTGTACATGATAGAAACCAATATCCGCTCCTCCACGCTTATCGGCATGCTGACCGCCACAGGCATCGGCTATATGTTCGATCTATACTATAAACGCCTGGATTACGGCTCCGCCAGCTTAGTCGTTATTTCTATCGTGGTGGTGGTCATTGCCATCGAAACCATATCAAATCAAATTAGAAAGGCGATAATGTGATGAACGAATTAGTGATCACCAACACTCCCGCCCTCCCGCTCGATTTATGCCAGCATATGCGAAAAACGCGCGGCGGAAAGATCAAAACAGCCGCAGTGAGCAAGAGCAGCAGGATAATAAATTTTACCTTGCTTACCCTACTCGTTCTCACCGTAGCCGGTTTTTTGACCTTCGATTATAAAGATATCGACTTTGGGGGCGCCGTTGCCGGTACGGTGAACAACTGCAAAGTGCTGTTTGGGCGGCCGCATTTGACTTATAATACTTTTAGCGGAGCTTTAAAAGCCTTGCTTGTAACTTTTTCTTTGGGTGTGCTCTCCACGATTTTCGGGGCGATACTTGCCCTGTTCGGCGCGTTGTTTTGCGCTAAAAACATTTCCAACCCCCGGGTCGCCAACGTTATAAAAGCCTTCGTCGCTTTTATACGCGCGGTGCCGACTATACTGTGGGTGCTTATCTTTACCGTAGCCGCGGGGCTGGGCAGCGTAGCCGCGGTGATCGGGCTGACCTTTCACAGCGTCGCTTATCTGGTCAAAGCCTATTCCGAATCTTTCGAAGAGGTGGACGCCGGCACTATAGAGGCGCTGCGGGCCAGCGGCGCTAATTTTTGGCAGATCGTTTTTCAAGCCATTTTACCCTCCTCCGTCAGCTATATGATAGCCTGGACCTTCCTGCGCTTTGAAATCAACTTTACCAACGCCATAGCCATGGGGGCGGCGGCCGGAGCGGGGGGTATCGGTTACGATCTCTTCATGGCGGGCAGTTTTTACTTCGATCTGCGCGAGCTCGGATTTATCACTTACGTTATCGTGATCGCGGTTATCCTGCTGGAAATGGCCGCGACAAGAGTTAAACGTGCAGTGAGGTAGGGTGCGCTGCTGAGAATTGAGAGTGGGGAATGTTGATATGGAAAAAAGACGGTTGAGCAGAATTTTGGCGAAGGCAGATAGGCGGGAGGTAGCGTTACTCTCCGCCGAAATCCAAAAATCGTACCGCCCGCTCGTCGTGAAGGAGCCGGGGAAAACCCTGGCTATGATCAAAATGCGCGAGCCGGTCAAAGAGAGCTTGTTTTATATCGGGGAAGTTATCGTCTGCGAGGCGGCGGTGGAAATCGAGGGCACGCGGGGTATGGCCGTCTTAATGGGGGACGACGCCGAAAAAACTCTCGACATGGCTATAATAGACGCGGCAATCAATAAAGGGGTTTTCACAGGCCTGGATAAGCTGCTGGAACTGGAAAAAACGCAAAACGACTTGATGATGAGGGAAAACTCCCTGCATCTGCAAACTATGGTCAACTTTGAATCTATGGATCAGGAGGCGCCCCATGATCTCAACGCTTTCAAAAAAGCATAATTTCGACCCGGTATTCGACAGCCAGCAGGTTTTCCGGCTCCTACTGGAAGCCATGTCTAATCCTACCAAGGTCGTTAATATAAAAGAATATGCGGATAAACTGTATGGCGGTAATCCCGTGTTTTTGGCCCTGGCCATGACGCTCCTAGACAACGAGACCGGCTTTTATACCTGCGGAGATCTTGCTCTGCAAGAGGATATAACCGCTTTGACCCTGGCCAGGAATGAACAAATCGGATGCGCGGATTTCATCTTCGTCGGGGACGGCGGCCCCGACGGCCCGCAAAGCTGCCTAAAAAGTGTTATCGAAAAGGCCAAATGCGGCGCCCTGGCCGACCCGCATCTGAGCGCCACCGTGATCATACAAAATGAAGGCGAACACGATATCCCGCTAACCTTGCACGGCCCGGGCATCGACGGTCATATAGTCGTTCGAACGACGCATACCGTCACGGAAGCGCTGAGCGCGCGGGATGCCCAATATTATGAATATCCCCAGGGTATCGATTTGATCTTTGTAGCGGGCGAAGGCGATCTATTCGCCATCCCCCGCCTGACCCGCTTATTGTAAGATAGAACACCCTAAACTCAAGACTCAAAACTCAAGACTCGGGCTGCTTGGCAGCCCGCCGGAGGTGGAGTAAATGGCGTATGTAGCGGTATCCGGCGGCAAAGAAGCCATAGAGAAAAGTATCGAGCTGCTCGACTATTATCGCAGCGGCACAGATAAGGATATCGAGGTGGAAGCGATCGAAAATAAGCTGTCGCTGCTGGTGGATCGCGTGATGGGCGAAGCCAGCCTGTATGCGAAGTCCTACGCCGCGTTGGCACTCAAACAATGCGAGGGTTCCCCGGAAGAAGCGGTGTTTTTATTGCGGGCTTACCGCTCTACCCTGACCAGAAATTATTATACCACTATCGTGGATACCGCGGATATGCGGGTGATACGCCGTATCTCCGCCGCTTTTAAGGATATAACAGGCGGCCAGATACTGGGGGCTACCTACGATTATACCCACCGCCTGATCAACTTTGATATCGACAAAGAAGACCCCGCCCTGCTGCGGCAGGCCATGCAAGATAGACTGCAAACGCAAACATCGGAGGAAATCGTTCCCTGCCCCCGCGTATCCGCCGAGTTAAAAAAAGAAGGGCTCATCGATTCTTACGATACGGACGATACTCCCCCCCATGACGTGACCGTGAATATGCTGGAATTTCCGGCGACCCGCAGCGCCCGCCTGCAAACCCTGGCCCGGGCGGATACCGGTTTTATTTGCGGGCTGGCCTATTCCGTGCTGCGCGGCTTCGGGCAGGTACACCCCACCGTGGGAGAACTGCGCTCGGGATATGTGGAACTTTATGTGCCATACTTGGGAGAGGCCCACGAAAGCATATACATCGGCGAAATATTGATCACCGAGGTGGAATGCTTCAATACGGCGGATGACCACCCCGGCGCTGCGCGCCACCCCTCCAAGGAGGGGAGTGACCACCCCGGCGCTGCGCGCCACCCCTCCAAGGAGGGGAGTGACCACCCCGACGCTGCGCGCCACCCCTCCAAGGAGGGGAGTGACCACCCCGGCGCTGCGCGCCATCCCTCCAATGAGGGGAGTGACCAGTTGAAGCTGGCAGTGGGTTATGGGGCGGTATTCGGCAGGAATGAGAACAAAGCTATCGCCATGGCCGTAGTGGATCATGAGCTCAACTCCCACGGCCCCTATCCCACGCAAAACGAGGAATTTGTGCTGATGCACGGCGACAGTCTGGAGATGAACGGATTCATCTCCCACCTGAAACTGCCCCACTATGTCACATTCCAATCCAAGCTGGACGCGGTACGGAAGACAATGCATAATTCATAATGCATAATTCATAATTAGAACAGCCACCTGCGCATGTAGGGCGCGATGCCTTCATCGCGCCGTTGTAGGAACAACCATCCAACATAACATGGGAGGATGCACATCATGTATCAGAATCATGTAAAACAACGGGCCGAAGGATACCTTCATCGCGCCGTTGTAGGAACAATCATCCAACATAACATAGGAGAATGAACATCATGTATCAGAATCATGTAAAACAACGGGCCGATGAGGGCGTCGGGCCCTACAAAAGCCGGCATTACAATTTTGCTTTCCTGGATGAAGGGTCGAAAAGGGAGATACGCCGCGCCGCTTTGAAGGCGGTGGCTATACCGGGGTATCAGGTGCCTTTCGGTTCCAGGGAACTGCCCATCGGGCGGGGCTGGGGTACGGGGGGCATACAGCTGACCCTTTCTCTGATCGGGCCAAAGGATGTTTTAAAAGTCATCGATCAGGGCAGCGACGAAAGCGTAAACGCCGTTAATATCAAGAAATTTATCGGCCTATGCACCGATGTTCAAACCACTACCCATACCCGGGAAGCGACCTTGATCCAAACACGGCACCGCATACCGGAGATCCCCTTAAGAGCAGGGCAGATACTGGTGTTTCAGGTTCCTATTCCCGAACCTCTGCGTATTGTGGAAGCCCGGGAGGAGATCACCAAAAAAATGCACGCCGAAAAGGATTATGCCCCGATTTGGCTGCAATTATTCGAGAGCCTAGTGAAGTACAATAAGGTGACCGTTTCCTCCGAATACCCCTGTATGGTGGAGGGTCGCTATTTGACTAACCCCAGCCCCATCCCCAAGTTCGACAACCCCAAACTGCACAAAGCGGCTTGCCTCTATCTGTTCGGCGCGGGGCGGGAAAAGAAGATCTACGCTATCCCACCCCATACCGAGGTGGTATCCTTAGCCTTCGACGATGTGCCCTTTGAAATAGAAAACTTTGCCGGCAAAAAATGCCGCTTATGCGGCAGCGCCAACACTTACCTGGACGAGATATTCGACGCCCCAAGCGGCGAGAAATTTTATCAATGCTCCGACACCTCGTACTGTCAGGAGATCCGAGAGCAAGTGAGCAGTGGTCAGTGGTCAGTGGACAGTGAGCAGTAGCTTGCAGGAGGTTTATAAGCATGATGTTGAATGAGAGACCGGTGCTTTCGGTAAAAAACCTGACCGTCCGTTACGGCGCAGGGTGCCCGTCATGTACTGTAGGGGCGCGCATTGCGCGTCCGCATGTGACCGATAATGAACAACAGGCGCACATTGCATCTTCAAATGTAGACGATACGCTAACAAATGTATACGATACACCAACAAACGTATACGGTACGCATACAAACGCATACAGCACACGCCCTATGGAAAAAAACCGTTGCACGGTGTGTAAAACCGTATGGGCGGCGGATGATATTTCCTTGGATGTGTATCCCGGCGAGGTGTTGGGCATCGTGGGGGAAAGCGGTTCCGGCAAGACCACCCTTATGAGGACTCTATATTTTGATTTTACCCCCAACGAGGGCAGCGCCCTCTTGCGCGACTATAAAGACGGCGTCAAAAATATCTGGGAAGCCAGCGCGGCGGAGCAGCGCATGATAAAAAACAATATCATGGGCATGGTCTATCAAAACCCCCAGTTGGGGCTGCGCATGGATTATTCTTCCGCCTCCAATATCGCGGAAAAGATCATCGCCGCCGGCAGCCGTAACGCCTCGCAGATGACCGAACGCGCCACCGAGCTTTTGCATGCCGTGGAAATCATGACCAGCCGCATGAAGGAAGCCCCCCAAAACTTTTCCGGCGGTATGCAGCAGCGGGTGCAGATATCGAAGGCCCTGGCCAATAATCCGGCCTTGCTGCTGTTAGACGAAGTAACCACGGGGCTCGATCTATCCGTGCAAGCCAAGGTGCTGGATTTGATCCGCAAGATCAAAGCGCGCTACGGCATATCCATCCTGCTGGTATCCCACGACCTGGCGGTCATACGTATGCTGGCGGATAGGACCATCGTGATGCTGGACGGCAAGATCGTGGAAAGCGGCCTGACCGACCAGATACTGGAAGACCCCCAGCACGCCTACACCCAGCAGCTGGTACATTCGCTGATATAGCATAACAGGAGGAACAAACGTGATAGCCATAAAAAACGGAAAAATCGTGCTGCCGGATCACATCGTTGAAGGCAAAATATTGCTTTTGAATCACGACAGGATATACGGGTTCGCCGATAGCTTAGACAGCGTGGAGGATATCGAAAGGGTGGTGAACGCTCACGGGCGTTACATAATGCCGGGCCTCATAGATGTGCACTCGGATAAAATCGAGCAGTTCATCCAGCCCCGGCCTACCTCGCAAATGGATTTTGAGTTCGCCCTCAAAGTATGCGAACGGGATCTGCTGAGCGCCGGCATTACTACCATTTATCATTCCATCTCCCTCTTCAAGGATGAATTTTTCGGCAAATCTCCCCTGCGCACCAAGGAAAACGTGGGGAAAATTGCCGCTTTGATAGCGGGCATCCATCAGCGTAATCACTTGATCCATCACCGATTTCACCTGCGCATCGAGATCGATAATTTGGAAGCCTTTGATATCGCCCGCGAAATGATACAGCAAGGAACAGCTCAGCTGATATCCTTTATGGATCACAGCCCCGGCCAGGGGCAATACCGCGACCTAGCCATATACTACGATACTATTTCCAGCTATAACGGCAAAGAAATCGCCGCACTGGGCATGGAAGGGCTGATGAAACATCACCAAAGCAAACCCATGCTCTCCTTCGAGCAACTCAGCGAGCTGGCCGGGCTTGCTCACTTCCATAACATCCCGGTGGCTTCCCACGATGACGACAGCGCGGACAAACTCGCCTTGAATAAAAAAATCGGCGTGGATATCAGCGAATTCCCCATCACGCTGGCAGCAGCCCGACTGGCAAAAGAGCAAAGATTTTTAACGGTGGTGGGCGCGCCTAATATTTTACGCGGCTGCTCCCATTCCGGCAATATGAGCGCGGCGGCGGCTATTTTGGAAGATTGCGGCGATATAATTTGTTCGGATTATTACCCGGCGGCGGTACTAAACAGCGTATTTTATATGCAGGCAAAGCATGGCGTTCCTCTGCCCCACATGGTGGCGAGAGCTACCCTGAACCCGGCCAAAGCTATGCGGCTGGATAAGGATTATGGCTCTATCGAAGCAGGTAAAAAGGCGGATCTGCTGATCGTGGATGTGCTGGACGGCTATCCGGTCATCACCCATGTATTTGTGGACGGCAACGCGACTGCCCGCATAGAGTACCGGAGGTAACTGTGGAAATACTCAAAATAAAAAACCTGGCCAAAGACTTTTATCTGCACAATGCGGACGCGCGATGCGCGCCTCTGCAAATCAAATCCTGCCAGAACATCAACCTGACCCTGAACAAAGGCGAGTTTATCGGCATCGTGGGGCTTTCCGGAGCGGGGAAATCCACCATACTCAAGTGCATCAACCGCACTTATTTGCCCATGCAGGGGGATATCATCTACAACAGCGCCGCCTTCGGTAAAATCAATTTAGCCAGCGTAGGCGAGCGGGAGATACTCTATTTGCGCCGCCATGAGATCGGCTATGTATCGCAGTTTTTGAATGTGATGCCCCGCACCACGGCCAAAGAACATGTGATGAACGCCCTGACCGACATGGGCGCGGACGCCGACATGGCCGCCAACGCCGCTCAAGAAATGCTGCTATACTTCCGCCTGCCCGAAAACCTCTGGGATATCTATCCCGCCACCTTTTCCGGGGGCGAGCGCTTGAGGCTGAACCTGGCCCACGCCATGGTCAAAAAACCGCGTTTGCTTATGCTGGACGAGCCGACAGCCTCCCTGGATTCCAAAACAAAGCTGCTGGTACGGGAAATGCTGGAAAAATTAAAAGATAAGGAAACCAGCATGATCGGGATATTCCACGATATCGAATTCATGGAAGGCGTATGCGACAAGGTGTTCAATATTTCCGAAGGGGCCCTCGTATCATGAAAGCCGACTTACATGTACACTCCACCTTTTCCGACGGCAGCGACGGCATCGAACAAATAATCGAGCAGGCCCGGGCCAAAGGGCTGGACGCCATAGCTATAACCGATCACGACACCATGTCCCATCTAGGGTCGCCGCTATTGACCCGTCATGGCGAGGAACAAAATGACGAAGCAATCCTTAACTCAACACTCAACACTCAGCACTCAACACTTGGGCTGCGAAGCAGACCGTTAGTCATCGGCGGCGTAGAAATATCCGCGGTTCACCGCAGGACAAATACCCGCGCGCATATTTTGGGCTACAATATACAAAGGCCCGATATCATTAGCGCTCTGACACAGCCGGTTTTGGAGGCGCGCAACCGTAATTCCGAAAGACAGGCGAAAATTCTGATGCGGGCGGGTTATGATATCGATTTGCACAGGCTCCCCCGCGCCGACGGGAAATATCTCTACAAGCAGCATATCATGGATTGGCTGGTTAGCAGCGGGCAAGTTTCGGAAATGTTCGGGGAGTTCTATCATAAGACATTCAAAAATGGCGGTATCTGCGCTTTTGATATCGAATACATAGATGTTCACGAGGCGGTAACAGCGGTGAAAGAGGCCGGCGGCCTGGCCGTACTGGCCCACCCCGGGCAACAGCAAAGCTTCTGGCTCATAGCGGAACTGGTTAAGCTTGGCTTAGACGGGCTGGAATTGAACCATCATACGCATTCCGCTAAAGATCATAAGATCATCCTCGACCGTGCCGGGCAATACGGATTGTTTTTGAGCGGCGGCAGCGATCATCATGGCAAGTACGAGCCCCAGCCCTTCGGGGTGGGCGATTTTTTATCCGCGGAAAGTGGGGTAAAAGCGATATGTCTGGTATAATGCTTAGCTTAAAACCGACGATCGAGGAAGATGTGACGCTGATCGACGCACGACTCGGCGCCTATACCCAGATACAGGCGCATAGCGTCTTAAATGAGGTGTCTTTCGGGGATTTTTCCTACTGCGCCGGGTACAATCAAATATACTACGCAAACATCGGTAAATTTTGCTCTATAGCCAGTTTTGCGCGTATCAATCCCGGAAATCATCCGACCTATAGCAGGGTGGCGCAACATCATTTTACCTATCGCAGCGCAATGTACGGCTTGGGCGAGGATGACGCCGAGTTTTTCGCCTGGCGCAAGGAAAGCTTGGTCACCATAGGTAACGATGTGTGGATAGGACATAACGCTACAGTAATGCCGGGAGTAAATATCGGCAACGGAGCCGTGATCGGCGCGGGCGCGGTGGTGACCCATGATGTGGAACCCTATGCTATCGTTGCCGGCGTACCGGCGCAAAAGATCAAGATGCGCTTTAGCGACGATTTGATCATAAGGATAGAAGGGTCAAAATGGTGGGATTGGGATCATCAAATCATCAAAGAAAGGCTTGCGGATTTTCGGGATTTTGAAGCCTTTACCGGTAAATATCTATGATTCGCAAAGGAGCTCCAAAATGCAGCAGACTTTTTATGATTTTTCGGCGTTTGATATATTAAAAGGCACAAAGCCGCTTTTGGTTTGTGATAAGGCTTTTGATTTTTTGGGTATCGACCTGCCCTGTGAATTTGTGCGGTTCAGCGATTTTACCCCCAATCCTCTCTATGAAGACGCCAAGGCCGGAGTCAAGGTATTGCGGAAAAACAAATGTGATTTTATTGTGGCAATCGGCGGTGGAAGCAGCATAGATACCGCAAAGAGCGTGAAATACTATAACCATATGGATATACCCTTGATGGCTGTTCCCACGACCTCCGGTACCGGAAGTGAAGCGACTCATTTTGCGGCTATCTACAAAGACGGAGAAAAACATTCCCTGGCCGCTGAAAAACTCTTGCCGGATTATGTGATTTTACAGCCGGACGTGCTAAGAACGCTTCCCATTTATCAAAAAAAATGTACTATGCTGGATGCGCTCTGCCAGGCGATAGAATCCTGGTGGTCTAAACGGGCTACGTCCTTAAGCATAGAGTATTCCCAAAAAGCCACAAGGCTGATACTCGATAATATGGAAAGTTATTTAAAAAATGGAGAAGAGGGCAATAAAAATATGCTCCTCGCCGCCAATTTAGCGGGCAAGGCAATCAATATCACTACCACGACCGCTCCCCACGCCATGAGTTATAAGCTGACCTCCCTTTACGGCCTGCCTCACGGGCACGCGGTTGCTCTTTGCCTGCCCAAGGTATGGCGTTATATGAAAGATTTTGACGATATCGCACAAGCGCTCGGCCAACAAAACAGTGAAAAAGCGGTTTTGTTTTTTGAAAAGCTGCTTCAAAATCTGGAAATATCACCGCCCCAAGAGGCATGTGACGATGATCTGGATATTTTAGCGGGTTCTGTGAATACACAAAGGCTTCTCAATAACCCGGTTCGGCTTGATATTAAGACCATAAAAGGTTTATATAAAGAAATACTGGAGGTATAAAAGATGGCTAACAAGATCAAAGCGGTTATTTTCGACTGGGCCGGCACCACGGTGGATTACGGTTGTTTCGCACCGGTGCAGGGGTTTATCGACGGCTTCAGAAGTATCGGCATTGAGATAACCAGTGAGATGGCCCGTCGGCCCATGGGCATGGCAAAGATCGACCACACCAGGGCGATCGCCGCTATGCTCCCCCAACCGATTTCGGAAGAGCAGATATTACAGGCCTACGCGGCGTTTGAGGAAACCCTCTTTGCCAACTTGGGAGAGCACTGCGATATCAAGGATCATGTAACGGAAACGGTGGCCGCCCTGCGGGAGCGGGGCATAAAGATCGGCTCCACCACGGGCTACACTTCGGCCATGATGGAGCTGGTTTTGCCCCGGGCGGCCGCAGAGGGATATGCCCCAGATTTCTGCATCGCCCCTGATCAAACCGTTAAAGGCAGGCCCTTCCCCTATATGATCTGGAACAATCTCATGAAGTTCGGCATCGCCGAACCGCGGGAAGCCGTTAAGGTGGGCGATACCGCAGCAGATATCGCGGAAGGTAAAAACGCCGATTGCTGGACGGTGGGTATTATAATGGGCTCGTCGGAACTGGGGCTTAATCGCCGGGAAGTTGCCGCTTTATCCCAAGACGAGCTAAAGACCCGCCAAGCGGCTGTACGGGCAGCCTATTATCAGGCCGGGGCGGATTATATTATCGATGATATGGACGAACTCCTTGATGTGATAGACGATATCGACCGCCGCCTCGCGCTAAACGCTCCCCGCAAACTGCTGACCCCCGGCCCCTTGACCACGCGCTATGCCGTCAAGCAGGCCATGCTCACCGATCATTGCACCTGGGACGAGGAGTATAAGGCGATAACCACCTCCGTGATGAAGGATATCACGCAGATTTCCGCTAACGACGATTACGCCACCGTGCTTTTCCAGGGCAGCGGTTCTTACGCGGTGGAGACGATGATCAACTGTCTCGTGGGGAAGGAAGAGAAGATACTCTTCTTGGTCAACGGGGAATACGGTAAGCGCATGCTGACCGTGGCGGATAAAGCCGCTAAGGACTACGAGCATCTTGACTTTGATATGACGCGGCCCATCGACCTACAGGCGGTGGAAAAGAAACTTAGAGAAGCCGTGGATATCAATGCGGTGGCATTCGTACATTGCGAAACCACCACCGGCGTGATCAATCCGCTGGGGGAGCTGACAAAGCTGGCCAAATCCTACGGCAAAAAAGTGCTGGCAGACGCTATGTCCAGCTTTGCCGCCTACGATATCGATATGCCGGGCCTGGATATAGACGCGCTGGCGGCCAGCTCCAACAAATGCCTGGAAGGCCTGCCGGGCTTATCCTTCGTTATCGCCAAAAAAACGCTGATAGCGGGCAGCAGGGGCAATTCCCCTTCTCACAGCCTCGATTTGTTCGACCAATATCAGGGCTTATACCATGGGGGCGGCAAATTTCGCTTTACCTCCCCCACCAATGTGCTGCTGGCGCTTAGGCAAGCCCTCGACGAGTATAAAAAGGAAGGCGGGCTGAATGCCCGCGCCGCGCGTTACCAAGCAAATCACCGTGTTCTTAACCAAGGCTTAGCGGAGCTTGGTATCCGCTCCATAGTAGCGCCTGAGCATCAATCCTATATCATCACCACTTTTGAGCTGGGAGATTTAGATTTTCCCGAACTGTACGCCATGCTCAAGACCCAAGGCTTCATCATCTATCCCGGTAAACTGACCTCCACGCCTACCTTCAGATTGGGCAATATCGGCGATGTGTATCCGCCGGATATGGAGAAGCTTGTGGGGGCGGTAGGGAGGATAGCAGATAAAAAAAGATAACAATTTTACGTCTGCCCCTTATAACCGGTTTTAAACAAAATAACAGTGTTGATGTTCCATGATCGCTCTTATACAGTCTGTGATAACTCATCTGATTTTAACTTTTCAAATTTACCAAAAACAAGGATTAGTATAGCGAATATAGCGGCGAATAACGTCGTGATAAAACCCGTCTCACTTACAAAATACATGCTATTTTCAACAGCCGTCAAGGGGCGAAAAACACCTTGATCAAGAACATTATGCGTCGCGTGCCAAAGGGCAGCGGGCCATACGCTACTTGATTTTGCCCTAAGCCACGACGCAATAACTGTAACCGAAAGGATGTGAATACTGAACATAGGTATTTGGTATAAAATGTGCGTCCCGGCATTATAATTTCCCCAAATCATAGCCGGTAAATGCCACACCGCCCAAACACCGCCGCTTATTATGAGCGCTTTGTTTCTCCCCCATAGCTTGTGCATGATTGGATACATAAGACCGCGCCAACCGGCTTCTTCCCCAAATGTCAGGGGAATGTTTGTGAGAATCGTAAACAATATTGTTACCGCTATGGCGACGGGTACGCTTTGAATATTCATTATTTTCATGTCTGATACTGCTTCGACTATTAAACTTGTTCCGGCGAATGACCCCGGAACGAACAACCAGTACAACAAGTATGACAGCCCGATATAAATCGCCGGTATCATCACAGCGTATAGGTAATAGATCGGTTTGCCGATGTTAAGACCCAATAAGCTTTGTTTCCGAAAAAAAACAAGTTT
>Ga0082212_10006387_pt1 | contig 15865 bp, 8 predicted proteins | sample TergutNt197P3_FD_71548 | JGI IMG/M metagenome (GOLD analysis project Ga0082212, IMG submission 71548) | Neocapritermes taracua P3 segment gut microbial communities from Petit-Saut dam, French Guiana - Nt197 P3 | ecosystem: Host-associated > Arthropoda: Insects > Digestive system > Gut ...
TATGACAATGCGGGCACACAATTTTTTCCGAAGGTTCGCCGCAGTGGGGACAATATCCCAGGGCGGGCAAACCGAATGGTCTGACGGCCAGTTGCGCTTCAGTCAGCCCGAAGCATCTGCTGTCTGAGACGACCTGATTGGGGTCGTCCTTATCGCGGAGCAGATACCCGGTTAACTCTTTGTCTTCAACGGGGGGACATTTGACCGGATCGATGTTGACGCATCTGAACTGAACTTCATTTCTGGTAATTCCCGTAAAACAATAGGGGCAAGTATTCATATCGCTTCTCATCGCTGCTCCTTCCTCAGCTTTTTGTTATCTAATCCCAGCTGCGCGGCAATAGCGCGCCATTGCCGCAGGGACGCTTTCTCTTTTTTAAATACGTCTGATAAGTATTTATCCAGGTTTTCAAGATCAGGACCGGACAGTTTTCTCAGGACACTGCTGACGCCGCTGTTTATATCAGGGCTCCCGACGCCGAAAAGAAAACTGAAAAAGGCGATAATCATCGCGCTGTCCGGGGAGTAGATCGCTTCCCCGGCCCATAGCATGATGAACTTTGCCGACTGGACCGGCGACAGTATCAGCAGCCGGTAACACCTGTCCAGGTCGCGGGCGGTATGGCATAAAGCAAACATTGCAGGCGCAATGCTCCGGAAAAACCTGTCCGCATTTTTAGTACCGGTCAGGTCCGGACGGCCGACCCCGGACTGCTGTAACGCGGCGGCGACCAGCTCATCCGCGTCGCCCGCTTTTTCGATTGCATGGTGGAAAGCCGCCATTTTGAGGTATACAGGCATATCTGCTTCGGGTGTTTCCCCGTAAAACCGCAACAACTCGCCGACCAGCTTAATCTCAATCGCTCCGTCGGCCTCAAAAACGTCATTGATAAGTTTACTGAGAAACCCGGGATTGAGCCTTCTGCGAAGAATGACGTCCAGGAGTTCACGTTTGACCTTGGCTGAGTCCGGGTTCCATCGTGTGACAATGCAATTATAGTACGCTTGCAGAAAACCGTTGTATCGCATCTCCGAAAAGTCATGATTCACGGTTTCTTCCATTTCGGAAAACAAGGCCGCCGCTTCTTGTATGCTTTGAACTTTCGCCAGCAGCTCGTGATACAGGTCGTAGACCTGCGCTGTTTTTTCGTTTGAGAGCAGATAATCGCGAATCCGGCGCCTGTCGTCGCCGTTGCCGGAGTGTTGTCCTGCAATGATCTGCGTTACGTATCTCCACAGATCGGCAGAGACAGGCTGCGCGGCCGGGCCGGAAAGCAGGCTGTCAAGCTTGAGCGCCATAGAGAGTAACGATTCCGGGGAACTTTGATGCAAATCGATTATGCTTCGCCCGGTCCTTCTCCACTCTGCGGAGGGGGCCTTTTCCGGAAAAACCAGACGCGCGATCATACTGAAAGCCTGGTCGTCCGAAGACAAGCGCTCAGCAGGAACCGCTTCCAGCGTTTTACCCAGAAAGGCAGTGGCGTCAGAGGGCGGCTCAGTCCCCCTCAGCGCCATGATCGCCTCACAGAGCTCTCCGAATGGTATCGCGCGGTTTTCGCCTGAAAATAGACGGAAAACGGTGTAGGAATGACAGTAAGCAGGACCGACCCGTACATGCGGCAGATTGTCGGCGACAAAGTTGTGAAAGTTTTGCAATCCGCGATAGTTTCCGGACAGCCCTTCCGCGATGAAATCACAGAAATCTGTAAGGGGCGGGTCCGCATTCTCTTCCGGTGAAGAAGCGCTCAGAAAATCAAAGACGTAATGCGCGGCGTCGTAACCGCCGGAAGGTTCCTCCCGCGTTGGTACGATCCCGCAGATACGGGACATGGAGCGCGCCGGATTATATTCATATGTCGTAAAGCTCACCGTAAGCGCAAGATGCAGCGGAAACGCGTAATGCAGCGCGGCTATCCAGTTGATGATGTTTTCATTCAGGTCGCAGATAAGCAACCGTTTTCCGTCGCTTGCCCCTGCGATACAGGCGCGCAGCATCTTCTTGAATGTCTCCAACCGTCCGGGAACGCTCAGGAAACGCGTAACACTGTCAACGCTGACAATATCGCCCGGCGTCAACTCCGGAGCCGGTAAGTGCGGAGGCTTTTCCCGGCTGTTGACTTCTTCACTGCTGAGCCGGTCCCGGAAAAGCGTACTGCCGTAAAGCTCGCAGGGGTATACTGTAAAGTCGGGCCCGTCGCAAATAACAGCGTGGCTTATGTGGTTGCCGAAACGCGCGTTCGGGCCTGTATAGTCGCGCCCCAGATATGTGTTGAGGGCGACTGCTCCGGCGCCGCTTCTCAGGCGGCGGTACAGAAAAGCCTGAGGCATGATTGCCGCGAGGCCGTCGGTCATATCCGCGCTGCCGACAGGCGGCGTGTAGCTGAACAACCCGTGTATTTCGGGAGAGTTGCTCTCACTGAACAGAGCGTCATATGAGTATACCTGCTGCCCGTCGGTTATACGGTCTATGCCGCGCCTGCATGAAGTATATATTATTTGATGTTTACTCATATCAGCAGCCTCCTTTCCTGAGAGTAATGGTTATCGCTTCATCTCGTTCTGAAGGGACGAGCCTGGCGCCTGCCCGGTCGGGGCGCGACAGCGGGGCGAAAGTATACTCGCCGTGAAAACTGCCGTTTACAAAAGGCTCCGCCGGAGTTACCGTGACCGGCGCGCCGTCCCCGCGGATCAGCTTCATGGAAGGCAGCGTTTTTACGGGACCCTCCGTGACGCTGGCGCTGACCACCAGCATCGCCTTCAATATCCGGTAGTTGACTTCGATCCCCGAAGGGCGTATGAACTCCCTCCGGACCGGCGCCGAATAAAGCGTCTCTCCGTCTACGTCGTAAGCGGTGATTGCCGTGATATAGTACTTGTCCGCTATGTCCGGGCAAACCGCCTTTATAGTCATTGCCCTTTGCGCAGGGCTGACCCTGGCATACGCTTCATATTCAGCGGGCGCGCTTTTCGTCGTCGTGACCGCGTACAGGATCCCGGCGGCGTTGCCGGGCGGCCGCTCCAGGTTGAAGGTGAGTACTTTTCCTGAAATAGTAATTGTCTGGGCTGTGAACACGCACGGCTTCAATTCGCTTATCGTCCTAGTGTTATTCGCGCTGTTCTCATCCCGGGCGCCAGCCTTGCTATTACCGGGCATTAACGTAACAGCGGGTACATAGTATGATTCCGGGGGAAGCTCCGCGAATATTATGTTGTACAGAGAGACCGCCTGCGCCAAGGTAAAGCCCCGCTTCCTGAGCTCGTCTATCAGCGGCTGCGCGATATACGGATTCCTCTTGTCGTTTTCAGGCATTACGGATAGCGCCCGGAAATCCCTCTGCTGCTTGATCGACGATATTCTGATCCAGTTATCATACTTCTCAACGGCGGAATCATCCGCGAAGTGCGTTCTCCCTTCCTGGCTCAGCACTGACAGCGTATTTTCAAATGGCTCGTTGCTCTGCGGAACCGCGCTGAAAACCGCGAGGATATCCTCGCGAGTATTCGGAACGCACGGGCTGAGATACCGCGCTATATCGTAAAGGGTTTCCAACTGCCCGGGCAGCGGTTCGTCGTCCGGCCTGATACTTCCCCTGAGCATGGAGATATGCTGCGCGATAGCAGAAGCCTGAGGTTCGCTTATGATTTGCGGCAAGTCTTTTTCGACGTCAAACTCGACTATGCGGATACCGGGAACACTCTCGAAAGCGGCCCGCACTGTTTCTTCGGACAACCTGAACTGTCTGACGTATTGTTCCAGAGAGTTGAGCGGGATTTCGATATCTCCGGTCGCTCCGGCCTCCGTCCGCGCTTTTTTATAGACGTTAGCTATGTCTGTGAGAGGCGCGGAAACTTCACGCTTCTTATCGTCGGCTTCAGAAGCGTAAGCGCCGGTACCCGGCGTCATGATCCGCCGGATCTCAGGCAGCAGGCCGAGACGTTCCCTCGCCTTGATTTTTGAGGTCTCGCTTGTGTTGTAGTCGTTGAGCGTCCTGTTCCATGACAACTCGCGTTTATCGATCGCTTTATTTATGATATCCTGATCCTGTTCGGCGGGGTCAAATGACAGATCGGAAATCAGGGTAAAGAAATTTTCACGCCGCATGCGCACCATCATCCCCTTCTCATCATATACTGCCGTCCGCGTCCCATGTATCGCAGTAACTCTCGTCCTGCCTGCCGGTCTGCCGCGACCTGTTCTCTCCGGCGGACTGACCGATGCTCTGCGCGATAGCTCCGAACGCTTTCTTTATTTCCATGCTTCCGCTGAGCATGAATGTGCGCGCTTTCTCCGTCGATATTGACTCAAGAAACTCTTTTTTAGCCTGGCCGAAACCGATGGCGTCGATCCCTATCCCCTCGCCCTTGCACTGCCCGGCCGCGCTTTGAACTGCGGAATGGTCGCAGAACCATTCTCCGTCCGTGAGAATGATGGCAAGTTTCTTTCCGCCGCAATCCTTCAGCGTCTCATATATCCCGTCGCGGCCTCCGCAGGCGAGCAGCGGATGCGGGCCGTTTCCGCTGTAACTCTGAAGTACCTGCGCGGAATAAAAACGGTCGAAAGCGCTGACGTCAGAGGTGAGGGGCACGACGATCTGCGGGCCGTACTCGAATGCCATCAGTCCTATCCTGGTCGCGCCCGCTTCCATTTGCTCACGGAAACCCGCGATAAAATCTTTCATCGCGTTTGCGGCGTCCTGCAGCGGGGCCCCGTACATACTGCCGGAGGTGTCGATGACAAAAAGTATGTTTTGCTCTTCAAAACTGAGTGATTCCTGTTCCGGAACCGGTTCGCCGAACTTCCGCTTTTCTTCAGGCGTGATATCCTCGCCGCTGATCCTGACGATATTTTCGCGCGGGATATCGTAATCATCATCATCCTGCCTGACTTGCACATTGTCAATACCGCTCTGGTCGCAGACGTACTGTATCCGGATTTTCGTCCCGTTTGGCTGAGACCGGATACCCGATACTATGTATTTAGCAAGGAACTCGCACGCCAGCGGCTTCCCGTCGCCCTGCAGGACGTAGATCTCAAGCGTGTCATTTGAAGGACCCGACCAGAAGCGGAACGCTTTCGCTGTTATTGCGGGAGTATCCTGCCCCTCCGGGATGATGACGTCATTTATATACTCGGAGCCTTCAGGGTTAACGGTGACGACTCCCAGAGAATGCGTTTTCTTATAACCCCGTATCCTGATTTCGCCGGTTGTCTGCTTTCGCTCAACTCCGACAGGTTCTGCAGGCGCCGTATCCGAGCTCACCGCGCTAAGGCCGACGATGTGATATTCGGGGTCGGGGATAAGCCAACGGATAGCTGCGCCGAGCGCGACTGACTCGTCAGGGTTTACATGCCCGAGCGGAGCTTTGCCGGTTTTCTCCCGGATGAGGGCGCTGATTTGCGGCATGCGCGTCGATCCGCCGACAAGCAGGACGTCTGTCAAATCGCCCCATGTCAAGCCGGCTTTTCTGAGGGCCTTCTCGCAGCAGGCTTCGGTTTCAGCCAGCAGGGAGGATGTTTGCATCTCAAATTCCTGCCTTGTGACCTCGACCTTTACTCCGCTATGCCCCTGAACTCCAAGTTCCGCTACAGCGATACGGACGAAAGGAGCCTGGCTCAGCTTGATTTTGATCTGTTCCGATCCCGCCCTGATAAGCTGCGCTACGGCGTCGTCGTCGTCCGCGTCGATATACGTCGCCGACAGTAACTTTTTGCGGATGATCTCATAAAGCGCGTTGTCCCAGTTCTTTCCGCCAAGCAGACGGTTTCCGTCCGTCGCCTTGACGGACATTTCGGCGTCTTTGCCCTGGCAGGCGATCGTGACGTCAAAGGTGCCGCCGCCAAGATCATACACCATGATCGCGGCGTTCTCCCGCCAGTGCTCCGCGCCGTAAGACAGGGCCGCGGCGACAGGTTCTTCGATCAGCGTTTTTACTTTAAAACCGGCGAGCTTCGCCGCGTCCCTGGTCGCCCTGCGCTGCGCGTCCTTGAAATATGCCGGCACGGAGACTATCACCTCGTCGATCGTTTCATGAATCACAGCCTCGGCTTCTTCTTTCAGATACTTCAGCAGCATGGCGGAGAGCTCAGTAGGCGTGTATGAGCGGCTGCCGGGCAGATTGAACCTGTGCTTGTTCTCATCGTCGCCCATGAAACGCTTGAAAACCGCGGCGCAATTTCCTTCCGCGGCGTCAAGCGCCTCTTTGGCGTCTTGACCGACGATTACGCTGCCGTCATCGCAGAACCTGATCACAGAAGGCGTCGTCGCTCTGTTATTGATTTTAATAATACCGGGTACGCCGTTCCCGTCGATCAAAGCTACGGCGGAGTTGGTCGTTCCCAGATCGATACCTGCGCGCGCCAATCGTCACACCTCCCCTAATTTCCGTTATCCGGAGAACCCGGCGCGTTTTGCGCGTCAGTAATATCACTGACGACCTTTTCCCGGTTCATATTCTGAGCGGCTATTCGGACTTCTTCCTCATTATAGACGCTGTCGGACACTATATACGCTTTCTTTTCTTCACCAGTGGCCGTTATGGTTGCGGTTACCGTGATCCCGGAAGGCTCGGCGACGATTTTTATCTTTACGGGCGAACCTGCCATCAGCCCGTCCGGAAGCGGCGCTTCCAGTATGCCTATCTGCCTCGTCTCATGCGCGGCGTCGGTTGATTCGACATAGGTATGCGCTTTGTCAGGATCCTTACGCACTGTGTTCTCATAGATTTGGACGCTTATCTTATCCTGATTGTCGACTATCGTCTCATAAATCTCCTCTTTGGCCGCCGGCGTCGGGTCGCCCATAAAGACGAGGTTATCGATCCGCATTTCATTATTTTCGTCAGGGACGCGGATAAAGGGCCCGAATGACCGGGGAGTGACAGGCTGGATCTCAGGTACGACGCGCAGGTAACCGGTCTGCTCATTTTGCAGCTTGTCTATCTCTTTCTCAGCGGCTTTTTCGGTCTCAGTACCGATAAGCTCGGTCCGCTCTTCCTCAGTAAGGGCGCCGAAACCGGGGTCGCTTTCCAGCCTGCGCGCGACTTGTTCCTCTATTGCTTTGCGCTGGTTCTCGGTGAGAGAAGGCTTTATATCGCCTTTGATCAAACCTTGTGCGTATATCGCCGCGCCCTTTGCGACGTCAAGGTCCGGTTCCAGCTGTATCATTTTACCCCTGCCGAACTTATTCTCGATCGCCTTATGTACCGCAGGCATGTAAGTGGAGCCGCCGACTAATAATATTTTGTCAATGTCATCCGGTTTTATTCCGCTCCCGTTAAGCATGATATCGACCTTCTGCATAGTCTGGCTAAGCAGGGCGGAGGTCAAAGCTTCAAACTCATCGCGGGTGACGCTGAAATCGTACCGTACGCTGTTGTGGCTGAAACGCACGCTTCCCTTCGGCGCCTCCGTCAGCTTTTTCTTCAGGTCTTCGACCCGGCTGCTTATCAGCCACTTCAGCTCGACGTCCACGTCGTCCTCACTCTCTCCGCTTTGCTTGCAGTATTGCGTCAGGACAAAGCCGGCGAGGGCCGAATCCCAGTCTTTCCCTCCAAGATACTTGTTGCCCCCATGATATTTGACCGATATTTTGGGAATATCGCCGTCTGAAACAGCGAACTCGAGCAACGCGACGTCAAATGTGCCGCCGCCCAAATCGTAGACAAGCAGGTTTTGGTCCTCCGGAAATTTTCCGGAAAAGTATGCGAGAGCCGCGGCTATCGGCTCGTCGATTATGTCAAGGACGGTATAGCCCGCGATCTCGCCAGCTTGTTTGGTGGCTTCGCGTTCCGGAAAACCGAAGTAAGCGGGACAGGTAATGACCACGCCGTTCCTTTCGGCGGCGGGCACATCCTCGTCGTTAGCATACCTGACTTTGTGCCCCTGGTCTCCCGCGTAGTCTCCGATTTTTGTGAGGATACGCGCGGAGATATCGATCGCGTTGTATGTTTTGCCGTTGAACGTGAATACTTTGTCGGTTTTATCGCCGATCTCACGCTTGATAAAGCGCACGACCCGGTTTCCTTCTGTTTCCTCAAACTCTCTTGCTACTTTCCCGACCACGACTTCGTCGCCTTCGGGGAAATAGACCGCCGAGTCCAGCGTGTTTTGCTGATCGGGGTTATTCGGTATGATGAACGCCTGTCCGTTCGCGTCCACTGCGGCTATAGCTGAGTAGGTCGTTCCGAGGTCAATTCCAAATGCTTGCATGATGCAGCCTCCTATAAATTATGAATAAAAATTTTGACCCTTTCGGGTACAAGGACTTCCTTGTCCATGTGGAATCCGGTACAGCGGCTTTCGGCGACGGCGCCGTGCGCGGCGGCGTCAGGAGTCCCGATTTTTCCGACGACCTTGCAGTAGCGTTTCGAATACGGTTCGCCCTCGCGGCTGACGTGCGCTGTGACGTCATTTTGCTCAAGGTATTCGAGGATATCCTGAAACAGGTAAACAATCCTTTTATCCCTGTCTTCACCGGGTTCAAGAGTGACAATGTCCGCATTGTCGCTGTAGAGCTCGGCGAGAAACTTCAGAAATGGCTTAGTAAGTTCCTTCTTCATGCCCCTCCGGTATTCGTCCAGCTCTCTTTGCATGTTTGAAATCGTATTCGCGAAACCATTGTGATAGTCCCTATGCATCGCGATAAGTCTTCGGCTGTTTTCGGCTTGCTCTTCACGGATGGGGCCGAGCAATGCGCTTAATTCTTCAGGAATCATCGCGTCGTCGGTTTGCTCGTCGGGAGCAGTTTGCGCGGCTGCGTCTTCAGGCAGGGTATCGCCGCCGTCCGCCTTTTCAGCCGTCCCGCCTTCTTCAGAAGGCGTTCCTTCTTCAGAAGGCGTTTCCGCGTCAGACGCTCCGTCGAAGAGTATTTTCTCAGAGGGCGCGCCCTCTGTAGAGGGTGTTTCCTCTGTAGCGGGTGTATCCGTTAAAGCGGGCGTTTCCCCTAAAGCGGGCTTTTCCCCTGTAGCGGGCGTTTCCGCTAAAGCGGGCGCTCCATCTGAAGGGGCGCTGTCAACGACCGCGCTGTAAGCATTGCTCCCGGCGCCGGGAAGAAAGGCCGTTTCTTCATTTTTTTCGTGAGTCAAACAGTCTTCCGCTGTTTTCCTAAATGGCGTCCAGTTCAGTTGCATAATTATTTTCCCCTTACCTTATATGTGAATAAATATACCACCGCACTGACTTCACGTCAATGCGGCGGCAGGCTCATTTCCCGGCTCTATGCTACTTCCTGCGCGCTGTACGCGCTTAAGCAGGTATAGGCCGCCGCGCCGAACTCGTTGCGTTCGGCAATATAGCAGTCAATGGTTCTGATGAGGTGCGAGATCATGCTGTCGACGATAGCGCCGCGGTTCTGCCTGTACTCCCTGGGTCCCCAGGTTTTTTCGTCGATATCATGCGGTTTCACCCTGAGGAGCGTGTCGACCCTTACTCCGGATTTGAGAATGTTGTACAGAATGCCGCAGTGGCGGTGGTGTACCAGATACTCCATTCTTCCGGAGAAATCCAGGTATATGTCGAACCCGTGTTTATTGCTGTCATTAATGGCGATTACTTTGAGATTACGCGGCAGTGTGGAATTCATTTTCATAGCAAACCTCCAAAAGTTGTTATATTTTATCCGGCCGGACTGCGCGAAGTGATTTTCGAGCATCCTCTATAAATGAAAAAAGGTCTGCCGCATTTTTGCGCAAACCCTCTGCTTCGCCACAAAAGAAAAAAGGCTACGCATTGCGTACCCTCTCTTCATTATACGGCAAGAGAAAAGCAAAATACTATCGTCAGTTCGCCTCACAAACCGGTCGTAAAATAAAGACCGGACCGGCAGCATACATTGATCGCGTTAAAAAACGCAAGTACAAGTAATCTGTAGTTTTTCAGTTTCCGATATTCAATTTTAGTTGCTGAGCAATAAATTCTACCGGCTCTGTTTGCTGTGCGGCTGCTAAACGATTATCAGTATTCTTTCCACCCGTTTCGTATGCAACTGCATTCTAGCAGAGCCCGCCGCTGTTTGTCAATATGTTTTCGATATTTCTTTTTATCTCCGCCAAGTCCTTTGCGGTTTTCCCTTTCCGCGTGTTACCGACGTCTCCGGTTTCCGCGTTTTCACGTCTCTGCTCAACCGCCGCGCTGAAACGCTGTTCATCAAATCTGAAAAGGACATTTCCCGTTATCTGCTGCAGTTCGATGCAGCATCCATCCGGGAAAACATGGTTTTTGTTCTTGCGCTTCCATGAAAACGGACTTTCATGCCCCATGTCGCTATACCAGTCATTGATCAGTTTTTGAGTATATCTGATGTACCCGGCTTTGTTGGCGCGGCCGGAAAACTGCCTGTAGTAAAGGATCAGTATGCACATTTTCAGCGCGAGGTTGACCGCAAGGGGATAGGCCTGTTTCTTTTCGCCCGTAAGCTTTAGCTTTTCATCTTCTGTAATTTTAGCTAGTCCTTTTTTTGCCTCATCCAGTTGCGCCTCGGCGTTTTCCTTTGCCGCGTCGTGCTCTTCTTTTGCAGTCGCGCAAACCTCGTAAATATATGAGATCTCTTCGTCAGTTACTTTGGTCGAAGGCGAAATGCCTTCCGTTAGCCTGCCGTCCGCTATCCCGTCGGCTATTATCGAGTAAAATGTAAAGCTGCTTGCCCTGTCCTGCTTCTGCTCCAGAAAGTCTTTATTAGCGTCCTTGAGCTCGCGCGCCGTCAGGATGTTGTCACAATACGCGCCCAGCGCTTCCTTGACAGACAATATCCTGCTGTTCAGGTCCTCTCCGCCTGAAGCAGTTTCCGCGTGATACCAATGATATCGCGCGATCAGGTTGAGGGCATACTTGAGCCCGGCGGCGTCCTTAGGCGCGCGTCCCTCTTTGTATTCGATCAATTTTCGCATCTCATTGAGCAACCGGCCGCGCCTCCCTTCTAATCCAGTTCCGGAGCATCATATAAGGTGTACATATAACTGTAGCTGCCGTTACTGCTCACTACAGGGATTTTATTTTCCGGACCCTTAGTAAACAGTCCGAGCTCCATTATGTGTTTGCCTGCTACGCGCCAGAAAAACGAATGGTTGCTGTCATAGCCGGAGTCGGTCAGATCATACGCCGCCCTGACCAGCATTTTTTTACTTCTCACGTCGCTGTCCTCGACAGCGACTACGCTGTCCTCGACAGCGACTACGCTATCCTCGACAGCGACTACGCTGTCCTCAATATCGGCTGCGCTGTCCTCGGCAGCGGCGGCGATACCGAGCGCCAGGTCCCGGCATACTTCAGAATCCGATTTTCCCGGAGCTATTGCTGCGTCTCTTATAACTTCTCTATACTCTTCGATTGTCCTGACGCGCGCGTCGTACTCAGCGCCGAAAACCTCAGCGTAGCGTTTCAGTTTTGCGTTCAGCGCGTCTATAGCACTTCTGCAACTTTGCTTTTGATTTTCAAGGGCCCCCTCATCCAGACCAAAGTCGCTCTCATCCAGAGATTGCAACAAAATAGTGTTCTCTTCGATTTCCGCGTTGATTCCTTCTACTGTGACCGCGGTCCCCGTTCTTTCTTCAGCGTTCCCGGCAATAGCGTACCTTAAGAAATAGCTGAGCAAGTCATACCCGCGGGACGAAAAATCGCACAGAACTTCCGCCATCCGCTCGAATCCGTCTTTCCGCAGCCCCAGTTCGTCCCTGATTCTTGCGAGGACGTCCCTGCGTTTTTCGTAAGTGTCCAAAAACGCCCATTTATAGTGTTCGCGCTGTCTCCTGATCATGTTGTGTAAGGCTACTGTCGGAGTGTCTTTGAGCCAGAAGTGCACCGCCTGGATCATATCGCCGATTTCCTGCTCATCCTGGTATCCCTGCAATTTTAATGTAGTATCTATCCAGCCTGAAATTACGGCGGAGTACGGGGCTTCCGCAACGGGTTCCATACTTCCGCTGACGCGCCTGATCACTCTGCTTCTTATATCGGTTTGTACTGACTTGTCAGCCATAAGCAAGGCGAAAAGGCTTTTACTTACTTCGGCGCTGACAGGAACGTCTATATCGCGGATGAGCTCTGACAGCGGGACTGTCAAAAGACGCTTTTTTATATTGCCGACTCCTTTGTAAAAGAGGACGCCAAGCCCGCAAAGAGGGTGGTTCGTCTTATACTCACGCTTAAAAAATTCTTCCGCGGCGCCGTCCTCCGCGAGCCCATTCGCGTTTGACACGGCGAACTGCTTTACATTACTGACATTTCTGTTCTTTACTCTGTTCTTTACTCTGTTTTTTATACTGTTTTTTATACTGAGAAAGAGGCTTTTTTCCTTATTGAACTTATTAATATCCTCATCCGGACTCGGCCTGACGCCGCTCTTGACGCTGTCGATTTCCAGGCCGACGTATATGGTCATCCTCCTGAGCAGCTCTTTATGCCTGTCTTTTTCATTTTCCGGCATGATACTGTAAGGGTTGTAGGCTTTTTCGGCGATTTTGAAGGCTATATTGCTGTACTGCCCTATCTTTACTGATAGTGACGCGTTGAACGCTTCATACTCTTTATTTTCCGTGAGCATGCTCTCTTTTGCTGAAGAATTAGGGATCACAATAAATGACAGGTCGCCAAGCGCGGACACAGCGCCGGTAAATGTTTCGTCGCTCACGATCTTAACGACGTCGCCATCGTAGTCCGCTCCGCCCAGCCGTTCCGCTATGAAACTATCGGAATCGATCATGCAAATGCCATCAAGATGGCTGAGATATTTATTGAACAAATGGTCCTTGTTGCCGGGATCCGGGTTTTTTATCGTAACTATACAGTGCTCGTTTGGCGAGAGATGCGGATTTCTTGCCAATGCGCAGTACATGTTTGACGTATTGCTTTCATTTGAGACAAAGCCCGGCGCGTAGATACTGCCCTTCGCGTTTCTTGTATCTTCCCCGGAAAGTCTGAGCTTTATCGACCCCGGCTTCGCGGAACACTGGCAATTGCCTATTGACGTTTTCGCGACGTGAAGCATAAGGCGGATAAGGTTAGGCGTCAGGTAACGCATTTTTCCGCTGACCAGCAACCGACCTGTCAGGGCGTTGTTTTCATATATCTCCAGCGTGCTGTTGGCGAACGTTTTTACATGAGCTTCCTTGATCAGATTTACATTCTGCTGCAATCCATAAGTAAAAACATCAGAAGGACCGTCCACGCGCATAAAACTGCCGCCGTCGCCGTCTTTGTCAGCATCCGCGTCTTGCGCGTCCTCGGGGGCGTCGTCAGGGTTTTCACCTGTATTCTCGCCCATAATGCCCGGCGCGGGACGCAGCATGGACAGAAGCCTCGCCCTGTAATCCCATCTCAGTTTTTTATACGTGTCGATAGAGCCGGAAAGCAAACGCTCAAACTGATCTTTATTCAGTTCAAGGGTGCTCAGCCATTGATAATTCAGTTCCTCGGCATTGCCGCGTTCCGCGTCGGAGGCGTTGGCACCCGTAATAAACAGCCTGTGGTCATATTCTGCAAACGCGCGCCTGTAATCATCCCAGTTTTTCCCGGCTTGCTTCCACCACTTAAACGCCTTAAACTGCGATTTCGTAAGTATGACTTCAACATCCTCAAGCCTGTGCAGCTTGCCGAAAACGTCCTTGATCGTATCGACTTCTATTGCGGTTTTGCTGTCGTCGCAGCTCCTGATTTCCTCTTTCAGAAATTTCTTGAAATCAACCGTATGAAGCATCCCTTTGCAAAACGGCAGTCGAAATTGGAAGGAGGTTGCGCTGCTGTAGATTCCGGGCAGCTTTGACTTCAGTTTCTCCGCGCAGCCGGGCGTAATAAGCCCGGCGCCGTCGTAATGATTGATGGTGATCTTCCCGTAAACTTCATTCAGCGGGCCTAGATCCCTGCCGTCGACTTTCCCTGTTATATATTTCGTTTTGTATGTACTTACGGCGTCGTCCACGACTACCGCGTGATCGATGAAATCGGTAATCGCGACAAGGAATCCGCTTGACAGGGACAAGCCCTTGTAAGCCTGCCACTTTGACACGGATAACGGTTCCGGCGGATTGAAATCCAGCGTAATAGCTTTTAGCAGCTCGCCTCTGATAGTCTCGGAGACAAAAATGATCCTCGAATGTCTTAGCATATTGCCGGAAGACTCAAAACGCGTGAATTTCTCCGGGGCGCTTTCCTCGCCGGATTGTATGGAAAACCCGTTTATAAATATCTTCTTTCTGTCCGCCGCGGGGGCGTTGCTGAAATCGACGTCGGCAAAATATTGTGTAAAGTCATACGTGTCCCCGTCTGATTTCAAGGGCAGGCCTGTCCTGAGGGAAAGGACGCGTTCAGCCTGATAGTACGCGATACATCCGATATCCGCTGAGGTTTTTAACTTGGCGCTGCCGTCGAAGAGCTTTACCGCCTCGCCGCTCGAGGCTGCCTCTAGTATCTGAGCGCTGTCAAGGCGCAGGATCCTGTACCTGCAGATTTTTGGGTTGTTTTCCGCCGCCATACTTGAGCCGCTCACTCCCCGCTGCTTAGTGTTTTGAAGATTATTATAAACCGCGATCTGAAATGAAGCAAGAGAAACCTGTTTTTTTATATAAGGAATGCTCTAAAAATCGGAACAGTCCACGGGGCGCAGGGGATGAACTCTGATGAGGCGTGAATCGTCAGGCGGAGGCCGGCAGACGCACATCCCGGGGTAGGGATAAAGCGATGGTTTGTTGTTAGAGCCGGCCACGCGACTTTCACACTAAGCAGAGTTCACCCCCGGCGTCCCATGAACTGTAAATCGTGCTGGCCGGTCATCGCCGGAAAGGAAAGAAAGTATGAAAAAGTATCCGGAAAACACAAAAACAGTTATACGGTGGGATGAAATAATCCGCAGGGAAAAGACACTGGCTCTGTCGGAAAGAATGTCCTCAAGAATGATAAAAACTGCGGCGCTGCTGCCTGAAGGGGAGTTTGTAGGCTGGCAGATGGAGACGCCGAAAAAAGGACTCGCGAGAATAGAATCTTTCGGCTCGGCTGCAGTGAGAAACGCGGACCTTGAATGGATAACGGAAGAATCAGCAAAGACGACCGCCATAAAAGGCGTAACAGGCGACGTAAGGGACCCGCGAAAATACGCCGGCTGGAAACTATACGAAATTCTCCTTGCCGCTGAACTGAAACGCGCGGCAGGCGGTATCGGCTTTACCGCCGGCCCCGAGAAACAAGGTTGCGAAAACAGGGAAACACTGTACAACAATCTGCCGGCGTCCTTTTCAACACAGTTTGGCGAACTGATCCGGGCGCTGCGCGAAGAAGGCGCGCTATTCCGCTTTACAGCAGGCAGAGCCTCGCTTGAGGAGCAGAAGGCCTGCGAAAAATACGTCGCTTCAGCATGGAACTACCGGGATTTGAACATGGAGGACTATATCGGAGCGCCTGTTAGCGTGAAAGTCCTCCTGATGCTGGCGGAAGCAGCCCCGGTCAGGCTGCGCGCAGTGATAAGCGAAGCGGCGCCGGGCACTGAGCTGAAGTATATCGCTGACGCGCCTGAAAGCAGATGCTTGCGCGCGTGGGAAAATCCGCTGGGCGAGCGCAGGGTCATGCCTGATATCGCGGCCCGGATCCTTGTAATGGAACCGGTTATTACCGGATCCGGCATCGTCGGCGTGGAAAGCTGTCTGGCGGAAGTAAAACCTGTCCCGGCGAGTCACAAAAACTCTTCGGATAAACGAGCCGTTACTATCGGAAGAGCTGTAAGTACATCGGGACTCGACCGGAAAATAACCATAGCCGACGCTGATATCAGAAGGCACTGGCAGATCGTAGGACAGACAGGCACAGGCAAATCGACGCTTATAGCAAAGGCGCTCAGCGGGGCGATTGCCGCGGGGCGCGGCGTTACTTTTTTCGATCCCCACG
>Ga0082212_10006388_pt1 | contig 15863 bp, 16 predicted proteins | sample TergutNt197P3_FD_71548 | JGI IMG/M metagenome (GOLD analysis project Ga0082212, IMG submission 71548) | Neocapritermes taracua P3 segment gut microbial communities from Petit-Saut dam, French Guiana - Nt197 P3 | ecosystem: Host-associated > Arthropoda: Insects > Digestive system > Gut ...
AACTCTATGTAATTTATTTTTACGCCCCGCAATTTTTTGATATGCCGCCTCATGAAAAACTGAAAGTGATCTTTCATGAGCTATACCATATAAACCCTGAATTCAACGGAGACATCCGCCGTATGGGTAAGAAAAAGATCGCTCACGGGCATTCAAGAAAAAATTTTGACAGCTTTTTCGAAGAAGAAGCCGGACGCTTTGGCGAGCATATAGCAAATACGGAGGAATTTAAGTTTTTATCGTTTTCGATGGATGACTTTCATAAAAAATTTGAAAAAGTGATGTGCTTTAAAATAAAAGAACCGAGAGCGGTTTTAGTAAAGGATTATGATAAAACTTGAGGGCGCGGATGCCGCATGTTCTACCCGGTCTTTCAAAGCAATAGTTATTGCTTCGGTAATCGTAGAACTTTGGGTATATTCACTTTAAACTGTCAGGATGAATCGTTTAGTTGAGGAGAGGAGGGAGTCTGTTTTAATCTATTGAGCAACCGCTCTTGGAACAACAACAATTGAAGTAACGTAAGGATAGTCACCTCTGGAATCTAACTTAACCCACTCACCGTTTTTCCAATAACCAACAATTTCCGAACCCTCACTATCACGACTCTCTCCGCCGGCATATACATCTTTTCCAGATACAAATATTGAATTCACATGCGACCATTTAGGAACAGATAATAACGGAATTATTTCACCATTTTTCCAGTAACAGGCTATGCTAGTTCCCGAATTATCTCTGCTATATCCTCCGGCATATACATCATTGCCCGACACAAAGATTGAACGAACAGATGCAAATTTTCTTTCACTAAGATATGGGAGTACAACCCATTCGCCATTTTTCCAATAACCCGGTATCTCACTATAATTAGCCCAAATATATCCATCGGCATATACGTCATTGCCTGACACAAAGATCGTAAGAACAGTCGAACCAAATTTTGCACTATTTAAACCGATCCATTCTCCATTCTTCCAGTAGCCAGGTATCTGACCCGAACTCTTTGCAACATATCCGCCGACATATACATCATCGCCCGATACAAATATAGTTTCGACCGACGAATCATATTTGGCGTTGCTTAAACCGATCCATTTGCCATTCTTCCAATAACCTGCAATTTTTATGCCTGCTCTGTTAATATACCCACCGGCATACACATCATCACCTGACACAAAGATAGCCCTAACCGACGAACCGTATTTTGCGTTGCTTAAGCCGATCCATTTGTCGTTCTTCCAATAACCAGCCCTTTCTACACCAACATCACCCTCTATGAAAATAACAGATGTATCTATATAGTACCCGCCCATATATATATCGTTGCCTGCAATCACGATAGATGTAACTTTTGAAGGCTTTGTATCAAGCGGTATCATTTCGCCGTTTTTCCAATATACCGCAACTCTATCATTTATATAGTCTCCTCCGCTACTTCCGCCGACATAAATGTCTACAGGCACATTACTGTTACCTAATTTAGAGGAACCTCCGCAAGAGATAATTAACAATAAAAATATTGTCATCGACAAATAAAAAAATAATTTTTGTTTATATGAATTAGTCTGCTTCATCCCCAACCTCTTTACAGAGGTCAATTTATTATAAGCGTTATGTCAATAAAAATCGGAGGTTTGCGCAAACTTTGAAAGAGTCCCGTAAATGTATTTTTGTGCTTGATTTAAAAAACATATTTTCTAAGGTGGAGCGATGTTTTGTATGGATATAAATCGCAACAAGATAAAAAGGTCGCAAAAATTTATTAGCTTGGCGTTTTGTACAATTTTTGCTTCCGCTTCTCTTCTATCGGCAGCCTTTATTATTACCTATGCCGACCATGAACACAACCATGACGGACCAGAGAACAGTTGTTCGACCTGTTTTAATTTGGAATCAACCATAAATCCGCCCGACCCTTGTTTTATACCTGCAGCCAAAAGCATTGCAGTAATATTTGCGACATTTAATCATCTTCGCAGCATCCGCACTACTTTTCCCGGCATAATTTTTTATACTCCTGTAACTTTAAAAGTCGTGCTGAATAATTAAAAGCCTCTATAGTTTATTATAATCAATTTAATTAAAATTGCATCCCCTCATATTGGGGATAAAACAAAATGACAGAGGTTTATAATGAAACGAATAACAGTAATTACGCTCGGCGCGTTATTTGCCGCGGTTTTATTGCTGTCATACTGCAGCAAAGCAAAAAACGATACTAATGACGGCAAACTGAGGATTGTCACTACGATTTTCCCGCCGTACGATTTTGCCCGTGAAATCACCGGAGGCAATGCCAATATTATAATGCTTTTGCCGCCGGGGTCAGAAAGTCACTCCTTTGAACCTACTCCAAAAGATGTTATAGAAATCCAAAACTGTAATGTTTTCATCTATACAGGCGGGGAATCAGACGTATGGGTTGACAAAATCCTTGCATCGATGGATACTTCAAAAATGAAAATCATTACCCTCATAAACTGCGTCAAAGCCGTCAAAGAGGAAATTGTAGAAGGGATGCAGGATGATGCCGAAGAAGAGCCGGAATACGATGAACATGTCTGGACTTCGCCGAAAAACGCCAAACTGATAGTCCAAAAAATTTCCGGCGTTCTCTGTGAAATTGACTCTGAAAACGAAAACCTGTTCAAGAAAAATACCGCCGCATATCTTACCGCATTAGACGAGTTGGACAACAAATTCCAAAACACGGTAAATAAAGGAGTACGGAAAACTCTTGTGTTCGGCGACCGTTTCCCTTTCCGCTACCTTGCAGACGCTTATAAGCTTAAATACTTTGCCGCTTTCCCCGGATGCTCTACCGAGACAGAAGCAAGCGCGGCAACCGTAAAATTCCTCATAGACAAAATCAAAGCGGAAAAAATCCCTGTGGTGTTCCATGTTGAACTTTCCAATCAGAGAATGGCAAACGCAATCAGCGAAGCGACCGGCGCGCAGGTACGCCTGCTCCATGCCGTTCACAACATCTCAAAGGATGATTTTAAAAACAGACACGGCTATCTCGGCATTATGACGAAAAATGTGTCGGCATTAAAAGAGGCGCTTGAGTAAAATGTCACTTATTATTTGCCAAGATGTTTCACTTGCGTATGAGGGGAACACAGTCATAAGCGGGCTTAATTTTGAAGTCAAAAGCGGCGATTATCTTTGTATTGTAGGAGAAAACGGTTCCGGGAAAAGTACTCTAATCAAAGGCCTGCTGCGCCTAAAATCGCTGCAGCAGGGGAACATCTTGCTGGGGGATGGCTTGAAACTTGACGAAATAGGTTATCTCCCTCAGCAAACAGCGGCGCAAAAAGATTTCCCGGCCAGCGCATACGAAGTGATAATTTCAGGATGCTTAGGCAGCCGCGGTATTTTTCCGTTTTATTCAAAAAAAGACAAAGCGTTTGCAGATGCGAACATAACTCGGCTTGGTATCGCCAACTTGCGCAACAGGTGTTACAGAGAACTATCCGGAGGACAACAGCAGCGGGTACTCCTCGCAAGAGCGCTATGCGGGGCAAAAAAGGCTCTCATACTCGACGAACCGGTTGCGGGGCTTGACCCCATGGTTACGCAGGAACTCTATCGGCTTGTAAAAGACATCAACCGTGAAACCGGACTTGCAATTATTATGGTTTCACACGATATTTACGGCGCTATTAAATATGCAAGCCACATATTACATTTGAAAAACGAGCAGGTTTTTTTCGGACAAACAGCGGACTATGTAAAAACACACGCCGGAAAAAATTTCATAGGCGAACATCCTCTGCAAGGAAGCACACCATGATTGAAATTTTAACAGAGATACTCTCTTATACTTTTTTTGTGCGCGCCATTGTGGTAGGCTTATTGGTTTCCCTCTGTGCGGCGCTATTGGGCGTGAGCCTTGTGCTGAAACGCTATTCTATGATCGGATATGGGCTTTCCAATTTAGGTTTTGGCACCCTCGCCGTTGCTACCGCAATGAATGCCGCGCCGCTTACAGTATCCATTCCGGTCGTAGTACTGTCCGCATTCTTTCTGCTTCGCATAAGCGAAAACAGCAAGATTAAAGGCGATGCCGCTATTGCGCTTATTTCAACAAGTTCGCTTGCGGTAGGTGTGCTGGTTATATCAATCACAACAGGAAAGAACACGGATGTCTGCAACTATATGTTTGGAAGTATTCTGGCTATGAGCAAAAATGATGTTATCCTGTCAATCATCCTTGCCATTGCGGTACTAATACTATTTATTTTATTTTACAATAAAATATTCGCGGTTACATTTGACGAAAATTTTGCCAAGGCTACGGGCGTAAAAACCGGACTGTACAATATGTTGATTGCATCTTTGACTGCTATTACAATAGTTCTTGGCATGAGAATAATGGGAGCTCTGCTTATCTCAAGCCTAATCATCTTTCCGGCGCTGACATCCATGCGCGTCTTCAAGAGATTCAAGAGCGTGACAATCTGTTCTGCCGCGGTTTCTGTTTTATGTTTTCTTATCGGGGTGTTTACATCATATATTTATGCCGCTCCAACAGGCGCAAGCATAGTCCTTGTCAATATCACGGCATTCTTGTTATTTTGGGCTGTGCATTATCTGCTTACAATTCAGATTTACCGTAAACTGAGGCATCTACTTTTAAAAAGGAGATAACACTATGAAAAAAATCATGCTGCTATCCATAACATTTGCAATCGTTCTGAACGCTTGCCAGGCGTCCGACGAGTCCGGCGGTAAGGTAATAGAAATCAAAGAAAAGATGTTCATTGCCCAGACTAACGAAATTTACTACAACGCCAAAGATTATTTGGGGAAAACCATCAAGTATGAGGGAATTTTGAAAGTACATGAAGTATATGGAACAGATACAAAATACTATTCTGTCATTCGTTACGGTCCCGGTTGCTGCAGCACAGACGAAAACGCCGGATTTTTCGTAGAATGGGATAAAGAGTATCCCAACCCAAATGACTGGGTGGAAGCCGTCGGAGTTTTGAAGGAATACGACGAGAACGGCAAAAAAACTCTCTGCCTTGCGCTTACCTCATTAAAAACGCTCTCAAAACGCGGCGCGGAGACTGTATTTAGATAATATAGAGGAGTCTCCCCATTTTAAGGAACCGTGAGAATGAGCGCGACGCAATGACCTAAGCGAACGGAACCCCAAGCGGCATGACCCGCTAAAAAGCCCGAACCGCGCGAACCCAATTATTTTGAGCCCTTGCGAAGCCCATACCTCCGTCTTCCATAAAGGGCATATTATAAGCGCCAAGATGGTTGTCATCACCGTACTCGAACGACGATGACGCCCAGTAATATGCATCCTTGTTAAACCCGCCTAAACCCCGCGTGTGCAGATTATTATACATCAAGCCTAATTCTTCCCAGCTTGGTAAAAACCAGTCGCCAAATCCATTTACCCGCATAGCGTCAACTATCTGGGCAGCCCTGCCGGTTTCACCTCTTCTTGCAAGCGCGGCTACGATAAGCTCGGTATTGCGTTTACCGGTTCCGATTTTCATTTCGGTTTTAATTGAGACATCATCCAAGCCCCATTCAGCCGTAAATTCCGTAGACGCGGGCGCGGCTTCTAAATACCGCCAGCCGTCTTGATTATTGCCTTTGTCATAGAAAATAATCCCCCTTGCCGGACCTGTGTCGCCGATTTTGTAGGCTATTTGTTCGGGGTTGGAGGCGGCTTGGGGTTTGGGTTGCGTATTGCATCCGGTGGTTGCAAACGCCAAAACAAACAGCGCTATACAAAAAAACGTTTTCATACATTACTCCTTATAGGCTAATATCCTCTTTGGGCGCAAAGTTTGTTTCAAATGTCCAGGCATTTGCCTTACCGTTTTTAAGCGTAAAAACAGAAAACGCATTATAAAAGTCCTCTATTTTTGCGCAACTTGACTTCCACTCTTGCATAAACGCGCGAGTAGGGTGGTTGGATATTTCTTCTTTGAAACCAATATCATTGATTTCTTCCAATGCGCCCCGAACACGGATTTGAATACTCTGCGCGGCGTCATAAAAACACATCTGCACATTGGGATTCTTTTGAATTTGATGATAAACGTCCTTATTCGGACCGGTATGAAATACTATTCCGGATTCATCCGCTTTATACAACATCATTCCTCTTACACGCGGTTCGGCGTTTTCAAGCGTTGCGAGAAAAAATACCGGATTCTTATTCAGTATTTCGAATACTTGTTCTTTTTGCATTTTCGTAATCTCCTTAATTTACATGATTGTTTATAGCTGTCATTTTAATGATACCATAAATAATTCTTTATGAATGTTTTCATTTTGTCAATACTTCTCCGTATATTATTGGTAAATTTCCGGCTAAACGTTGTATAACGTCAAGGCCGTATATGACGGGTTGCGAAACCCCAAGCCGCCGAAAGGCGGCGAAGCAATACTGCGGGCGAAGCGCATACAGTCCTGTTGTGTACCGGAATTTTCTCTGTCGGAAAAGTCTGCCGGGTCACCCAAATTCAATTTTTGTTTTTGCCGATTAAATAATATTTTAATGTTTTCCAATTGAAAACGACATGGAAAATACCTGCGATTACAAATATAACGCCAAATACGGCATGAATGTGTAACCATGTATGGCTGAATTTTGATTCATGCCCGGTGGCATGGTGAATCAAAGCGCTGACAGGCATCATAATTGACGCAACTAATAGTGTCAGCGAAACGGTAAGACGCTTGTTAAATCTTTTTTTTGTCATATTCATTCTTTTATTATAATATTTTTAATACTTCTTTACTTCTTCGCTAGTTGGTTTATATCACCAATCATGAATGTATGTTTTCCTTTTTCTGCTATTTTTGTAATAGTTTCAATAATTTGAAAAAACTTAATATTATCATCATCTTTCATAAGTTCAGAAGCATTTTTCAATGCTCGTGCTGTCGCAACGGCCGTCCTTGCATTTTCAAGTTCTGATTTTGACCTTATTTTTGATTCCAAATGTTTCGCAAATAAATCTTGAATTGATTTTGGAAATGTCAAATCACGAAGTTGTACCTGTTCAATTGATATTCCAAATTCAGAAATCTCTTTTGTCATTTCCTCCGTTTTAAAATTTGTAAGTTCGCTTCGTTTTTCATTCAACGTTTCACTATCCAATTCTGCTATTTTATTACGAATGTAAATTTGAACAATATTGTAAAGACGTTGTTCGGCTTCATTTATAATTGAATTTATATGTTTGTCCAGTGTAAATTTGCCAAGAAACTTATGGCCATCCGTTATTTTATAAATTACATTAAACGAAAAACGTAGAGCTATATTGTCTTTTGTCAATACTTCCTGATTAGTTACGGTCAGTAATTTTGAAGTTTCAGGAAGCATAAATAATTCCGTTCTATCTCTCCAATCCCAAATTTCATAATAGCCAGAATTCAATATTTTTTCAAATTTATTTTTACGATAAAGAAAACCAACCGTATTTGGTTTTACCTGATACTTTTTTTTGAAGATACCCATTGTTAATTACTCCTTTAAAAATCCAGATAAAAAGTAAAGAACGCCAAAAATGAGGGAAGCCAAGTTGAGTCTGAACAAACTGCCCAAACGGTATCCCTCGTCTTGCAAACTCATTTCTGGCTTGAGTATTTCTACTCTGTTCTCAACTTTTTTCGGAGGCCTTTCAGACCAATTTTGCAACCAATGCTAACGGGGAATCGAACCCCTTGAGACAAAGTTCCGCAATACCCTGTTTTTATACTTTGTCCCATAAAACAGGTGACGGTTGGTTTAATTATATTGAAAGGAACATGTTTTAGTCAATACCTATTTTTCAAATATTATTTTATTACTTCAATAATTCCATTAATTCCAAAAAGAATTTTCCGTCTTTTGTTTTATATAAATTATACCATGCCTCAATAACACCATTTTCCATTATGTTTGTTTTTTTAAATACTTCATAAGCAAATTCCAATGGCGCGATGCCGGTAGCGGTTATTAAATTATTTTCTGCAACCACAGGTTGATTACAATAATTTTCTTCTCCTTTATAATTTGGGCAGACCATTTTTAAAAATCCAAGATCATTACTCGTATGCTTTATACCATTTAATAAACCATAGTTAGCCATTGCGATTGTTGCCCCGCAAATTGCGGCAATAGTTATATCCTTTTCAATATTTTCCTTGAGAAAATTGAGTATCTCAACATTATTTCCATTTAACCAGGCATCGGCTCCGGGCAATATTAACAAATCATCTTTATGCATTTCAATTTTTTGTACATCAATATCGGGAGTAATTTCCATACCGCCCATTGTTTTTATTGGATTAAGGTTTTTTCCAACCTTTACAATTTTAGGCTTTTCGATATTTTTCTTTAAATATCTTCCGCTGTTGATTTCAGGCATTAAAAAGCCGATTTCCCAATCGGCAAGAGTGTCTAAAACATACAAAAATACATTCATAAAATTTCTCCATATTTTAATTCTTCCGGTATTATTCTTAAAAATTTTGCGTCTAATGTCCATATTTTTGAATTACTTTTTATACCATGCATTAATATAATAACGTCTATTAAACCAACACCTTTGTCTAATAATTTGTTTTCAGTTGAATGAATTCCTGCCTCAATTATTATATTTTCATAATATTCTTTTGGCGAATGTGTCCAAAAATTCAATATGATGTCTTTTTCAAAATCATTTTTGACCCCTTGTAACAATTCCCCGAAAACACACTCTACCGCCAATATTTCTCTATTTTCCAAAAGTTTACTGACTTTCGGGAAGAATTTTTGATTGTATCTCAGATGTTCTATCCAAACAGATGTATCAAGTATTATCATGTTGATCTGTTTATTTTTCGAATTTGTTGCCCGTTATTTATGTGAATTGGATTTTGCGCTATTTTTTTATTCAATTCCTTAATATTATAAATATCTACCCAGTCTTTCAAAGCAATAGTTATTGCTTCGGTAATCGTAGAACTTTGGGTATATTCCTTTACAGTATTAATTAAATCATCGGGGATTATCGCGGTCACTTTCATACGATATATAATACGATATAGTATCGTATTATGTCAAGTGTTTTATTTCGCATTAGCAAAACTCTGTCTTAAAAATTTGGTTTTGTCTTGCGCCTCTGCGTGAAATGAATATGTTCGCTTTAAACTGTCGTGAGGAATTGCTTCGTTCAGGAGGATAAGTGATTGTTTCAATTTATTGAGCAGCTGGTCTTGGAACAACAATAAAGATTATGGAAAAATTATTGCAATACAAAACCTATCATATAGAATAATAATCGCGCGTTGAACACTATATTGCGCATCGAAGAGATGAGGTGAATAATTATGGCAAACGGATTAAGGGGAGGACGCGGCGGCGGCCCGGCGCAGCCGTTCACAGAGGAAGAAAAAAAGAACGCACCGAAACTCACCTGGCCTCTGTTAAAAAGGGTCTTCGGCTATTTGCTGCCGTACTGGCCCAAGCTGACGCTTGTGTTTGTCTGCATAGTCGCCTCGTCAGGGCTTTCGTTGATGCCCTCGCTGCTTTTGGGCAGAATAGTAGACGAAGGGCTTATCGGCGGCAACCTGAATATGCTTCTGAAACTGATTGCCGCGTCTTTCGGCGTACTGGTGTTGTCGAATCTAATCGGGGTATTTGAGAGCTGGCTGAATGTCTGGGTGGCGCAACACATAACCTTTGATATGCGCAATAAAATGTTCGGACATTTACTCCGCATGTCTCACAGATTTTTCAGCTCAAGCAGGCAGGGCGAGATAATCACAAGAATGACTTCCGATATTGAGGGCGTGCAGACTGTAATTTCCGGCACGCTCACCGACCTTCTCAAGAACCTGATATTGGTTATTTTGGCGGTAATTGCTATGTACAAGACAAACTGGATTCTGGCTACAGCCGGAATCCTGATCGTGCCGCTGCTCATACTTCCCACAAAGCGGGTCGGCAAAAAGAGGTGGGATATTACCTATCGGGCGCAGGCGAAAAGCGACGAAATAAATCAGATACTCTCCGAAACGCTGAGCGTTTCAGGGCAAATGCTGGTAAAACTTTTCACGATGGAGAACACGGAATACGGCAAATACGAGAGGGTTAACGCCGAGATGACTAACCTGAAAATAAAGGAGAGAATGGCGGGGCGCTGGTTTCGGGCGTCGCTTGGGACGCTGACGAGTACAGGACCTTTGGTGATTTATCTTGCCGGCGGTCTGCTTCTGCTTAAATACGGCAGCGCTAATCTGACGGTTGGAGGCATAACGGTCATGGTCGCGCTTTTAGAAAGGCTGTACCGGCCGGTGAATATGCTCCTTAATATGCAGGTCGATGTTATCAGATCTATGGCGATATTCGCGCGTATATTCGAATACTACGATATGCCCCTTGAGATAGAAAACAGGCCGGGCGCGGTATCGCCCGATAGAGTGGACGGCCTTGTCGAATATAAAAACGTATTCTTCCGCTACAATGAGGACACGCCTCTGCTTCGTGATATCAGCTTTACTGTTGAGCCGGGACGCTCGGTAGCAATTGTTGGTTCGTCAGGGGCGGGTAAATCTACCATAATAAATCTGTTGCCGCGTCTGTTCGACGTAGTTGACGGCGAAATACTGCTCGACGGGCGCGATATCCGGGATATTGATCTGGCCTGGCTGCGTTCCAATATAGGCCTCGTCACTCAGGACACCTATCTCTTTAACGGCACAATAAAAGAGAACCTGCTGTACGCCGTGCCCGATGCCGATGAGGAGAGCGTCATCAAGGCGTGCAGGGAGGCTAATATCCACGATTTTATTGTGTCGCTTCCCAACGGTTATGATACGGAAGTGGGAAACCGCGGCATAAAACTCTCGGGCGGCGAGCGTCAGCGTCTGTCGATAGCGCGGGTTATACTGAAAAATCCTGGCCTTGTCATATTGGACGAGGCGACAAGCGCTCTCGACTCAATATCAGAGAGCCTGATTCAGGACGCGATAGGGCCTCTGCTTAAAGGAAAAACCAGCCTTGTTATAGCGCACAGGCTCAGCACAATTATGGCGTGCGACGAAATCCTTGTGGTATCCGGCGGCAGACTGGCTGAGCGCGGCAGCCACGCGGAGCTTTTGGAACTTAACGGCGTGTACCGCGAATTCTATGAGACACAGTTCAGACGCGCATTGGAGGAGGCGGAGCATCGGGCATAACCAACTGCTGTGACTTAAAAATATAGGCTCGCCTGATTTTGGGTTGCAGGCAGAAAATGGTCAACAGATTTTGTTTGATGAGGATGGGGAAAATATTTAAAAAAAGTATTTTACATTTCTAATATCCTATTTCATTATTCCATAAATGAATTATCAAAAAACTTTAATCATGGGAAGAACTGCAATGAAAAACTTCAAACCTCTTTTAGCTATTCTATTTTTTATATCAGCAATATCAAGCTGCCAAGGTCTATTGATCGATAAAATATCACAGCCTACGGCTAAAATAGTAGATTTTGATATAGATTCTATAAGTCTATTTGATATTACTCTCCTCTTTGATATTGAAATTTCAAATCCATATCCTGTAAAAATTACTCTTGATAAAATAGAATCAACCTTTTTTGTTGAGAACAAACAGCTCTCTAAAACCTCTTCGGATAATTTTTCAATTAAAGCAAAAGGTAAAGAGAAAACAAAAATTTTAGTTAATCTTAAATATTTGGATATCATAAATATAGTTAAAGACTATGCCAATAAAGATTCATTAGAATGTATTGTTAAGATGTTAATAGTAATACCTCTCCCGAAAGCCGTATCTGCCGTACAAAAAGATTTAAGATTCGATTTTGAACTGAAGAAGGATATCCCCGCACTTAAACCCGAACTCAGTATTGCCAACTTCACGGTTGTAAAACCTACAACAAGCGATATTCAAACCGCAATAAATAATTCCAAAGACAAGAATCTCAATGTTAATACTATTACAAATATGTTTGGCGCTATTCTTGACGGTAAAAATCCTGTAAAGGTAATTGACCCGTCAGACCTTGATCTAAAATTAAAAGTAAATTTTGACGTAGTATTAAAAAACAAAACCAAGGCAGAGATGCTCTTTCAAGATCTAAATTATGATTTTAAACTCAATGACAGCAAACTTGTTGACGGCTACACTAAAGATATAAAAAATAAACAAGGAGAGTCTACTATAGGGATTAATAACGAGTTCAGTTCTAAAGCGCTTGGGGCTGCTATTTTAAAGGCATTTGATGATAGTAAGGGAAACTATTCACTCACAGGTTATTCCATGGTAAAATTTCCTGATAAGATAAAGAAAGCCCCCATTAAATTAAATTATAATGAAAAAGGGGCTGTTTCAATAAAATGATTATATCTGCGAAACTCTGACTTTCTCGGGGCATCCGTGCCCCGTTGTTTATATGTGCCAGCGGCAATCATTATCTTTTTAAAATCCTGATTGTAAACTTGACAAAGATAAGTATACACTTATAGTGTACACTTAATCGGGGAGACTTTTTATGGAAATAACAACAAAACAACTGAGAATGGCGCTCGGCAGAATTATTTCTCAGGTAAATAATGGACAGGAAATAATCATAACTTATAGAGGGAAACCCAGCGCGAAAATTGTCCCTATCGCGGGAAGGCAAAATATTAATTTTGAAGAAATCGAAGATGAATTATTCGGAATTTGGGAAAACAGAGAGGATATGAAGGACGTTGGAAAATCAGGAAATACTGCTAACCGCAAATGATAAACACTACAATTTTATACCCAATATTCAGATTCACAAGTTTAATCCAAAACAAAAATAAAAATAATCCTTGAAAAAATAAAATCAGGATTAATCTCTTAGCTCTAAAAGTAGATGGTGATTATAGAAATTGATAGGTTGATTTATGCACTATATAGATTGACAGAAGAAGTAAAATAGTTGAAGAAAAATAACTTGAAAATTATAGTATCATTAACGGACTAGTAAAAAACTACAATATTCTATTCACAGATTTAGCTATAAAAGAATAACAATTATATGGCAATAATAACAATCAAAAATGTAGGCCCTATTAAAAATATTGAAAACCTTAAATTCAACAGGGTCAATGTATTCATGGGGCCGCAAAGCAGCGGTAAAAGCACAATTGCGAAAATTATCAGTTATTGTGCTTGGGTTGAAAAAGATGTTGCCATTACTCAATCGTTAGACGAATACAATGTAAATGGCAGTTTTCGTAAGAGATTAGAAGAATTTCATCGCATAAATGGTTATTTCAAAGATAATACGGAAATCTTTTATGAAAGTGATATTATTAAGCTGCAATTCAAAAATAATAAATGTTCTATTGAATGGGTTGATAAATATGCATACAAGCGGAGTAAAATTGAGTACATCCCTTCCGAAAGAAATTTGATTATTCTGCCTTTTATTCAAAAGGTAGAAATGCCTAATAATAATAATCGTAGTTTTTTATTTGATTGGTATACAATCAGGTCACAATATAATAAAGAAAATAGAGTGAAAATTCTCGGTTTACCTGTTGAATATTATTATGATGAAAACACCGGTGAGAGCCATATCATTTCTACTGATGAGAATAATAAATATGATATTTTATTAGAAAATGCCTCAAGCGGGTTGCAATCGTTAACGCCATTAGTTGTTGCGTTAAAATATCTGACAAAATGGATTTATGAAAATGAAGAGGAAATCTCCTTTGAAAAACAGCAAAAGATGTATAATGCTCGGGATGTTTTAATAGATGAATTGGTGTTAGAGCCATACGATAAACAAAAGTATACAGATGATGATAGAGCTGAAAAAATCAAAGAATTTTTTAACCAATACGATAAAAAAAATGCCAAGGCCCAATCAGTATTTAACAGATTTGTAGATGTAATAAGTAGATTAGAAAAAACACATAATACACAATTTATTATTGAAGAACCGGAACAAAATTTATTTCCCTCTACTCAAAGAGAATTAATATATCATTTGATAGCTTCACTTGATTTTAAAAGGGGAGATAGGGCGGCTATTACCACTCATAGTCCTTACATTTTGTATGCATTAAATAATTGCATGATGGGTTATTTAGTTGATACTCAACTTCAAGGAGAAGAGAAAGATGAATATCTTAAGAATGATTTTTTATCTAAACAGTCATGGATTGACCCTAAATTAGTCTCGGTTTGGGAGATTGAAGAGGGAGAATTGCGTTCCATTCAAGATAAGGATAATATCATTTCAAAAAATTATTTTGACCAACAAATGACAGAATTGACTGATGAATATTACCAAATGTTAGAATATTATAAAAATGAAGAGTAAAATTACAGCGGCATTTGGGGATGATAAGTTAGATAACAAAGAGAACATTACTTATCCAAAAATTTATGTAATTGACCTCACTCGAAGAACAAATGGCAAGCAAGGTGTTGAAATATATGATGCTCAGCCTGCAGGAATAGCTGCTTTATTGATTGAAAACCCTAATTTAGATATTTCCGCTACATTTTTCAAACCACAATGCTTTCTCGATGAACAAGGGCGTGAACCGGAAAATTGTGAGGGAGTTTTTTATTTATCCGATTCAACAGATAAAACATGGATATTGTTTTTTGAAATAAAAGACTGTAATGTTGAGAATATTCCAAACTATTTTAAGAAGTCTAAAAATCAAATAATAAGCACCGTACAAATATTTAGGAATAAAAAAATTATATCAGAAAAGAAACGAGTATATGCCAATATCTCTTTCCCAAGAGAAGGTAAAACGGAGTTTTTTAATCAATTGATTAAACCTAGAGAAATTAAAGAATTTATTGACAACCACAATATTATTATTCGAGGGACAAATCATTTGAAAATAAAAAACAGCACTAAAATAAATTAGGTGTTATAAATGCCTAATATGGAAACACTAAAGGAAAGTGATTAGTTTGAAATTCATTGCGGATTTACATATACACTCGCACTACTCAATGGCAACGAGTAATAAGTTGACGCCTGAATATTTAGAGTATTGGGCGCGGCTTAAAGGGATAAATGTAATAGGAACAGGCGACTGTATTCATCCGGGCTGGCTTAACGAACTTGCGGAAAAACTTGAACCCGCGGGGAATGGGTTCTTTATATTAAAGGACTCATATAGATTGGAAGAATCGAAAAGACTCAAGCATGAAAATATTCCCGATAGCGTATACTTTATCCTTACAGGTGAAATAAGCAGCATATACAAAAGGGACGGCAAGGTGCGCAAGGTTCATAATCTCACCATATTCCCCGACATGGAATCTCTTGTTAAAGTACAAAGAAGGCTTGATGATATAGGGAATATAAGATCTGACGGGCGCCCAATACTTGGCCTTGATTCACGAATAATACTTGAAATGGTTCTTGAATCTTCGTCAAAAGCATTTCTCATACCTGCGCATATATGGACTCCGTGGTTCTCCGCGCTTGGGTCAAAATCGGGGTTTGATACTATTGATGAATGTTACGGAGATTTAACAAAGCACATATTTGCGGTTGAAACAGGTTTATCGTCGGATCCGCCGATGAATTGGACGTGCAGCTTCCTTGATAAATTCCGTTTAGTATCAAACTCGGATGCCCATTCGCCTGAAAAGTTAGGCCGTGAGGCCAATCTCTTTGATGCGGAATTGACTTATGACGGAATATATGACGCTCTGAAGAATGATAAAGGATTTACAGGGACGATTGAATTCTTCCCTCAAGAGGGGAAATATCACTATGACGGCCATAAAAAATGCTCGGTAGCGCTGAATCCCTTGGAAACAGCCAAGCATGGAGGTATATGCCCTGTATGCGGCAAGGAGGTTACAAAGGGTGTTATGTACAGGGTTGCGG
>Ga0082212_10006389_pt1 | contig 15862 bp, 12 predicted proteins | sample TergutNt197P3_FD_71548 | JGI IMG/M metagenome (GOLD analysis project Ga0082212, IMG submission 71548) | Neocapritermes taracua P3 segment gut microbial communities from Petit-Saut dam, French Guiana - Nt197 P3 | ecosystem: Host-associated > Arthropoda: Insects > Digestive system > Gut ...
CGCCTATATACTCCATCAAACCATAGTCAAGCAGAAGCGGCAGAAATACCGCCGACAGCGGAATACTGATGCAAATCGTTATCAATACCCCGTTCAGCACAAAAGCGGCGATACTCGAACCGTTCAGGGCCTCGCGCGACTCATGCATAAACGCGGGTCCGATTTTGAAAACCATGAAAACAAGGAACACGACTCCGAGTATCCTCATTATGGAAAACGTCGTATTTAAGGCGTTGGAAAAAAACTTCTTTCGCCGGATCCCGAGATCCACAAGGCCATACGCCGCTATTGCCAAAACTACATAAGGCATCACCTTAAAACTGCCGTTCCAAAGCAGCGCCCTTAGCAGCGATGTGAGATGGTTGACAAGTATAGTCGATGCTTCCGGCACCGTATAACCCAGCACATTGTACGCGGGAAAAGGAAAATCGATAAAGAAAACGAATATACCGATAATAGACAGCACGATCAGTTTAAAGTACGCGGAAGCAGGATGCTTCTTAATTGCCGGATCCATTGTCTCCCTCCTTATTTCAGCAGCCCGGAGCCGGGGCATCGCGCGTCTCTGCCCGGTCCGGCCCTCTCAGATAAGTATGAACAATAATGCATATTTATGAAATTATCTGAATTATGAATAATCATAATCAAAACGGATAATTATGATTATAATAAACTGTTACTATTATTATAATAGCTTTCCTGTAACTTGTAATCGTACATCATCAAACATCTTATTTATGTAATAATAAAGTATTCTTTTACTAACACCGCGAAACCCGCTTGTACCAGCGCTTTTTTACTATAACCATGAGCGCCCGCAAACATCGTTAGAACAAATATTTCTTATTATAATAATAGCTTTTTTATATTGACAAACAAGTGTAGAAAAGAATATACTTTTAACAATTCCATAATCGAAGGAGGTAAACAAATGGCAGAAAAAGCAATCCCCGGCACTAAGCCGCATGGCGTAGGCGCCGATAAGACCGTCGTCAAGGCTATCAACCTGAGCGGCGGTATCTTTGGAGCCTGCCCCGCGCACGTAGACGTCAAGGACGGGAGAGTCATCCGCATCAGACCGCTCCACTATGACTCGAAGTACGACTACGAGAGCTTCAACCCGTGGGAGATGGAGCGCAACGGCATGAAACTCAAACCTCTGAGTAAGTCCGTACCGCCCCCGTGGGGCCTTGCCTACAAGAAGAGGGCCTACTCGCCGAACCGCGTACCTTACCCGATGAAACGCGTCGACTGGGATCCTAACGGCGACCGCAATACGCAAAACCGCGGATCAAGCAAGTTTGAACGCATTTCCTGGGACGAAGCGACAGACCTCATCGCGTCAGAGATCAGGCGCATCGAAAAAGAGTACGGCTCGACCATGCCGATACTTGTGCAGGGCGACGGCCACTCTGAAAGCAAGCTGATCCACGCGCCTCACGGCTGCAGCACTTTGCTGCTCGACAAAATGGGCGGTTTCACCCAGCAGGTGAGAAACCCCGACAGTTGGGAAGGCTGGTACTGGGGCGCGAAGCACGTGTGGGGCAAAGGCTTCATCGGAAACATGGCCCCCGCCGAAAACCTCGTGGTTGACATGACTGAGAACACAGAACTGCTCATAGTCCAGGGCGGCGACCTCGAAACCACCCCCTGGGGCTTCCGCGGCCAGTTCGCGAGCCGCCTGATGTTCTTCTGGCAGAAAGCGGGCATGGAGCAGGTTTACATCTGCCCGGACCTCAACTATTCAGCGGCCATCCACGCCAACAAATGGATCCCCGTCCTCCCGAATACCGACGCGGCCCTTCAACTGGCGATCATCTACACGTGGGTCACGGAAGACACATACGACAAAGACTACGTCGCTACGCACGCCGTTGGTATGGATAAGATCGAAGACTACGTACTCGGCAAAGTTGACGGCGTCGCGAAGACCCCGAAATGGGCGGCTGAGAAGTGCGGCGTTCCGTCATACACGATCAAGGCTCTGGCAAGGCACTGGGCTAAGAAAAAGACGTCAACGGGCCACTACTTCGGAGGCGGATACATCAGAGGGCCGTACGCCACGGAGCCGGCCCGCCTTGAGTGTATCCTTCTTGGAATGCAAGGTCTCGGCAAGCCCGGCCAGCACCACGCGCAGATCGCCTATATGGGGATGCCGAAGAACATCACTAAGGACCGGTACGATTTAGCGAGCGCCGATACATCAAAGGGCTTCCAGGAGTATTCAGGGACCTTTGAGACGATCAAAGACAAGGACCCTGAACTCCACGACAGGATTTTCAGCCCGCACCGCGGAACGCCGCAGGCATGGGGCAAGCAACTGATTCCGAAGACCCTTATAGAAGAAGCCATAAAGAAGGGCACGGACAAGTATCTGGAGTTCTGGGGCACGGGCGGACACGAGGAAGAGCCCATCGACCAATGTATCAAGTACACATATCCGTGTAAAAAGGGAGACCTCCGCTTCAAGTTCGGTTCTACCATAGGAACCAAGGTCAACCTCAACAATGACGACAGCGATATTCCCGTGACTTATGAAGAGATCGACTATGACGGCGTGCCGATCCGTATGGTCTGGACAGACACCCCTTGCCGCCAGACTTGCTGGGGCGACGGTTTTGACATCGGCATGACGATACGCGATCCGCAGATCGAATTCGTACTCGCGCAGCACCCGTGGCTGGAAAACGACTGCATCTACGCGGACATCGTACTGCCGACGAATACCTATCTCGAGGTCAACGACGTCATGCCGTGCGTCCGCGACGGCGAGCACTTCCAGTCCATGCTGAATATGAAGAAGGCGATCGAGCCCATCGGAGACTCCAAGAGCGACTTCGAAGCCGTAGTCGAGATAGCTAAAAAACTCGACATGGAAGAAAAAGTGACGATCGGCAGAACTATCGAACAGTATGTCGAGGGCGTCTACAGGGGCATGAACTTTGATAAGATCGTTCCCTATGAAGAGTGGGACGAGAAGGATTACATGGTCATCCCGGTCTCCAAGGAATGGAGAGACCTCCCCGCAGGCCTTTACGAGTTCTACATGGATCCGGAAAACAACCCGCTGCCGACGCCGACAGGGAAACTCGAGTTCTGTTCGACAAATCTGCTCAAGCACTTCCCGAACGACGAAGAGCGCCCGCCTTATCCGCAGTGGATAGAGAAGGGCATAACGCACGACGAGCGCCGCTCCAGCAGCAGAGCGCGCACATACCCGCTTCTCGCCGTTACAAACCACCCCAGATGGAGAGTCCATGCCCAGGCCGACGATATTCCCTGGACAAAAGAGGCCGACACCGGCAAGGTCAGAGGATTCGACGGATACCTCTACGAGCCGTGCTGGATCCATCCTTCCGACGCGGAATGCAGGGGTATCAAGGACGGCGATATCGTCCGCGTGTTCAACGAGCGCGGCAGCGTGCTGTGCGGGGCCCTTGTATTTGAGCGCATAATCCCCGGCGCTGTTTCCATCGACCACGGCGCCCGTACCGACATCATAATCCCGGGCAAACTGGACCGCGGCGGCGCCATCAACACGATCACCCCGAAAGGCATCACTTCCAGATACGCCGGCGGACAGGCGACCACATCTTTCCTTGTCGAAGTGGAACGCGTCAGCATGGAACAGTATGACGAGTGGAAAACCAATTTCCCCGAAGCCTGGAACCGCGAATATGACAGGGCTTCCGGATTGAAGGCTTCCGCATGGGTCGAAAGGGGGGTAAAATAAAAGCATACTTTCAAACAGGCTCCGAATAATGAAAGGATGTTTTTAGAAAACTATGGGAAAGAAAGTATTTTTAATAGATTGCACAATGTGTAACGGCTGCTACAGTTGCCAGATCGGCTGCAAGGATGAGCACGTTACCAACGACTGGACGCCGATTGCGAAACCCCAGCCCGATATAGGGCAGTTCTGGTTCAAGCTTCACCAGAAAGTCCGCGGGACTGTGCCGAAGGTCAAGGTAGCCTACCGCCCGCAAATGTGCATGCACTGCGACAACGCCCCGTGTATGGACGCTTGCCGCTACGGCGCTAAGTACAAGAGGGACGACGGTCTCGTAATAATCGATCCCGTCAAGTGCAAGGGCTGCCGCAACTGCGTCGAACTCTGCCCGTACGGTTCCATTTACTTCAACGAGGATCTGAAGATCGCTCAGAAGTGCACAGGATGCGCGCATCTGCTCGACGACGGCTGGAAAGAGACCCGCTGCGCCGATAACTGCCCGACCCTGTGCGTAAAGATCGTCGACGAAGATTCCGACGAGGCTCAGGAATTCATCAAGGACGCCGAGGTCCTTAAACCCGAACTGGGCACAAAGCCCCGCGTTTACTACAAGGGCTTGCCGAAGAAGTTCATAGCCGGCACGATTTTTGACCCGGTAGAAGACGAGGTCATCATCGGCGGCGACTGCACTCTGACAGGAGAAGGCGCGACATACACAGTGAAGTCCGACCACTTCGGCGATTTCTGGTTCGAAGACCTCCCTGACGGAAAGTTCAAGCTGGACATCAGCGCCGGCGACAAGAGCAAGACCTTTGACGATCTTGACACGGCGGCGGCGGATATCAACCTCGGGGATATCGCTTTGTAGTTTGGAGAGTGGAGTGTGGAGTGTAGAGAGTGGAGAGTGGAGTTAATAATACATAGCAAATGAACGAATGACGGGGGAATCCGCATCAGCGGCGATCCCCCGTTATTTACGGCGTTACTCCGCTAATTACGTGGAAGGGAAAATGTGCTGTGGCGAATATAATGGTTAACGAGGCGTGCAACCTGCGCTGCCCGTATTGCTTTGCGGAGGAGTTTGTCAACAAAGATCCCAAAGAGATGTCGCTTGAGGACTTCAAAACAGCAATGGACTTTGTCCTAAGCGACGAAGACGAGCGGCAGGTGGGCATAATCGGCGGAGAGCCGCTGCTCTACACGCACATCGACGAAGCGATGCGCATCGCGTTTGCCGATCCGCGGACAGAGCATGTGATGATCTACACAAACGCCGCCGACCTTGACCGACTGTCGCCTGATATCCTTGAAAACCCTAAGTTCCGTATGCTGGTCAACTGCAACTCCCCGGAGGATATGGGCGCCGCCGCCTTTGAAAAGATGCGCGAAAACCTTCTGAGTTTCTGGTACGGACACAACGGCGCGAGAAGGGTCAGGCTAAGCGTCAACCTGTACAAACCTGACTTCGACTATTCATATGTGATACCGCTTATGCAGGAAATGGATTTTGACGTCGTGAGGCTGTCTGTATCAGTTCCGCAAAGAGGCGACCTCGGCGGTAAAAGCCCGCTGGATTATTTCCGCGATATGAAGCTCGTGGCAATGCGCTTTGTTTGCGACATGATACGCTGCACAGTTATTACGGGGTTTGACTGCAACTTTCTGCCCGCTTGCGTTCTGACGGAAGAAGAGATAGAGAGCGTAATGTACTCCAAAGACGTCTTTTATTCCGCTCTTTCAAGGATGTATTCCGACATGTTCTGGCAGCGGGCCATAGTCTGCGAAATACACAACTGCTCGCCGGTAATAGACGTCCTGCCCGATCTGCAGGCGATACGCTGTTTCGGGCTTTCAGAGTACACAAAGAGGGATATCCGTGATTTCCGGAATATTACCGAGTTGGCAAATCATTATATAACCACGGTTGACCGGCCCGCATGCGGTATCGCCTCCTCGCCTGAATGCGCGGAATGTTATATGTGCCAGACGGGCGATTGCAGCGGCGGCTGTCTGCTGTTTAAAGCAAAAAAATTGTTTGCCTGAGGCAAACAATTTTTTTGTTATTTCTTCTTGCGTTTCTTTTTCGAGTCGGCGGCTTCTCCGCTGATGGCCGCGAACTGCCGCAGCAACTCCTTTTGCTCATCCGACATGGCGGTCGGTACTACGACGTTTACAGTAACGTACTGATCGCCCCGGCTCGATCCCCGCAGTTGCGGTATCCCTTTCCCGCGCAGCCTGAAAACAGTTCCTGTTTGCGTGCCTTCCGGTATCGAGTACTTCACCTTGCCGTCCAGCGTCGGGACTTCGACGTCCGCGCCCAGGGCAGCCTGTACAAACGTTACGGGCAGTTCCAGAAGGACAGAGTTCCCCTCGCGCTCAAATATCTCATGGCTCATAACTATTATAGTTACATACAGGTCGCCCGCTTCTCCGCCGTTTACGCCCGCGCTTCCCTGCGCGCGCATTGAAATCGTCTGACCGCTGTCTATCCCGGCGGGAATGTTTACCTTGATGCTGCGGTTGCGCTTAACAAGTCCGAGCCCGCGGCATTTATCGCACGGCTGATGTATTATCTTCCCGCGGCCCGAGCACTTGGGGCAGTCCGTCGAGCTCTGCATTACGCCGAACGGCGTCCGTTGCTGCGAAGTCACTGTTCCGCGGCCGTTGCAGTTGGCGCAAGTTTCGGCGGTAGTTCCTTCTTTGCAGCCGGTTCCGGAACATTCGTCGCACGACTCGACTCGCATGACTGTGACTTCTTTTTCGCAACCGAAAGCCGCTTCCTCAAATTTCACAGTCACTTCGGTGCGGACCCGTTCGCCTTTTCTCGGCCCGTTGCGGTTTCTGCCTGTGCTTCCGCCGCCGCCTCCGCCGAATATCGATCCGAACAGGTCTCCAAGGTCGAAGTCCATGCTCCCGAATCCGCCAAACCCGCCGAATCCTCCCGCGTTGAAATTCGGGTCGACTCCCGCGTGGCCATACTGGTCGTACCGCGCCTTTTTATCGGCGTCGGACAACACTTCATAAGCCTCGTTTATCTCTTTGAAGCGCGCCTCAGCTTTCTGATTACCGGGATTTACATCCGGGTGATATTTTTTTGCCTGCTGCCGGAACGCTTTTTTTATTTCGTCGTCAGTAGCGCCCTTTTGCAAGCCCAGCGATTCGTAATAGTCCCTTTTATCGGCCATTTACAATCCCTAATCCCTAATCACTTATCACTCGCCATCGTCGTCAACTACTTCGTAATCCGCGTCGTAGTATTCGTCCGAACCGCCTCCGGCGCCTCCGCCCTCGCCGGGGTTCCCGCCGGCGTCCTGCGGGTTGACCTGGCTGTAGAGTTTTTCACTCACCGCGTAAAACGCTTTTTCCAGCTCTTCAACAGCCTGCTTTATTGTCGGCGTATCCGTACCTGATAAAGCTGTCTTGACCTTCCCAATAGCGGCCTCTATAGTCTCTTTGTCAGAGGCGTCGATCTTGTCGCCCATCTCGTCAAGCGTTTTCTCGCTCTGATACACCATCTGGTCCGCGTGATTGCGCGTATCTACCTCGTCCTTGCGCTGAGCGTCCTCGGCGGCGTACTGTTCGGCTTCCTTTATCGCTTTCTCAATGTCATCCTTCGAGAGGTTCGCGGAAGCAGTGATCGTTATATGCTGCTCCCTGCCGGTTCCGAGATCCTTCGCGGATACGTTGACGATACCGTTCGCGTCGATATCGAAGGTGACTTCTATTTGCGGCACGCCCCTGCGCGCGGGCGCGATGCCATCGAGGTGGAACTTACCGAGGGATTTGTTGTACTGCGCCATTTCACGCTCGCCTTGCAGTACGTTGACCTCGACAGAAGTCTGGTTGTCGGCGGCAGTGGAGAAAATCTGGCTCTTCTTTGTCGGGATGGTCGTATTCCGCTCGATCAGTTTTGTGAACACTCCGCCCATCGTCTCGATTCCGAGAGAAAGCGGCGTTACGTCGAGAAGCAGAATGCCCTCCACGTCTCCCCCGAGCACCCCTCCCTGAATCGCGGCTCCTGCCGCGACGCATTCATCAGGGTTGATGCCGCGGAACGGATCCTTGCCGGTGATCCTCTTGACCGCGTCCTGGACCGCGGGTATGCGGGTCGAGCCGCCTACCAGCAGGACTTTTGAGAGTTGCGCGGCGTTGAGTCCGGAATCTGACATAGCCTGGTTCACCGGGCCGATCGTCTTCTCGACCAGATGCGCGGTCAACTCGTTGAACTTCGCCCGTGTCAGCGTAAAATCGAGATGCTTCGGGCCGGTAGCGTCCGCAGTGATGTACGGCAGATTTATCTGCGCCGTCGTGACGCCGGACAGGTCCGTCTTTGCCTTTTCCGCCGCTTCGCGTAAACGCTGCAGCGCGATCTTATCGGCGGACAGATCGATTCCGTTGTCCTTTTTGAACTCGGCGAGCAGATGGTTGATGATGCACTCATCGAAATCGTCGCCCCCGAGCCGGTTATTACCCGCCGTAGCGAGTACCTCTATGACGCCGTCGCCTATTTCGAGTATCGATACATCGAAAGTCCCGCCGCCCAGGTCGTAGACCATTATCTTCTGATCCTGCTCCTTGTCGAGCCCGTACGCGAGCGCCGCCGCCGTCGGTTCGTTGATGATCCTTTTTACGTCGAGCCCGGCGATCTTGCCGGCGTCCTTGGTCGCCTGCCTCTGCGAGTCGGTAAAATAGGCGGGGACGGTTATGACTGCCTCGGTCACTTTCGCGCCGAGATAAGCTTCCGCGTCGGTCTTCAGCTTTTGCAGTATCATCGCGGATATCTCCTGCGGCGTATACTGTTTTTTATCGATAGAGACTTTATATGCGCTGCCCATCTCGCGTTTGATCGATGAAACCGTGCGGTCAGGGTTTGTGATCGCCTGGCGTTTCGCGACGTGGCCGATCATCCTCTCCCCGTCTGTCGAGAACGCGACTACCGACGGCGTCGTCCTGTTGCCTTCGGCGTTCGCGATGATCACAGGCTCGCCGCCCTCAATAACGGCGACGCACGAATTCGTCGTTCCCAGGTCTATCCCAATGATTTTTCCCATGATTTGTTACCTCCGTTCAAGAATGTATATAATAAAGTATAGTACTTGTAAGCTTGGTCAGTTTGCGACTACGACCGTCGAATGGCGTATGACGCGGTCTCCGAGCGCGTACCCTTTCTGGCATTCTTCGGCGACGACTTTTTCGCCGAGTTCAGGGTTCTCTATTGTCAGTACCGCGTTGTGAACGGCGGGATCGAAGGGTTCGCCTGTCGCCGGTATCTGCTTAACGCCCATGCTTTCGAGTATTTCCGTCAGTTGGGTCATCGTCATTTCGACGCCCTTGTAATACGCCTCGTCGGAGCACTCCATCTTCAGCGCCCTCTCCAGGTTATCGAAAACCGGCAGCAGCCGCGTGATCGTATCTATACGCGCGTCACTGTAAGTCTTTTCACGTTCTTTGGTACTGCGTTTCCTGTAGTTGTCATACTCTGCGGCAAGCCTCAGATATTTGTCGCGCTCCAGGACTATCTCATCCTGAAGCGGCTCAGCGGCGTTATCGCCCGCGGCTTCCGGATCATCTGTCTCACATTGCTCCGGCGCCTCGCCCGGATCGCAGGTTTCACTATTCTCATCGGGAGCGCCCGGGTCGCCGGCAGCAGCGCCGCCGGTTTCTTCAGGGAACTCCGCCTTGCGCTTCTTTTTCTTCGTTTCTTCCGCTTTCAGATCAGGCCCGTTAACTGCCTCCCCGCCGGCCTCATCTCTGGTCGTCTTGCTCAATGTCTTCATCTCCTGCTACAGTATTATTCGCAAACAGCTTGTCTCCGGCTGAAAGAAGCATGCTCAGCCCCTGCGCTATATATGAGAGGCGCGCCGCTACTTTTGAGTATTCCATCCTTGTCGGGCCAACGACTCCTATCAGGCCCTGCATATCGCCGCCCGCGTCATACCGGACCGCCATTACGCTTGAATCCCTCAACTCGTCCGCCAGGTTTTCGGGTCCGATCGTGATCTTTATCTCGCCGGCGGAGTCCGGCGACGGGAGCCTGGCGAGTTCTCTGTCGTCCGACAGATAACTGATCAGACGCTGAGCCTTGCCTATGTCTTTGTACTCTGGGTGGTTCAGCAAGCTCATTGCGCCTGTGACGCGCGCCCCTCCGGATTTAACTTCTACAAGCAGTTCGATGGTGAACGCCGCGATTATCGCTACGACGCCCGCGTTATCGCCTACCGCGCGTTCCGTGGATGTTATCAGCGCCGGCGTTATCCTTTCCTCCGGTATTCCCGTAAAACTCGCGTTGAACACCGCCGCCAGTTTTATCAGCATAACAGATTCTACGGGAGACGTCAGATGGATCAGTTTGTTCTTGACTGTGTCGTTGTTAAGCAGCGTGACGATAATAAAGGTAAATGGATCGACATATATGAAATCGAACCTTGCGATGCTGACGATCCCTGTCACTGACGCCATGGCATACGCCGGATAAGTGGTCAGCCTCGAAGCCAGGCTTCCCGCTTCGTCAAGGAGCCTGTCCTGTCCGGAAACGCGGCCCTTCAGCGCGCTGCTGATCTCCCGAGCGTCGTCATTTGAAAGCCTGTGGCGCTTCATTATCTCGTTGACGTAGACGCGGTATCCGAGAGAAGACGGCACCCTGCCCGCGGATGTATGCGGCTGTTCCAGCAGCCCCATCGACTCCAGTTCCGCCATTTCGTTTCGCACGGTAGCCGACGAGATCGCGGAACCGAGCTCCGCCGCGACAGTTTTTGAGCCAACCGGTTCCGCCGTCTCAACATATTGCTCGACGATGGCCCGTAAAATTTCTTTTTTTCTGTCGCTGAGAATCATAACGACACATCCAACCGTTCGTTAGCACTCGCAGAGAGAGAGTGCTAACGATAATTTAGCACCGTCCGGCGATGTTGTCAAGTCTTAATCGTTATGTTTTCGTTATGTTTTCACTTTGTTAACTTATTTTAATTATATTGTTGTTGCAATTGGCCCTTATCTCCTTTATCCTTTGGGCATGCAAACCACTAAATACCGGGCGGCAGCGTTTTCTCCCGGGAAAGTCGGTGAGTCGTCTGAAAAGGTCTCTTCCGCAGGTTCTTTACCTGCTGTGCGGCGTAATCGCCGGACTTATTATCTCAAGCGTGTTTTTTACCCTCACGGGTTTCTCGGTTTTCGGCAGGATCTACGATCAGGCGCCGCGGGCGTCCGTAACTGACAACGCCGAACTGACAACGCTTGCTTTCGGCGTCCTTGATGATCTGAGAACGGGCGACTACGCCGCGCTGGCAAATGCCGCCCATCCGGATTACGGGGTGGTGTTTTCGCCGCGCGCGACGGTGACGCTTTCCGCTAACAGAACCTTTATGCCTGAGCAAATCGCGGCTTTCGGCGATGACGCGAAGGTCTATGTCTGGGGCGTACGCGACGGCAGCGGCGAGCCGATCGAGATGACTCCGGCTGAATACATAGCCGGGTTTATCAACTGTAAAGACTATTCATCCGCCTCTGTGCTGGGCGTCAATCATATCGTCCGGAGCGGAAACGCGCTTGAAAATATAACGGAAGTCTTTCCGGGCGTGCAGTTCGTCGATTTCTACATGTCCGGCGATAAAGACTCAGCCGAGAACCTGGGCTGGAGCAGCCTGCGCATCGGTTTTGAAGAATATGAGGGGCAGCTCCGCCTGACAGTGATCATTCACAGTGAATGGACTGAGTAAAGCCGCGCTTGATGGTATTAAGCGTGAGAAAATTAAGAAATATGATGAAAGCTGGCGCGTACCTCCATCCTCTCAGTCCTATTTGTGTAGACTTATGTCGAGATGGAGGTTAATATGTATCCTTTGATCAATCGCGATAACTCGTGTTGTTTTTCCGGCTACCGTCCCGAAAAACTCCCGTGGGGCAGCGATGAAGGCGACCCGCGCTGCTCAGAGCTTAAGGAACGGATCTTTGATTCGGCCAAACGGATACATTTAACAGGTATCCGTCATTTCATATGCGGCATGGCGCGCGGGAGCGATACATTCTTCTGCGAAGCCGTTCTTGCCCTTCGCGAAGAATATCCGGCGATCACAATAGAAGCAGCTATACCTTGCGTGGAACAGCCGGCCGGATGGCGGGCCGACGACCGCGCGAGGTATTTTCGTCTTGTGGGGCAGTGCGACCATGTGACGTATGTGAGCCGGGATTACTCGCGAAGCTGCATGCACAGGCGCAACCGGTATATGGTCGACAGCGCTTCGGTCCTTCTTGCCGTTTTTGACGGCAAGCGCGGCGGCACAAACCACACGTTCAACTACGCGGTCCGGCGCGGCCTTGAAATAGTAGAACTGCAGCCCTGACGCTCAGCGTCTATATCAATTTGCTAATAAATCGTTTACAGACTATTCATTTGTATAATGATGAGTAAACTGATATAATTTGCCTGACAAATTCCAATATTTCTACATCTTTGTCGAAACTTTTTGCGGGAAGGAAAGAATAAAAAATGAAAAAAGCATTAATCACACTTCTGGTGGTCGCGATACTGGCGTCCGCGCTCGCGTTTTCCGCGTCTGCCGCGAATTTTGAACACCTCGCCGACGAGCTTAACGCGCTGGGACTGTTCCGCGGGACGGACGCAGGATACGATCTTGACCGCGCGCCTAACAGAGGCGAGGGTCTCGTCATGCTGATAAGGCTGCTTGGGTTGGAAGAACAGGCGCTTGCCTGTGACAGCGAAACTCCGTTTTCTGACGTCCCCGCCTGGCTAAAACCATATGTCGCGTACGCATATGAAAACGATCTCACGAACGGCACGTCGGATACGACATACAGCCCCGGCAGCCCCTGCAGCGCTCAAATGTACGTGACGTTCGTACTGCGGGCTCTCGGGTACAGCGACGGCGACGGCGGAGACTTTACCTATGCCGGCGCGCTGGACTTCGGTAAAAAAGCCGGTATAATCGACGACAGCCTTTTGAGCGGCGATTTCCTTCGCGATCAGATGGTCGCGGTCTCGTATCTCGCGCTTATCGCCGCGCCAAAAGGCGGCGATTACGATTTCCTGATCAACAAGCTGATAGACGACGGCGCGATTTCACGGGAAACCGCCCTTAAGGTACTGGCGAAATGGCCGTTGCTCAGCGAACTCGCGGCGCTCGGCTCCGGCCTGGACGGCAGCGAAAACATGGAAATGAAAATCAAGATCGACGCTGACCTCGGTTCTCTCGGAGCATTGCTGGCGGGAATGGGCATGGGCGCGAACTTCAGCATCGACATGGACATGAGCATGGTCATGGAGGACGACGACATCCTGGCCGCGATCAGCATGGTCATGGATATAATGGGCGACGCGCGGGAGATGCAAATGTATATGGCGGACGGATACGCCTATGTCGACACCGGAGATCAGAAAATCAAAACTGACGCGGGGCTGTCGAATATATCGGGTATACTTGCTATGACTGATGTAAGCCAGCTCACTTCTTACCCTCTGTATATTACCGAAATATCAAATGATATCGAGGGTGAGTATACGGTGTACTCCTTTAACTTCGCGGAGGGCTACGTCAACTCGGCAATGGGTATGGCGAGCGGGCTTATTGGGTCGCTGGGACTTGATTCAATGGGCGCCGGCGATATGGATATTACGATATCAGGCATCAAGTTTTACGCCGATTCAGACGGCGCCTTGAGTAAAATCGCAATGCAGTTCGACGTATCGGCGACCATCAATATGGGAATACCGATGCGCATGAACATTAAAATGAACATGGAGGCGGAGATAGTCGCCACCGGCGACAGCGTCAAGGTTGAACTCCCCGGTAATCTGGATGAATACGAGGAAGTCGACAGGGAAGCGGCGCTAGCTGCCGCCGCGTAAAGGTTTTTTCATACATCCATGAGTAATGAATCAATTGAGAATGTCCGTCTGAACGACGCAGGTACGGCGGTCGTCATACTGGATCAGACCCTGCTGCCGAATGAGACAAAGTTCCTTGAGCTCAGAGAAGCCGCAGAGTTGCGCGACGCCATCGTAATGCTGCGGGTAAGAGGCGCGCCTGCGATCGGCATCTTCGCCGCGTACGCGCTCTATGTCCTGGCAAGGCAGATCGTTCCGGTGAGCTATGAGAGTTTCGTCTCTGAGGTAAACAAGCTCAGCGCTTTCCTCGACTCGTCAAGGCCGACCGCCGTAAACCTCGGAAAACAGCTCCGGCGAATGACAAGGCTTGTCGAAAGCCTGCCTTTGTCCCCCGTCCCGGAGATACTTGACTCAATGCTCCGGGAAGCGACGCTGATACAGCAGGAAGACGTCGAAATGTGCCGCGCGATTTCCGAGTACGGACTGACGCTTATCAGTAAAGGTTCCGGTATATTGACTCACTGCAACGCCGGACCGCTTGCCACGTCGCGCTACGGAACCGCTCTCGGCCCGATTCTTCTCGCGCAGGAGAGAGGGATGACTCCGCGCGTCTTCTGCTGCGAGACGCGGCCTCTTCTGCAAGGCGCGCGGCTGACGTCCTACGAACTCTCGCGAGCCGGAGTCGACTGTACGCTCATCTGTGATAATATGTCGGGCATAGTTATGAATGAAGGCAAAATCGACGCTGTATTTGTCGGCTGCGACCGGGTCGCGCGAAACGGCGACGTCGCGAATAAAATCGGCACAAGCGTCCACGCCGTTCTGGCTAGATACAGAGGAATCCCGTTCTATGTGTTTTGCCCCTCGTCGACGATCGATCCTGATTGCGCGTCCGGTTCCGATATAGAGATCGAGTTGCGCAGGCCGGAGGAAATTAAGGAGCTATACTTTGAGAGGCCTTCCGCGCCCGATAATGTCAAGTGCTATAACCCGGCTTTCGACGTCACTGACAACTCTCTCATCACAGCGATTGTCACCGAAAAGGGGATTTGCCGCGCTCCGTATAAGGAATCGCTGGCGCAATTCCTGCGTTGACTGCATATATTCGCATGCAGCAAGCAGTGGTACGCGAGTAGCATGGCAAAGAGTTAATTGTTAGGACCGCCTGAAGGGCGTCATCCGGATACGTCAGGGGTGATTAGTTAATGAGCAATTTGGTTTACCCCGGTGAAACGGAGGCTAGGCGCGACATTGTCGAAGCCGGCCGGCGCATGTATATGCGCGGATATGTCTGCGCGAACGACGGCAACATCAGCGCGCGGATATCCTGCGACGAGATAGTCGCGACGCCGAGCGGCGTATCAAAGGGCTTCATGACGGAAGACATGCTGATAAAGCTCGACCTTGACGGCAACGTCCTTGACGGAGCATTGAAACCGTCGTCCGAAATAAAACTGCATCTGGCCGTTTACAGGCAATCGCCGGATATACAGTCCGTCTTCCACGCGCACCCGCCTGTTTCCGCGGCGTTTGCCGCAGCCGGCGTCGCGCTCAATAAAGCCTATTTGCAGGAGACGGTTATGCTTCTTGGGGTTATCCCCGTTGTGGGTTACGCTCCGCCCGGTTCGGATGAGCTGGCGGATACGGCAGCCCCGCTATGCCTTGAGTATCACGGGGCCCTGCTCGAGCAGCACGGCGCGGTCACATGGGGCGGCAGCGTCATGCAAGCCCTCTACAGGATGGAAAGTGTCGAATACACGGCGACGGTGACTATGTATTCAAAAATGATGGGCTTTAGCCGCACGCTGGACGAGGAAAAAATCGCCGGGCTTGTCGCTATGCGCCCGAAATGGGGCATAACGGCGGGGCTTGGGGAGTTTGAATAATTCACAATTCACAGTGTGAGTTTGGAGTGTGGAATGTGGAGTTGATGGAGTTGCGTTGAGGAGGATATTTCTGCATTCTGCATTATTATTTGTTATTTTATTAACCGGAGGGATCAGTAAAAATGAAATTATGCGCTATATTGATTAATGGCAGTCCTTGCGTGGGCGTCAAAACGGACGGGGGTATCGTCAATATCACGGCATTGGGGTTCCCGTCGACTATGAACGAGCTTATCGGGAGCGGCGGCGATATGCTTGACCGCATTTCGGACGCGCTGAAAACAGGAACTCACACTGCGCTCAGTGAAGACAACGTGGAATTCCTGCCTGCGACCGAACCGAAGAAGATCATCTGCGAAGGCTTGAACTATAAGGCTCATGTGGACGAATCCGGCGGTGAAGCAG
>Ga0082212_10006390_pt1 | contig 15861 bp, 14 predicted proteins | sample TergutNt197P3_FD_71548 | JGI IMG/M metagenome (GOLD analysis project Ga0082212, IMG submission 71548) | Neocapritermes taracua P3 segment gut microbial communities from Petit-Saut dam, French Guiana - Nt197 P3 | ecosystem: Host-associated > Arthropoda: Insects > Digestive system > Gut ...
TAGCTCCGCGAGGGACGCCGCCGAGCCGTCAGCCAGCCGGATCCTCGTGTCTCCGGTCAGACAGCCCGGCGTGCCTAAGAAAAGGCCGTTCGGGTTTTTCAACCGCTTTCGGTCAGCCATGATCAGATTGTTGGATAAAGCGTTGAGGCCGTAATAAAGCGCCTCGCCGTTCTGGAACAACTCCTGCGTGGTAAACGGCACGAAGATGGCGACGGAACTCGTCGTCAGGGCCCGCTGTATCCCGATTTGGTTCAAGCCGAGGGTGAGAGAGGACATGAAGCCCTGCTCCTGCTGCCATTCCAGCCGCTTCAAAGCGCAGTTGAACTTCTGCGCGACGCCTGCGGCGGCGAAGATGTCGTTCTCCAGCTTCTGCTTTTTCTTGGCGAAGTTGGTCACGACGACCGTGGCGAGGAACATCCTCTCGTTGCGGGACTGCAAATCGTTGAGAAGCGTCTGCGCTTCCTTGCCGTAGGTGACGAGGTCGGGCGGCAGGACGTCCATGTCGTAGCCGGAGCGCACGGCTTTCTTCTGCTCCTCGATCCGCATCTTGTCGAGGTCGGACAGCTTGCGCTTGACCGTCTTAATGGCCTCGGCCTGATCAATGCTCTTGATGTGGATATTGACCGTGACGGCGGTATTGAGGTCGAGGAAATCGGCCAGCAGGCGGTCGGTAAGCTCCGGCGCCAGTATCTGAAGGAAACCGGCGGAGCCGTAATGCCCACCCACGCGGAAGGAGCGCCCGTCCCTGAAATCGAATGAAGCCGGGGCGATAAAATCCTTCGTGGACATACCGGTATTCGGGATGTCGCTCCAGCCAAACCGCAGCTTCTCCATGCCGTCCGGGTGAAGCTGGGCGTGGAGTATCTCCAGCCGCTCGGCGCCGGTCAGCGGGCGGGCGGACACGCCGAGGGTCTTGAACCCGGCGATGACGTCGGTCTCGATGCGTTCAAGCCGCGGCTTGGCCTCTTTGAGCGATGCCGCCTCGATGCCGAAGGTGATGTATTTCGCTTTGACAAGCCCGTTGTTGCCCCGCGCAAGCTGATTTTTGAGCATATCGCCGTACTCGCGCCGGATGCTGGCAAACTCGTCGTCCTTGTCCGGGATGTCGATGGACTGCTGGAACTCCTTGATGTCCACATGGCGGTTGATAAAGGTAAGCTGCACCGACACAGATGAATCGAAGTAGTTCAGGAAATCGCAGTAGGACTCAAAGATGGCGGTCTTGTCCTCGTTCTGCGCCAGTTGGTAGTTGATGTCGCTGAAGGTCACCGTCTTGTTGTACAGCTTGTCGGTCACACGGCAGACGCCGTCCCGGTGCATCTCGCGGTAGGGTATGGACTGCTGCGCCGTGCGCGGGGGTTCGGCCCTGCCGAACAGCTTCTTGCTGACCGACGCTTTCATGCCGCCCTTCTTCGGGGCGGCCGGCGCGGGCGCCTTATTCTTCGCGGAATCTTTCAGGTGCGCCTTGTTCTGCCTATTTTGCTCGATGTTTCTTTTCAAGCGGCGCTCCTGCTGTTCCTGCCGCTGCGTCATGGTTGGCAATGCTCTTCGCCTCCTCCTCTAAATATTTGTATAGGTTTTCCGTCACATAGGGGCGCGTGCCCGGCCAAACCTTCGCGCGGATGAAGTTCCGCAGAACGATCTCGGCGGGCTGGCCGTCTTTTTCGTACATGGCGAGAAAAAAGAGCGGCAGCATCATCACGATCATCACGATGACCGCTGCGCTGTTGCCGATAGCGCCTTTTGTGAGAAAGTACACGGGTAGCCCGACCGCGCCCGCCGCTAAAAAGCACACGATCTGGCGCTTGGTCAGATTGAGCGCCACTTTGGTCTTGACCCTTGATAAATCCTTGGGTACGGGTACGAATGCCATTTAATCGGCCTCCTTCCGAAACTGCTCCGCGACGCCGAGCAGGATATACGCCACGCAGGGAACAGCGACGCTGTTGCCCAGCATCTGATACCGGCGGGTGTCGCTGATTTCCTTTCCGTCATGGCCGGACTCCGTCCAGCCGTCCGGGTAGCCCTGAAGCCGTTCGCATTCGACCGGCAGGAGCCGCCGGACGACATACCCGGAGCGGACAGGGTTCTGATAGTTGAGGGAATAGCCCTGCGGTTTTGATTGAAGCGTGCCGCTGAGTTCTTCCGTTTCGCACAGGTTGCGGCAGTCCACGGCGGCCACCGCCGCGACGTCGGTCGAGGTCAGGGTGAAACTTATGTCCTCGTTGATCCCATCGCCCTTCGGCCCGTTATGGTCTTGGCGGCCGATCATGTTCCCCTGCAGGCAGTACGCCACGCAAAGGTCGGTCTCGCTGCCCATGCCGCCCGGACGGTTCAAGCCCGACGCCGAAGCGCAGAGCGTACCGGCAACGCTGGGATGCACATCGGAGATGTTTTCGCATATAATCGGCGCGTTGCGCCCGGTGGCGTTGCCGTTGGTGGCGAGGGAGTAGGCGGTGTCCGCGGTATGGATTTCCCCGGCTTGGTTTACATGGACGCCGAGCGCGACGATTGGCAGATTGCCGTGCGTTTCGCTCCGAAGCGTGGGCGAAAGCTCGGACTTTTCCACGTTGAAACTGTCGCCGCCCTGATCGTTCAAAACGGTGCAGGACTTGATGGCGGGAGCCGGTTCGCATATGCAGGGCGAAGAAAAGCCGCAGGGTTCGCCTTTGAGCGTGGGCGACACATCCTCGCTGTAGCCGATGCTGCGCGCCTTTGCGCTGGCCCCGCCCAAGAACGCCGCCACTTTAGGCTCGCATAGGCAGGGCGTCCCGCTGAGTCCGGGCTTGATCGTGGGCGATCCCTCTTCCATGTACTCGACCCCGTAAGACGAAGCCGACGAGTCACCTATAAAAGCGGCGAATACCAGCCCACCGGGATTCCGGCCACCGCCGCCGTCGGCGCCGGCCAGGGTCGGCGCTTGGCCGCCGCCTGTGAATATCCGTGACTGCTGGGTATCCCACGGCGTCAGGCAGTCGGGCGCGCCTGTGCCGTCAGCGCATCCTGAAGCATGGGCGGCAATTTTTTGCCCCTGCGCTCGGCGCGCCGCAAAATACCCTGACAGGCTTTTGGCGACAAAGAGTATTTCTCCGGCGCTCCCGCCACCAAAATCGCAGACAAGAAAGATTCGCCTGCGTCGCTGTGGCACTCCGAAATATTGGGCGTTATACACGCACCAAGCGAGGTCAACTCCGCCGCCTCTGACCATTCCGGCGTTTGCCCACTTTCCAGACCGAGGTATTGGAACCTTGGTTTTTGTGAATGCCTCAAGCACGGCTTGAAAGTCACGCCCGAATGAGCTTGAAATCGCGCCGGGTACGTTCTCCCATATGGCGTATCTTGGGTATTGTCCATTTGTCGCTGTCCTCATTTCATCGATTATTCGTATAGCTTCCGCAAAGAGGCCGCTACGTTCTCCGTCAAGGCCGGCGCGCTTGCCCGCGACGCTCAAGTCCTGACAGGGGCTGCCGAAGGTAATGATATCCACCGGCGGCAGCTTGGCGCCGTCCAGCGCGGTGATGTCGCCGACGTGTTCCATATCAGGGAAATGCCGCATCGTGACCGATATGGCCTGCGGCATGATCTCGCTTGCCCACAGCGGCTTGATCCCAAAAAAAGAACCGGCATAAGGGAAGCCCCCTATGCCGTCAAACAAGCTGCCGAGCGTTATTTGATTGTGTTTGTTCATTATATTAACTCTGTGCCTCCTTTACAGGTCAGGCCCCGGTTTCTTCTGAGCCTGAGAATCCTTGCGCGGCGAGGGGTTCTGCTTGGCTTCTCGCAGCGTTTTGATCACCGAGTCCTGCCCCCGCATCTTTTCCGGGACGCGGGAACGGTCGGCAAACACGGCGAGGTACGCGCCGACTTCCGCCGCCAGCTTTTTCATATCCGCGTCGGTGGGTTTGTAAATGTACCAATCCCAGCTATCCTTTCGGTTGATGTAATTTGTTGTTATGTGCGGGATTACGCCTTCCCGAAAGTTCGGGTTAGTGACTTGTTTACTGCCCCATATATCCGAGAAACGGAACAGAAGGGAGTCCACTTCGCCGTCTGTACGGTTCAGCACTGTGGCTTTCAAAGCCGCGTAGCGGTCTGCGTATCCGAGCGTGACAAACATCAGCTTGACGCGGTTGTCGCCGCCGAGGTCCGCGAAGCAGGCGCGACCGGCGAATGTCGGGCTGGTGATCCCATCGCACGCATCGGCGATCCTGCGGAGTTCCTGCTCAAAATAATTCATACGCCCCTCCTCATAGCTCCGGGTCTGTTTTTATACGGCCGGGCGCGTCCTTCGGAGCGGCGGGGCGCTCCCGCGCTTCCCTCGCCGCCTGACGGATTTGATCCATGACCGAAGGCTTCTCGCCGGGCGTAATGCCTTGGCGCTCCGGCACAGGCGCGGAACCATCCGTAATAAGGTCGTAAAGCCCTGCGTACATCTTTTCCCGTTTGTGGAAAATACCCATAATGTCGCTGGGTTCGGCGGCCGGAACGCTGCTCATACAATCCGACAAGAAGTCCAGCGGATCCTTGAATTTCAGCAGGAATTCCGCCTGCCCCGTCGTGTATCCGTGTTCGCTTGTGAAATAATCGAAAGTCTGCTGCACCGCCGCTATCTCCGCCGCTTCATCCCAAATCTCCGAGTTTTTAAGAAGTAGTATTCCGAATTTGTAATCGGAATAATTACCCTGCAGCCGGCTTTTAAGTTCGTGTGTCAGCCCGTCATCAGCAGGCAACGCCAGCCTCTGCCGTTCAAGGTGGCCGGCGATGGCGTCCCTGTTCTCCGGCGTGTCGAGGTAGACGCCGTCCGGCACATTTGGAATCCCATAAATGAGCTTGACGCCGTCGCGCTCAGCCGCCCTCGCCGCCGTGTCATCGTCCGGGTAGACGTTCATGCTGTCGTCGCGCTCGATGTGCGTGATGTTGGGAATGTAGAAACTCCTGTCGTCGTCTGTGTACGAAATAATGTATCCTTTCGGCGCATCAGCTGCCAATTCATATCTGCCGCTATGGAGAGCCTCTTGCTCATGAAAAACCTTCCACATGATATCGGAGCGGTTTTCGACTGCGGATTCCCACTCAAATTCGTCCGCGACCACTTTCAGCGGATTTTGAAACTGCAAGAGGTAATTCAATTCCGAAGGGTGGAAGTTGTGAATCGTTGTCATGTAGCCGTATGCCCCGGCTGTCGCTGCGATTTGCGAGAACAAGCCGGTCATAAGAATGCTTGGTTCTTCTCCTTGCAATGAATCAAAGTAGTCCGCGAAATTGACGTCCAGCCGCCGGAACAGTTCATCCCTCAAAACGGCCACGTCCGCGCTGTCGTCCGCGTCCGGCTCTTCCAAAGCCTTCTCCGCCGGCGACAAGGGCATATCGATACCCATCCGCTTCATAAATTCGCGCTCAGTATCGATGAAAAAGTCCCCGCCGGAAGTCCACGGCACGACATATAGCTCCTCGCCGTTCCCGATTTTGATCTCCCGCTGTTCGAAGCCCTCGCCCCAGCCGTCCGATAGCTGACCCGACCACCATTGCGACAATTCGCCCATTTCACCCGGCGTCAGCGGTTCGGTCAGTTTGATGTCGGCGACGCAGACGATATCTGTGCCGTAACTTTCTATGCCCGGAAAAACAGATACGACATTGTCTTCCAGCGATTCCGGCACATACACGGCCAGTCCGCGCTTTGGATCCATGCGGTCACGGTCGCGCCGGACGGCAAGTTCGATGGCGTCCAAGTGTTCGGCAGCGTCATACGCGGATATCTTGTAGCGTTCGTCGTAGAGGTCATATGTGCCGTACTCGCCATTCCGTTCCTCCTCACGCGGATTGTGAAGGTAGAACTCAAGCGGGCTGTACAGTTTTATGGAGTCCATAAAATCCTCCCTTCTAAAAGAAGGAACCGGAGCTTAATGCTCCGGCCCCGCCTTTTTCGCTGTTTTCGCTGCGGCGGGCGCGTCCTTTGCCGCTTTCGCGCCGTCCCGTATCTGATCCTTGACCGAAGCCGGCTGGTCTTTCGCCACGGCGTACTCGTCGAGGATCGCCTTGTTAAGTTGCTGGCGCAGTTCCTTCGTGACAGGGAATGCGATATCGCGGTACTCGCCGCTCGTGTCCTTCGTCTGCGGCATGGCGGCGAACAGGCCCTTCTCGCTATTGATCACCCGGATGCCGTTGATGGCAACCATGTCGTTGATGGTGACGCTGGCAAAAGCGACGGTACTGCCTTTCGGTTCGGCGATGGGATAAGCCCTGACGTCGAGCTTGGCGGTGGTTTGTATGTTGTCAGACATTGAAAAGTCCTCCTTAATTTGTTGTTCTTTATTGTGGAAGCCCGTCAGTGAGCGTTGAAAAGGCTCTTACTGAGAGATGAAGTCTTAAAGAGCGCGAATGCCAGAAGCACGGTGTATCCGACCGTCCCCCATATCGCCGCATGGACGCTGCCCGCCGCCGGGATGTTTTGCACCAATACGGCGTAGATCGCCACGCAGACCATGATGAGGAAGCCCTGAAACGCAAGCGCGAAAAGGGCTTTGAGGTAGTTGTTCCCGATCTGCCCCCATTCCCGGTTCGCCATTGTAGCGAGGGGGATGGGCGCGATGGAAACGGTCAGATATATCTCAATCATGCGGCCGAAGATGATGACGAAGATGCAGATCATCAGGATCCATAAGCAGATGTTGATGAGGAAGGTCTCAAGGAACAAGCCCATGAGTTCCCAAATGCCCATCGCCTGAAGCTGCGCTTCCAGCGTAGCGAGGGCGGCGCCGGCGTTTACATCAAGGCTTCCGGATATGACGCCCGCGCTGGTATTGATGACGCTTTGCGCCAAATCGAACACGCCCATGACGATGTCGAAGGTGTGCGTCAGGATGTAGACGGCACAGAAGGTCTTAAAAATCCATTTATAGATGTTGAAGGTATCGAATTCGTGCAGATTGTTCTTTTCGATGATGAGTTGGATCAACTCATAGGTAAGCACGAAAGTGAGAATCATGCCGGCAATAGGGATGACGGCGGTTTCTGACAGGGTTCTGACCATGCCAAAGACGCCGGGGTTCCATGCCCCCGGCGTCTGGCCTACGTTCGCGGCGATGCTGCCGACCTCTGAGTTTATTGCGTCAAAAAGCCCGGCAAACCTCGCCATGATGCCGTCGATCAGCCCCTGTTTGATCCAATCGGTGAGCCAATCAAACAGCCAGTCCATACGTCCCTCCCGTTCTTAAAACAAGCCCGACAGGAGCGGGACCAGCACCATGCCGATCAGGGCTACGCCGCCGCCGGCCATGAGCTGCTTCATGCCCTGCGACTTCGCGCCGGGGTTGTCGTTGCCGTAACCTTCGAGAAGGTTGATGACTCCCCAGATGCCGAGGCCGGCGCCGAGGGCGATGACGAGGGTCTGCAGTACGTCGACTGCGCTTGTGAAAAATGCCATTTGTGTGTCCTCCTTTTAATATAGGTTTATTTATCAAAGGGCGGCTGCCCGTTTGACCGTGAAATGAAAAAAGCCCGCCGCTTCCCATTGGTTCTGGAAACGGCGGGCTACGCGGAAAAGGCGTCGGGCGGCGGCGGTTCGTCGAGGGTTATGTCATAGACCTCGAACACATCGTTCGGCCTGACCTTAAGCCTTGTGCTGAGAAATTTCTCGATATTGAAAGCGTTGCGCTTGTCGTGGTCGGAGAGCATCCTGTACAGCGGGTGCTTGGTGATGTCGTACTTCTTGCTGAAGAATGGGCGCACGCCGCGAAGCTGCAGGATGCAGGAGCCGCCGTCCATAACGGCGAGTTCGTCCACCGACATCAAATCCTTGCCGAGCTTTTGGAAGTTCTTCCCGTAGGAAGGGCTGTTGCCTTTGGTCTCGCTGTTGTTGAACGTGTCGATGGTCTCCTTGCCGAGTATCTTCGACCATTCCTCCAGCGTGGTTTTTTCCTTGCCGCCGAGGAAGATGGCCGAATCGCAGTTGCCGACAATTGTGTCAGCGTTGTCCTTGTAGAGCGCCTTCAACTGGCTCTGCGCCTGCAGGACAAGGCAGGCTGAAATCTCGCGGGAGCGGATGGTCGCCATCAGTTTCTCCAAGTTGGGGATCTGCCCGATATTGGCCGCCTCGTCGATCAAGCAGCGGACGTGGACAGGCAGGCGCCCGCCGTAGACGTCGTCTGCTTTCTCGCAGAGTAGGTTGAATAGCTGGGTGTAGCACATCGACACCAAAAAGTTAAACGACGCGTCTGTGTCCGATATGATAATGAACAGCGCGGTCTTTTCGTCGCCGACGGAGTCAAGCTCCAGTTCATCGTACATGGTGATGTCCCGGACTTCTTTGATGTCGAAGGGCGCCAAGCGCGCTCCGCAGCTCACCAAAATCGACTTCGCGGTTTTGCCCGCCGCCAATTTAAATTTGCGGTATTGGCGCACGGCGAAGTGATCCGGATCCTTTTCCTCCAGCCGGTCGAAGATCAAATCGACCACGTTCTTGAATTCCTCGTCCTCCTCGCGGACCTCCATCGCGCCGATCATCTCGGCGAGGGTGGCGAAGTTGCGCTCATGCGCCGGGGATTCGTAGTGAAGATAGGCGATGAGCGCCGTGTAGAGCAGTATCTCGCTCTTCTCCCAGAACTCGTCCCCGCCTTTTTTCTCGCCCTTCGTGTTGGCGATGAGCGTCGTGACCAGCTTCAGGATGTCCTTTTCCGCTTTGATATAGCTGAAAGGGTTGTAATGCATCGACTTCTTGAAGTTGATGGTGTTAAAGACCTTGATGCGGTAGCCGTGCCGCCGGAGCATATGACCGCATTCGGTCAGGATGCTGGCTTTTGGATCGGTGACCACGAAAGACACCGGGTAATCCTTCGACCGGCACTGCATCAGATTCGGCTTAAGGACGAACCTCGTTTTGCCCGAACCGGATCCGCCGATGATCAGCATATTTTTATTGCGGGCGTACTGCGGCTGTGCCGGGCGCGGGTTCATGGTCAGCCCCTCGGTCTGTGTCAGGATGATGTTATTCTCCGGGTTAGGGTCTAAAAATGGGCGTATGTCCTCCGGCCGACCCCATCTGGCTGACCCATATTCTGCGTCTTTGCGGAATTTCTTTGCATTGGCCTTTCGCATATGGAGCGCGAGGGCGAACATGGCGGTGCCGGCAAGCCCGACAAGCAAGTCCTGCGGGACGAAGCTCGGCAGCGGATTCTCAAACGCCGCAGCGAAACCGGACTGGAGATTCAGCACCTTCGCGCTGACGTCCTTGCCCGCCGTGAGCCGGAACGCCTGTCCCGCTTTGTCAGCCAGCCAGAAGATCACGATATAGGGAATGCTGGAAATAATAAACTTTTTGAGGAAAGCCGGTTTGTTCTTCATAGTTCCGGCCCCCCTCTGTGCTTGTGCTTGGTGATATCCCGGACGGCGTTTTTGATGACCTCGCGGAAGTTCCGCATGGTCTCGCGCACGGACGGCCTGTCCGTTTCCCTTGTATTGAGAACCCTGTCGGAAAACTCCTTGAACGCCGCCGTCATGGAGTCCACTTCTTTTGCCCGGAAGTACACCATCCAGCGCGGGGGATCGGTGGACTTGTCCTTTTGCAGATGATAGTGGATGCCGTACTTGCGGGCGACGGGATCAAACGCCTTGATATTGTCGTCCGTGACCTCCACGTTGGACAGCGTTCCCCCTTTGGATAACTGCTTGAAGCTCATCTCGCCCGGCTTGTCCCGCGATTTCCGCATCTGCCGGAGCGCAAGCTGCATAGCTTTCGCCAAGCCCTTCGCCGTGAGCTTCGCCGATTTGATGGTCAGAGCGACGCTCTTGTTTTCCAGTTCCTCCTGCATAAACATCACCTCCTTGCAGGAACGGCGGTATATTACTCATTGGCGGCTTCCGTCGTCGGAGCCTCATCGGGCAAGCCGGCATCAACGCGCTCCTTCGCGGCTTTGGCGTAATGCTTGGATAGCTCGATGCCGACAGAGGGGTAGCCCTCCAGTTTGGCCGCCAGCACCGTGGTACCCGCGCCGGCGAATGGGTCGAGGATGATCCCGCCCGGTTCAACGATGCGGCAGATGTCCCGCATGACGCCGAGCGGCTTCTCTGTTTGATGGATCCGTTTTACCAGCGCGGGCATGGCCTGACGGAACACGCCGGGAAGGACTGGAGCGGCGCGGTCAATCGGCATATGCCCGTTTGACCCCCATACGATGAATTCCGCCTGCTGACGGAAGCGGCCGCGCTGAGGGCGGCTGTTGGTCTTGTCCCATACCAGCGTCCCGCGCCAAATCCAACCGGCCCATTGGAGAGCGTCGGTCATGGACGGAAGCTGGCGCCAGTCGATGAACATACAGATAGGCGCGCCGGGCTTGGAAGCGCGCCGCGCTTCGAGCAGCCATTCGGTCATCCAGTGCGTCCACGACCGCTGATCCTTTGCGTCGCCCTCGAAGTCGGGGAGCGGGTTGCCGGTCTTGGCGCTGGAGTATTTCTGTGCCGTGGATTTTTGCTTGGCGTTCTGATCAGCTGCGCCCGAAGCGTAGGGCGGGTCGCATATGATGCCGCCGAACAGCCCGTCAGGGAAGTCCGGCAGGATTTTCAAAAGGTCGCCTTGGATGATCTCTGCCCCGGTAAATCCGTGGTCAATGTTGTGTTTCATGTATTGTTTTCTCTCCTCTCATTCAAATGAAAAAGCCCCGCAGCCGAACTCGTCGTCCGTGCTGCGGGGCGTGGCCTTTGATTCGTATGGTTTGAGCCGTTCTTCGGCTATCGGGATGTATTCGGGGTTAAGCTCGACGCCGAGATATCTCCTGCCGAGCATGAGCGCCGCGACGCCGGTGGTGCCGCTTCCGAAGAAGGGGTCGAGGATGACGTCACCGGGTCGGCTGCCGGCAAGGATGCACCGGCGCGCCAGTTCGATGGGGTATGCGGCGAAGTGCGCGATCCCCCGGAGCGGCGAGGTCGGAAAACTCCATATATCCCTGCCGCGGCGGGTTTCGGGAACAGGCGCGTTATGCACTCTTTTTTTATTGATCGTCTGCACCGATTGCCCCGGCGCGCCCTCCGCGTATTTATTGCTTCCGAAGTTGCGCCTGTAACGCTGCTTTGAGCTTTCCATCGTCGGCTCCTCCAGCGCCGTATAGTCAAAGTAATACTTTTTTGACTTCGCCAGCAGGAAGATATGCTCGTAGCTTGATACCGGCCGATCCTTCACCGAATGCGGTAAAGCGTTGACCTTGTTCCAAATGATATCCGAACGCAGATACCAGCCGTCCGCGCGAAGGGCGAAAGCAAGCGCCCAAGGAATGCCGAGCATATCCTTTTGTTTGACGCCGTCCCAAGTTTTCGGCATATCGAGGACAGGGTTGCCGCTCATGTAGTGGTAGCGCCGCTTGACGTCGCATCCGTCGGCGCCCTTGCCGCTCCCGGCATAGCTGTCGGCTATGTTCAGGAACAGGACGCCGTCAGAGGCGAGGACGCGTCGCACCTCGCGGAACACCTCGGTAAGCCGGGAAATATATTCGGCGGGCTTGTGTTCAAGCCCGATTTGCCCGTCCACGCCGTAATCCCGAAGCCCGTAGTACGGCGGCGAGGTCACGGCCATGTTAACGCAGCCGTCCGGCAGGGTACGGAGTACGTCCAGTGCGTCGCCAAGCAGAATAGTGTTCGTGTCAATCATAAGGCGTAACAAATACCTCCTTCCATAAAAAATGCCGCCAGATGGCGGCGATGATCGGAACTGTTATAACTCAGGCCCTGATTTGCATTTGCCGGGTGAGGGCGGTTCGCGGTGTTCAGGATCCCTGCGCCGCGCCTCGCGCGCCTCGGCGATCAACGCCAGTACCGAGGGCTTTTCGGCGGGAGCAGGGCGATCTTCCGCATGGGCGGCTGACCTATATTCGGAAGGCAAGTCTTGTAAGCCGTGGTAAATTTCTATTGGTTCGCTTTCCTTTACAAGAAAACCGTGTTCGGTGAACACTCCGTCCGAACTCTTCAAAGCACGGCTTCCATACGTTTCCTCATCCATCCAATGATGCAATCGTGTGGCGCACATGAAAAGGGCGCGGTCTGACGGATTATCCGATTTTTCCAACCGAGCGAGCGCCTCACGGCTTTCGTCCCAATCTCTCATGAGCCTATACTCGCCATATTCCGCCTTGCTTAATGCAGGCTGAAGCGTGAAGCAGTCGAGGTTTTCGGTTATATTGACAATTTCCGCAACGCTGCCGCAATGCCAGCCGGCTTCGGTCACGGCGTCGAAAAGCCTCCGCTGCTCGCTGTCCATGCCGGTGATCTTGTCCGCGAGGTAGGCAAGCTCCGATTTATCAGTATCAGCCGTGATGTACCTCGACAGCGAACGAAGCTCCGACGGATATTCCTCAAGTACAAACAATTCAAGCGGGATGTCATCCGGCCCCCGGTAAATCTCCAGCAGATCATCGCCGCCGGTCAGGTAGCCCTGATCGGTGAAAACGCCGTTCTCCTCTGTAGCGACGGTGCGCCCGAACGCCGCCATATCAACGTGCTTCTCCAGCTTTTCGATGTGTGACGCAAGCGCGCGGTCGGCGGGATCCTCCGAATCGTTAAGGCGATGCCATGATTCGGCATGCACGTCCTGCAGCCAATTTTCCACCAAGAACCCGCCGTACATCTCCTCGGTAAAACAAGGCTGGACGTCGAAACGGTTCAGGTTTTCGTCGAACGTGAGGTTGATCATCTCGGCGACGCTGCCGCAGTTCCGCCCGGCCTCGATATTGGCGCTGAAGATTTCAAGCCCGCCGTTTTCGCTGATATGCCCGATCCTTGCGGCAAGGTAGTTGATTTCGTTTAAGATATCAGGATGCCAGCTCGTCGCAATCGCCTCGCCCAGCCGTTCCTCCAAGCCTTTGATGTCCGAGAAGGTCTCAGTGATCATCATATCCCGCCAGCTTGCAATCTCAGCACCGTCAAGAAACGGTTTAATCTCTTCCCGCGTCGCCGGGAGCGGCATGGTGAAGCCGCCGACGGACTCATTGGTAATGTTTTCGATGTACACCCGAAGCGGCGGATTTTTGTGAGTATCTCCGCCGCCATGCTCATGCTGGCCGTCCGGCGTAAGTCCATGCTCCTCCGTTTTATCGATAATCCCGCAAACGGTTTCCCACCAGTCGTCATTGCCGCAATGCTCGTAATACCACTTGTCAAACCTATCGCAATCAATCATGTCGCCGATGAAACTGCTATCGTCGTCTTCGTAATCGCGGTCGTAGTAATAACCATCGCGGTCGCAGTTCGTTTCCTTCGCGTATTGATCGAGCATGGACACCCTGTCGAGTATCGCCCGGCACCGTTCGTCGGTCTGGGCGCCGATTTCAAGGTATTCAATGAACTTCTCGGCGTCGTCTTGGAAATATCCGTTGTATATCCATTGCGATATGCCGCCGTTTTCGACCTGATAATTGAAGTTCCCGAACGTCACCGCGATCTGGTGAGCCTTCGAAAAGTCATTGAGGATATCCCATTTGTCCTTCCCCTTATTTTCTTCCTTACGCCATTCATCGTATGCCTCATCCATGAGGGCTTGGATTTTTTCACTGAAATCTGACATTGCCGTTACCTCCAACTCATATCGCGTATTTTTCGATCAGCGGCAGGATCCCCCAGCTTTTGAGCGTCTCATACAGGAACAGGCGCCCCTTCTGCGTCCAGCAAGTGTGCATGGCGCTGGCCGAGTCGCTCACGCGGTAGGTGCGGGTATGGGTATAGCCCCTATTTGCGTAGTCCTGATAAAGCAGCCAAGTCCCGGCGATGGGGTACTGGATTGAGAAGGAATGGAGCAGGCGGTTGAAGCGGGTAGCCGACATCCCGTAATCCTTTGCGATCAAGCTGACCGGCACGGCATTCCTGCTCTGAAGGATGAGGTCGCAGTAGAGCGCCTTGGGCGCAAGCTCCTCAGTCAGTTCCTCCAGGGCGGTAGTTTTCTCGCGCTCCTCAGCCAGCTTGCGGATGAGCGCCTCGGTGAACTTCGGGCTGCGGAGCATTTCGTCCAGCGTGTCCGCCGTGGCGTAGGCCCCATGCTTGCGAATACTCGGAAGCACCTCCGTGGTGACCCAGCGTTTGAACGCCTTTGCCTGCGGCAGCTTGCTCGACAGGATCAGGCTGTACAGGCCGGATTCGTTGATAATTGGCGTTTTTTGCTTCCTGCCGATGGAGTCCTGAATCGGGACTGCGTCCCTGTCGTCGGCGTCAACATGGTCTTGTACCGCTTTTGTGGGTCTCTCGTAGCCGAGGATAAACGCGACGTCTTTGCCGACGAACCACGGCGCGCCGCCGATAGTGATCACGCGCACCTTGCCGAACTCGGTGTTCTCAAAGATTTGGATTTGATTTTTCATAGTGTTTTTTTCCTCTCTAAAATAAATAATCCGCCTTACGGCGGTGTGGTTGATTCTGCTCCCTTTCCTGCCGGGTGACGCAGAGCAGGACGTCGTTATAATCCTTCGCGCCCCGCGGCGAGTTGATGGATACTCGGATATGTCTGAAACGGCTGTCGGCGGCAAGCTGCGCCTTGATCCTTCGGGCGGCGGTCAGGCCGGCTTCGTCGTTGTCGAGGTGGATCATGATGCGCGTTATTTGCGGGTTTCGCTCAAGGAACGATATCAGGGCGACTGACGATGTGCCGCCGAGTGACAGGCGATGGCCGTCCCAATCCCAGCCGCCGTGCTGCTGAAGCGTAGCGTGGCTGAGTAAATCAACCGGCGCCTCGAACACAGCCAAATGGTGGCTGTCCGGGATTTTCGCCGGAAGGGTGAAGCTGTACCGTTTATCCGATCCTGATACGTCGGCTTTGAAATCGTCCCTTGTACCGCGCAGGAAAGCGAAACGCGCCTCGCCGTGTTCGTCTTTGCCGACAAATACGGCATTTTGGTATTTCCGGCTCTCGTACAGTATTCCGGCTTCAAGGCACCGGCTGATGATCTCCGGGCTGATCCCGCGCCATTGAAGGTATGAAACCACGCTTGACGGAAACGCGGCGGCCTCCGGCAGCGCGAACGCCGGTTTTGGCGGCGGGCTCGTTTTTATTACCGGCAGGGAAAAAGAAGGAGAGAGGGAGGCTCTTGATCCCAATACTGTCTCCACGGCGTCCACAAACCTCATACCTCGGATTTTGATAAGGTAGTCCAGCGCCGACGCTCCGCCGAAGCCGCCGCCTCCGAATCCTCTGCTGCCGCCCATCGAACTTGTCGAAAACTTCACGGAATCACCCGCAAGGTTGGTAATGGTCTGCTGTGCCAATGTGGGACTAATCTCTTTCAACTGCACCACTTCAACTATCGTTTCCGATTGTGCCGCATAAGCGTCCAGTTCTTCGACAAATGCTTTGACTTCGATAAACAAGGATTCCGGTGCAGAAACAATGAGCGAATTAGACCGGGCATCAGTGCCGAGCGTCATTTTCGGTTCCTGTTCTTTCACGGTAGAACTTTGTCCGCCGCCCCTTCCCATTTGTGCCATCATCTGCTGCATCATACCCATTGGACCGCCTTGACCGCCGGGCATCGTCATAATGGTCGGCTGCGACATTGCTCCGCCGGGATTATTGCCGCCGAATCGATTACCGCCGCGTCCTTGACCGCCGCCGCCTTCGCGGCGCGGGGAATCCCCGTGCGGCGCGCCACGGCGCGCGTCTTTGCGTCGGTCGCGCGAGTCGTCGCCGCCGCTATAATCGTGCGCTTTGACCGCGCCCGCGGAGCCTTTGCCCCAATCGGGTCCGAGTGTGAATCCATCCAAGGAAACAACGGTTTTGTCTTCGTCTTCGCTCATTTGCTGATGATATATTTCGCTCTGTCCGTATACATTACAACATGCGCGTTATATTGTCAATCAAAAAGGCTTGTTTCCTTTCGCCCGTTTCAAGCGCTA
>Ga0082212_10006391_pt1 | contig 15859 bp, 15 predicted proteins | sample TergutNt197P3_FD_71548 | JGI IMG/M metagenome (GOLD analysis project Ga0082212, IMG submission 71548) | Neocapritermes taracua P3 segment gut microbial communities from Petit-Saut dam, French Guiana - Nt197 P3 | ecosystem: Host-associated > Arthropoda: Insects > Digestive system > Gut ...
CTACATCTAGGACAAGAGGCGTCTGCGGCGTGCTTTCCTTCTTCTCTGTCTGACCACAGCCTGCGGCAAGGAGAAGGATGAGGGTCGTAATGCCTGCAATTAAAGCGATTCCCATTCGGCAATGTAGTTTGGGCATACGTAATGGATCCGCCTTTCCTTTCATCTGTCAGTCTTCGTGGATATCGGGTTTTGTATCATTCGTCATGGAGTATAGGGCAGTACGGTATGGCATTGGAGAAAGGCTAACCATTTCTGGCAGTATTCCTTGTTCAAATGGACGCCATCGCTCCCCGCGCTATCTGGCAAGAAGCCGTTGTCGTCAATAATATAGGAGAAGACGTCGAGATAATGGACGTTTTGCTCGTATGTCATTTTTTTTATTATTTCGTTAAATTCCTCGATGCGGGCGATGCTGAATACGGGGTCGGCTTGGGCTTTTTTCTGAGAAACCGGCAAGATGGACTGCACGTAGATGACAGCGCCCGGTTGCAAAGCCCGGATGCGGCTGACTACCTGCCCGTAGGCTTGGCCGTACATCGCCAAGTTGCGCCACCCAAGCTCGTTGATGCCTGTCTTGATGTAGATTTTGCTGAATTGCTGTTGCAATAGGGCTTCCGGTATGGTGATTTTCTCCCCGCCTGTGCGCATGACGATGGGGGAGGTGAGGGCGGTGGTGATGTTGAGGCCTTTCTCGGAGTAGAAGGTCGCTTCTGTCAGCCCTGCGTACAGCATGAGGCCCATCACCCGGGAATCACCGATGAAAAGCGCATCGTCGAAGTAGTCGATTTCCACGGGGTCGCTTTCTCCTACAGGTGAGAAATATCTGCGCCAACGCTCCTCCGGATCCAGGTCGTCTTCGTCGTTATCGAGGTCGCCTTCGCTCTCCGGTTCGCCTTCGTCGGCCCAAGCGTATTCGTCGCCCAAGTCTTCTATGCCGTCCGGTGCCGCTTCATTCTGAGCCGCTACGGCGTACGAGGCGTTTTCGTCGCCATCCGCAGTATCTTCGCTTTGGCCGGCTGCGTCGTCGTCTGCTTTATCATCGACCATCGCCAAAAGCAGCGCGCCGTAACCTTCGCCAAGCTCTTGCCCCGGGTCAGCACCCGACCGGCTCTGCCCGTCTTCCGCCGAACGTGGTAGGCCGATGTATGCTGTGGTTACTTCATGCACCGCAAACACCAGGACGACGGCCAGAATGATGAAGGTAGCGAGGACTGCTTGTATTCGTTTGTATTTGTGCGGGTGTAGCACGCTTCGCTCCCTTCTCGCTTACTCGTACTATGGTGCTCGGACATGGTTTATCCGGGTTCAACAACTTATTATTATACCATACGACGAAACGCACGTCTCGCCTACGGCTCGGGTTCGTCAAGTGTATACATCCCACCGGCGCAAATGCATGGCTAGAAGGCGTTGGTTATCCCGTCGAATTGGGTGATTTGCCCTGCCTGGTTATACAGGATGCTGATGACGTCAAAACGGCAGGCGTAGCCCGTCTTTCCCCTTTGGTAAAGGTAGAAGGCGGCTACTTTCCTGATTTTCTGCTGTTTCGCGTAATTCACGGATTCCGCCGGCAGCCCCCATCTGTCGCTGTGCTTGCTCTTGACCTCTACGAAAATCATCGTGGCGCCCATTTGCCCGATGATGTCGATCTCCCCGGTGCGGCAGCGAAAATTCCTGGCGAGAATGCGCACGCCCTCGGCTTCGAGCCTGGCTGCAGCGGCGTCTTCTCCTAGCTTGCCCAAGGTTTTCCTGCGGCTGTCCGCCGACAGCTCAGTTTTCTTCAACGTTGCCATTTTATTCCTTTCTACTGGCGAAACCCAGGAATGACTGGCGATGGATCGGGCACGGGCCTATATCGATGACGGCGCGCCTGTGGCTTGCTGTGGGGTAGCCTTTGTTCTGCTTGAAGCCATAGTCCGGGTATTGGTCGTCCCATGCCTCCATGAGCCTGTCTCTGTACGACTTGGCTAGTATGGACGCCGCGCTGATGCAGGCGACCTTCGCGTCGCCTTTGACGATGGCTTCCTGGGGTATGGGCGAGGCCAATTGTATCGCGTCAAGCAGTAGATAATCCGGCGCCGTGCCGAGGGCTTCTATCGCCCGGGCCATGGCTAGCTTCGTCCCGTTCAGGATGTTTATGGCGTCGATCTCCTGATGACTGGCTTCCCCTATCCCCCAAGCCAGGGCTTGCGCCTTGATTTCTTCTTCGAGCCGCAGCCTGTTTCGCGGCGTCACTTTCTTGGAATCATTGAGCCCGCGCAAGAGCAAGCCGGGGGGCAGGATGACTGCGGCGGCGACCACAGGCCCGGCCAGTGGCCCCCTGCCCGCTTCGTCAAGGCCGGCGATAGCGCGATATCCTTGCGCCTGTAGCTCGGTTTCCCTTTCGCCTAGCAGCAGGAGGCGGGCGCGCTCTCCATCGCTAATCACGGATGCTTTGTCCGCCGCCTTATTCGCCGCCATGTTCGCTCATCTCCTGTGTGCCGGGTATCAACTCGTCTGCGTCAAGCTTGCTCAGTTCTTGACTGCCCAAAAGCTTGCTCACATCAAACACACGAGGCTCCTTGGCACTTGGTGTCTCGTCAGCATCAAGCTCGCTCGGCTCCACGTCATTCGGCAGCTCGTCTGCGTCATGCTCTCGTGGCTCCCGGCTACTCGGCGGCTCGTCCCAGGTGATGCGCCCAAGCTTGCCGCCGCGCAACTCGTCCAGTAGAATGACCGCCGCTTTGTCCATCTCCACGACGCCGCCTTTGCGGAGTAGCCCCCGCCGCCTGCCTATCGCCTCAAGCATAGCGATGGCGGACACATCCGTCAGCCACGCGTCTTCCGGCGCCTCCGATTCATCCTCATATCGTAGGTCTTCCCTGCCCCAAGCCATACAATCCTCATCTCCATCGACACGCCTGCCCAGGCTCTCATTCATGCCAACGCTGCCATCCATATCTTCGTCTATGCCGTAGCGCGTGTGCAGCCTGCCCGGGCGGTTCTCCTTCAGCCATCGGATCAGCCATAGGGCAAGCTCCCGTTGGCTAAAGGCGTTTTCGCCGATCGCCCCGGTCACCGCGAGCTTTCTCGCGCCCTCCCTGTCCTCCAGATTGGGCCACAGTATCCCCGGCATATCTAGCAGTTCCAAGTCTTTATCCAGGCGTATCCATTGCTTGCCCCGGGTCACGCCGGGCCTGTCCGCCGTCTCCGTCCGCGCTTTGCCGGCAAATAGGTTGATCATAGTGGACTTGCCCACATTGGGTATCCCGGTGATCATCACCCGTATCACCTGGTCTCTGATCCCCCGGCTCTGCCGCTTCGCCATCAGCCCGCTTGCCTGGCTCCGCAAGCCTTCCGTCACGGCCTTGATGTCCCTCTTAGGATTGGCGCCTTTGAAATCGCAAGCCACAGCGGTCAGCCCTTGCCTACGGAAATACGCGACCCAGGCCTTGTTGTACACGTCTTCTGCCAAGTCGCCCTTTGCCAAAACCAGGACCCGCGGCTTGTCGCCGATCATCTCATCGAGCAACGGATTTCGGCTACTCAGGGGCAAACGGGCGTCAAGCATCTCGACGACCACGTCCACCAGTCTGAGATTCTCGGTAATCAGCTTCCGGGTTTTCGCCATATGGCCGGGGAACCATTGAATCTGCACTGCAGTTCTCCTTCTGTGCTAAGTCTTCCATTCGACAATACACACGCCATGCTTACAGCTTGCATGACACATATTCCGCTTGCCAAATAAACGTGCTATTCCATATTATACCATCCGTGACATTTTTCCGCAATATGTTATGTAAAAAAACGCACTGCCGACGGCCAGAACCATGTCCGACCCGGTAATGCGTTTCCAAATGAAAGCGAGCCTCGTGTGTAATTAGTCGGAGTATTCGAAATTGCTCAATTTTGCGATTCCTACGATTCTTGATCCTTCTCTTATTGTTAAATCCATATTATTTTTTAGCATGGGTTTCAAAAATGCGTATGCTTCGTCCTCTATTGTAAAGAATTCGACAAAAACTCTATACACTTGATTGTATAAAAAATCTTCAATCTCGCTCACGATTGTCCCTGAAAACAATAAATCGTCCCCAAAGCTAAACACGGGTCTAAAATGCTTGCCTCCTTTATACTCTCTGTTTACTAAAGTGAATTTTATCTCCCCGTCTGCCTTTAGCATATATTTCACTTCCTTATACTAAAATACTTGACGAATACTAATTATGGATTTATTGAACTCATCCATATGCTCGCGGTGAATCTCAACTGTCCCGTTTCTAAAAATAAAAGAATCAACGTGGGTGAAATCGCCTATTTTCATCACTATATTTGTGCTTATTCTCACTTCCAGTATAGCAACAACATCAATATTAAAAATTAAGTTTGCAAATTTCAGTGTGTCATCAAAGTCCAATCCAAAATATTTTACATGTGATCCATTGTCTAATAACGAAAACGCATTTTTCCACAAGACGTCCCTAAGCTCAACCTCACCGACTGCCCTAAATAAACAAATTGTATCATCTTGCGTTTCTCCATTAAGCAAATCATGCTTTATCAAGATCATAACACCTCTATATCATTATACCATATCACATGACGAAAAAAGGGATGCACAGTTTTCAATTCTGGACATCCCCATTCGTTTTCGTTTGTTGGATACGCCTACGCCTTCTGCTTTTTCGCGCTCTGGTACGTGTTCCTCTCCTTGATCCTCGCGGCCCTGCCCGAGAGCTTCCGCAAATAGAACAGCTTCGCCCTGCGGACTTTGCCCCTGCGGACCACTTCGATCTTCTGTATCCTGGGCATATGCACGGGGAAGCAGCGCTCCACGCCTACGCCATAGGACACCCGGCGCACAGTGAATGTCTCATTGATGCCGCTGCCCCGGCGCTTGATCACGAAGCCCTCGAAAGCCTGTACCCTTTCCTTGGCGCCTTCTACGACTCTGACATAGACTTTCACCGTATCCCCAGGCCTGAACTCCGGTACGTCGTCCCGAAGCTGACCGGCTTCTATGCTTCTCAATAATTCCATCATGATGTTTCGTCCTCCTTGGTGGGTTTTTGCCTGTTCATGCCTTGCCTATCTATCAAGGCAGCGGACCAGACGCACTCGCCTATCTTACCACAAATGAAAACCCGATACAAATGTTTTTTATTGCCATTATTTGTCATTCCGTGTCCGTTCAGAGGTTTAACATTTTCAACTGTCGATTGTTGTCCGGCTTGGCGTGGTAGCGAACGTTTTGCTACGAAACACGGGGGAAACATGCATTTCACCGTAAGGCCAACCAGAGGTGGCCGAGGTGAAAAGGGACGTTGTGGATAAAAAGAGATGGCCCGTTGAGCCGTAGGTGTAGTTTTGGTTTATACCGATGTTTCGTCAAAATGAGAGCATACGCCTGACGGACACAATCAACATCATAAAAGTTGACCTCTGCACAGACATGTCATCTGCCGATGCCTTCGAAGAAGAACGCGGCGACCCGCTCCGCCACCTCGCCCGGCACGCAGTCCCCCGGGGGTTGATCGCTCCAGGGCCGCACGAGCCCCATGACCGCGCCCATCAGTGCGCCGTAGAATATCTGGGCGTCCACCAGGCGTATCTCCCCATTGGCCGCGCCCTCCCGGATGATCTCGTCGAGCCAGCCCTGCCACCGGGCATTCTGCTCCACGGCCAAGTCCCGGTACTCCTTCATGTCGCCGCCCATATTGGCGTGGGTCAGGTCTAGCTTCCCCGAGCGGTTCCGCTGATGATAGAGAATGATCGCCTCCACCACCGCCTTGATCTTGTCCTTGACCGACCCCTCCTGATCCGCCCTGGCCTTCACCTGGTTGCCCAATTCCTCCATCTCGTAGCGGATCGCGGCAGAGATAAGCTCGTCCTTGCTGCGGAAATATTCATAGACCGTGCCCTTTCCTATGCCTGCGGCGGCGGCCACTTCCTCTATCCGCGTATGGTATATCCCTTTGTCGCCAAATGTCTCCAGGGCAGCCAGGATGATATCCTCGCGCCGCCCGTCCTTACCGCTTACGCGGCGGCTCCGTCCCATACCCTAGCCCTCCTGCTCCGCTGTCGCGGGCTTCGGCTTGCGCCGGAATATTTTCTTGATCCCCTCCACGATATTCTCCGCGTAGATATAGACGCAGGGCACATAGATCAACGTGATGAACGTTGCGAAGGTCAAGCCTCCCGCCACGACTGTCCCCAAGGGCGCCATCATCTCCTGGCCTTCGCCGAATCCTATGGCTATGGGCAGCATGGCGAGTATCGTCGTCAGACTGGTCATCATGATAGGCCGCATACGGGTCACCCCTGCCTCCACGATGGCGTCCTCGCGGCTCATGCCCTCATCCCGGCGGAGGATATTGATGTAGTCCACGAGAACTATGGCGTTGTTGACCACGATGCCCACGAGCATGATCACGCCGATCAGGGACACCACATTGATCGTCCTGCCTGTGAGGAACAGGCACAAAACGACGCCGATGAAGGTAGGTGGCAAGGCAAACATAATGACGAAGGGGTACATCAATTGGTCAAATTGAAAGGCCATGACCATGTATACGAGTACAATGGATAGGAGCAGCGCCATACCCAGGTCGCTGAAGGCTTCCATCATCTGCCGGTTGCTGCCGCCCATGTCAATCCGGATCTCCGGCGGTATATTCATCTGGTCGAGGGCCTGCTGCACATCGGCGGAGACAGCACCCAGGCTGCGGCCCACCGCGGTACAGGACACGGATATCTGGCGGCTCTGGTCTTGCCGGGTGATGCTCACCGGGCTCGTGACGATATCCAGGGAGGCGATGCTGCCCAAGGGGACGAGGGTACCGGAAGGCGAGGCGACGGTAATCGCCGCCAAGTCATTGAGATTCTGCCTAAACCGGCTGTCGATAATCAGGGACACGTCGAGCTCTTTGCCGCCTTCCCGCAGCTTCGTCGGGGATATGCCGCTGACAGCAGTGGATATCGTCGAAGCGACTGTGGCATAATTCAGCCCGTATTGGGCTGCTTTCTGCCTGTCTACGACCACTTCGACCTCCGGCGTGCCTATCTCGAAGGATGTCGTCACCTCTCTGGCGCCTTCGATCAGCTCGATCCGCGCGGCTATCGCGTCGGCGATGACCCTTAGCTGCTCCCGGTCGTCGCCGAGCAAGTTGACGACGATGTTGCTGCCGCCCATGGCCAACATGTTGCCGCCGGACGACGCCACCGTATACTCGATACCCGGGATGCTCTTCAGCCTCTCCCGGATGTCGTCCAGTATCTCGTCCATTGATCGTTGCCGTTCGGCAAACGGAATGAATGTACCACTAAAGGAAGCCCTGTGGCTCCCGCCGCCACCGCCGCCGCCGAGGAGCATGCCCGCCCCTCCGCCTCCGCCGCCGCCCACATTGCTGATCAGACGGTCGTTCTCGGGTATCTCGTTGAGTATGGCTTCCACCTGCTCAGCCACGCGCAGGGTCTCCCGCAGGGCGACCCCTCGGGGAAGGCTCACTGAGACCGAGTATTCCCCCGTATCTGAGGCGGGGATGAACTCCATGCCCACAAGGGGCAACAGCATGATCGAACCCACGAGGGCCAGGGTGAAAAAGCTGAACACCAGGCCCTTGCGCTTGATCGCGGCATAGAGGAACCGGCTATACGCAGCTTTGAGCCGCTCCATGAGCCCGTTTTCCTTCTTATTCTTCGTCTCATCGACCATCAGTTGGTTGGACAGCATGGGCACGGCCAGAAAAGCGCCGCCCAAGGACGCCAAGAGCGAGCAGGTGATGGTCAGCGCCATCTGGCTGAAGATTTGCGAAGCCAGGCCCTCGACGAAGACGATGGGCAGAAAGACGACGATGGTGGTGATTGTGGACGCCACCACAGCGCCGGCCACTTGTTTGCTGCCGTTGATGGCGGCTTCCCGATTGGTAGCGCCACCTTCCTGCCGGAAGCGGTAGATGTTGTCCAGTATGACGATGGAATTGTCTACCATCATACCTATGCCCAAGGCGAGGCCGCCCAAGGATATCATATTGAGGGAGACATTGGTGAAAAACATGAAGGCAAAGGCCGTGATTACCGATAGGGGAATGGAGATAGCGATGATCAGTGTACTGCGCCAACTGCGGAGGAAGATAAACAGAATCAATACAGCGAGGGCGCAGCCCTGTAGGGCGCTGTTGACCACATTGCTTAGGGACATGTTGATGTAGTCCGCCTGGTCAAGTACGACGAATACTTCAAAGCTCTCCGGCAGCTCCTTCTTGATTTCATCGAGGGCTTCCCTGACCCTGGCAGAGGTCTGGACCAGATTGGCGTCGCTCTGCTTCATTAAAGATAGGTTGATCCCCGGTTGGCCGTTGATGAAGACGTAGCTGCTCCGGTCTTTGATCGTCCTCTCGATGGTCGCCAGGGACTGTAGGGGGATGTAGCCGCCATAGGCGCCGGGGATTTGTAAGTTCCTTATATCATCAATATCGTGAAACTCGCCCACGATCCTGACCGCATGGTCAATCATGCCTTCCTCTACCCTGCCGGCGCTGGCGTTGGCGTTCTCCTGGCGGAGCACGCCCATGATCTGGCTCATGCTGACGCCATAGGCCTGCAGCCTCTGAGGATCGGCGACGATGCGGATTTCCTCGACGACTGAGCCGGACTCATTCACAGAAGCCACCCCGTCCACGCGTTCGAGATAGGGCAGTATCTTCGTCCTGGTGATATCCGTCAGCTCCTCCAAGGTCGCGTCGCCGGACACGCTGATCTGCACGATGGGCATGGAGCTTGGGTCGAGTTTGATGATGGTCGGCTTTGACACGTCTGAGGGCAGCGCGTTGCTGATCAGATCCAGACGGTCACGCAACTGGAATGTGGCGTAGTTCAGGTCGGCGCCCCAGTTGAATTGCAGCATCAGCATGGAGCTCCCCCGGCTTGAGGTCGAGGTGATGCTCTGCACGCCGCTCACTGTGCCCACTGTGGCTTCCAGGGGCCGCGTGACCTGCTCTTCCACTTCCTGGGGGCCCGCGCCGGAGTACCGCGTGGATACGATGAGCATAGGCAGCTCCATCTCAGGCAGCAGATCCATACCCAATCGGCTCAGGGACACCACGCCAAGGAGCACGACCACCAGGATGATCATCATGACGGCCACAGGCCGTTTTACGGAAAAGTCAAATATACTCACTGCGCGCCACCCCGGTTCAACACATTGACAGGCCTTCCGTCCGTCGCCGTGTATTGCCCTTCCGTGATGACGTTGTCCCCGACGCGCAGGCCGCTGAGCACTTGCGCCTCATTGCCCAGGGTCATGCCCAGGGTCACAAGCCGCCGATAGGCTATGCCGTTTTCTTCGATGTAGACGACGAGCCCTTCGTCCATCTTCAGCACCGCGTACTGGGGGATGACCAGGGCGTCATGGATCCGTTCGACGACCAATTGGATTTCCCCGTACATGCCGCCTTTGATAGCCAGGTCGTCATTGTCGACTTCGATGGTCACAGTGTAAGCCCTCGTCTGGGGGTTGATATTCGGCGGTATGGTCCTGACCCTGCCGGTCACGGACTGCTCACCGAAGGCCGGGATCATGATTTCCATCAAATCGCCTTTCTGTATGCCCATGATATAGGTTTCGCCCACCTGCACGTCCAGGAGGAGCTTGTCGATGTTGACCACTTGGGCGACCACTGTGGAAGCTGCCGCCATCTGCCCTTCTACCACGGGCAATACGCTGACGATGCCGTCGATGGTGGAGGTCACTGCCATTTTCTCCCGATTCAGCCGCAGGGTCTCAAGCTGCAGATTGATCTGCTTCGTCTGATTATCCAGGCCTTTGAGTTGGGTATCCAGGCCTTTGATCTGGCTGTCCAGGCTTGTCAGCTGTGCTTCGGCCAAGGCGCCTACGTCAAAGAGGGCCTTGTTTTTTTCGTAGGTGTCGATAAGCTGCGTCAGATTGTCGTTGAGTTGGGCCTGGTTGTCCTCGATCTGCGCCCTGCTGATCAGCAGGTTTTGCTCCTGGATCGCCAAGTCGCGCATATCCTGGGTCAGGATGACCTGACCTTTGCTTACCCGGTCGCCCACGCTGACGGCTACGCTGAGTACCCGGCTGCCTGCGCCGCCGCCCATGAGGACGACTTCCTCCATAGGCTTGAGCAGACCGCCCAGGGTCAGGGTCTTAAGCATCTCCTTTTGCTCGGCTTTGGTGACCGCCACAGGGAGAGGCGCTTCTACCTGGGGAGCGTTAGCTTCGCCGGCGCCCCCTTGCCCGCCGCCTGCGGCGCCGCAGCCTGCCAGACCAAGCAGGCAAAGCAATAGGAGACTCAGTATCAAGCTTTCCTTGCGGAATGTGTGAAACATAGGGATCATAGCTCCTTCATAAGTAAGATGTGCTGCGCCGCTCATCCCTCCGCACGCGTTTGTGTTTCGTGTTTTGCGGCAAAATAAAACTGACCGACCATTCGGTCAACAAAATCCATCATACGCCCGCACCGGGCTTTTGTCAAAGGAATTTTTCTTTTTTCGCCCCGGCGCCCCGGTTGCCAATCCGCTTTCCCCCGTAGTATAATCAAGCGATGTTGCGTGGGACGCAAGCGCAAGCGGAAGGGGTTATATTATGGATAAGCAAAAATCATTATTCGCGAAAATCGGGCAGACATCCTGGATGTTGCTCGCTACGGTAGTCGTCGGTTTTATCTATTTCTATGTCATGTTGCCGGCAATCAACCTGCGCAATCCCGAGCTCTATGTATTCGCTCTTGTCCTTATCGCGACATACTGCCTGCTGAAAATCATCTCTTTAGGTTTGTATAAAGACGTGGTGGAAAGCGACGAATTCATCATTCTCCTACGGAACAACTGCAGGATTTCCCTGTGGCTCTGCGCGTTGGTCATCATTGTCTTCGTGGTGGGCATGATAAGCGGTATGCCTATATTCCACGCCGGGGCTTACCACAGGCTGCTGACCGTCAGCGCCGGGGATTTCGCCACTGACGTCGAGGAGGCGGTATTCGACCGTATCCCCATGCTTGACGAGGGTTCCGCGGTTCGCCTGGGCAGCAGGCAGATGGGGGAGCTGTCCGACCTGGTCAGCCAATTTGAAGTGTCTGACGCCTACACCCAGATCAATTTCCGCGGCCGCCCTGTCCGGGTCACCTATTTGAATTATGGCGATTTTTTCAAATGGTGGAACAATAGGGCTTCCGGCCTACCAGCGTATATCACCATCGATATGGTTACCCAGGAAGCCAGTGTCGTCCGGCTATCCGACCTGGGCTTGCGGGGGATCAAGTATTCCCCTTCGGAATGGTTCAACCAGAAGCTGCAGCGCCATATCCGTTTTCGCTATCCCACTTTCATGTTCAGCGAGGCGACTTTTGAAATCGACGACGACGGCCATCCTTGGTGGGTCTGCCCCCGGATCGAAAGGCGGATCGGGCTCTTTGGCGGCACCGATATCAACGGCGCTGTGTTAGTCGACGCCATCACGGGCGAATGCGCTTATTATCAGGATCTGCCGACATGGTGCGACCGGGTCTATCTGGCGAGCCTGATCATGCAGCAATATGACTATCACGGCACGTATGTCAATGGTTTTCTCAACTCCCTCTTCGGGCAGCAAGGGGTCACGGTGACGACCTCCGGGTATAATTACATCGCCATGGGCGACGATGTGTATATGTACACCGGCGTCACATCTGTAGGGAGAGATCAGTCCAACATCGGCTTCCTGCTCTCGAATCAACGCACGAAGCAGACCACGTATTACGCCGCGCCGGGGGCCATCGAGCAGTCGGCCAGGGATTCGGCGGAAGGGGTGGTCCAACATCTGAAATACACCACGACTTTCCCCCTGCTCCTGAATGTCTCCGGTGAACCGACCTACTTTATGTCGCTGAAGGACGCCTCAGACCTGGTCAAGCAATATGCCATGGTCAATGTGGGGCAATACCAGATCGTCGCCACGGGCATGACCGTGACGGAGTGCAAGGACAATTATCTGCGGCTTCTGGCGTCAAATAACATCACCGACGTGCGGAATATACCGGAGACGTCGGTGCGCGGGGTCATCAGGGATCTGCGTACCGCAGTGGCGGACGGCAATACCCAGTACTATATTCAGCTTGACGCGAACCGGTTCTACTATGTGATCTCCATCGCGGACTGCGAGGCGGCAGCTTTGTTTAACGTCGGCGACCGGGTGACCATCATGGGTATCGAGGACGTGGGGGATATCCGCCGCGCCTACTACATCGAGAGCGCGAGCTAAGACGCCGCTCATGCTGCGCGCTTCCACCTGGCATTCGTCCGGTTCCTTTGTCTGATTTTTGCATATCATCGTGCTAATCCTGATTTGTGGTCTAACGACTCCAAGAAGACATCGTATCTTCTTCCGTCTAGGCCAACGTCCTGTTGACCTTACGACCACCTCTACTGATTAGCTCGTGATATGAGACAAAACCATACAACGTCACCTTACCGAATGCCATGTAATATCGCGCAAAATGGACGGCGGCTTCATTCTTCTTCGCGCTTCACGTCGTCTAATAGCTTCATATCTTCGGCACTAAGATCCGCCCCGGCAAGCAAATCCCGCCTTCTCAGCCATGTACGGCGAAGGGACTCTTTGCGGCGCCAGAGGCGGATTTCTTCGTGGTTCCCGGACAGGAGCACATCCGGTACGTCCATGCCCAGATACTGCCTGGGCCGGGTATAGTGGGGGTGCTCCAGGAGCCCGTCCGCGTAGGAGTCCGCCTGGTGGGACGCGTCCTCGCCCAGTACGCCCGGGATGAGTCGGCAGACGCCGTCGATGACCACCATGGCGGGCAGCTCGCCCCCCGTGAGTACGTAGTCGCCTATGGACAGCTCCATATCTGCCAAGTGGCGTATCCTCTCGTCGAAGCCTTCATAATGCCCGCATAGGATGGCCAGGTCGTCTTCTTTAGCCAGGCTTTCGGCTATCCTCTGGGTGAAGGGCGTACCCTGGGGGCTCATCAGGAGCACTTTGCCCGGATATGCCTCCCTCGGACCCAGGACGGACGCGAAGGCATTGTATATGGGCTCGGGCTTGAGCAGCATGCCTGCGCCGCCGCCATAGGGCTCGTCGTCTACGTTCTTGTGCTTGGATTCGGCGTAGTCGCGAAAATTGACGACAGAAAGCCGGAGCAAGCCTTGCTCACGCGCCCGCCCGAGCATGCTTGCCCCCAGTGGTCCATCAAACATTTCCGGAAATATGCTAAATACAGTAACATGCATTAATATATATCCAATAGGCCTGCAGGCAGCTCCACTTCCATGCGGCCGCTTTGCAGGTCGACTTCTTTGATCACGGTCTTGAGGGCCGGTATCAGGATTTCCCTTTGCCCGTCCGACACTAGGTAGACGTCGTTGCTGCCAGGCTGCATGACTTCTTTCAGCTCGCCGTAGCATACGCCCTTTTCCCATACGGTAAGCCCCTCCAATTGGTAGATATAGTATCTGCCAATTGGCAATGCCGGGAGGTCTTCTTCGGGCACCTGCAGAAAGCTGTTTTTCAGGCTTTCCGCTGCGGTCATGCTGTCGACGCCTGCCAGGGTCATCAGGACGAAGTCTTTGTGGTAGCGGAGGCCCGTGATGGTAAGCACCGTCCGCTCGTCCCCCTGCTCCTTAGTCGCGGCATAAATCCGCTCCATCCCTTCAAAGCGGGTGATTTCATCGCTGTAGACCTGCACCCGTACCTCGCCGGCTATCCCGTGGGTATTGACGATTTTTCCTATGGTGATATACATGCCTGCGGTCAGTCTTCGTCCCGGGGCATGATGTCCACCGCGATTTTCTTCCGCTCATCCTGATTCGCCGACGCTTTGACCAGGGTGCGGATGGCTTTAGCGATCCGGCCTTGCTTGCCGATCACCTTGCCCATGTCGTCGGACATCACCCGCAGCTCGATAATGACGGCGTCTTCATCCTCGCGCTGTGTCACCAGTACATCCTCCGGGTGCTCCACCAGTGATTTGGCCAGATATTCCACTAGATCTCTCATGGAACCCTCCTAAGCTTCCGCCTCGGCGTCTTCTGTCTCCGCTTCCTCCGCAGCCTCGGCTTCTTCCGCGACTTCGGCTTCGACAGCTTCATCCGCTTCGACTTCTTCCACGACTTCGGCTTCGACAGCTTCAATCGCCGCCTCAGCCTCCGGCGCCGCTTCTTCGACTGCCGCTACCGCCACTGCCTCGGCTTTGGCTTCCGGCTCGGCTGCTGCCGTTGCCGCCGCTTCTGCCGCCGCCGCTTCCGCTTTGGACGGTTTTTCTATATATGGCCGCAATTGGCTCTTGTCCATGATGCCCACGGCGACCATCAGCGACTTCACTGTATCGGAAGGCTGCGCGCCCGTGCCCATCCAGTATTTCGCCCGTTCCTCATCGATTTTGATCAGGGATGGGTTCTTTGTGGGGTCATAATAGCCGATTTCCTCGATAAAACGGCCATCCCTCGGATAGCGGGAGTCCGCCACTACGATGCGGTAAAATGGTGCTTTCTTTGCGCCCATCCTTCTGAGCCTGATACGTGTTGCCATTGGTTTTCTTCCTCCTTAATTATGTGCATAAATTGTCCAACATGCTAATTTTTGCTAACTGGCGTGACGCACGATGCAATCGTATAGCACGGCCATAAGCATTGCGAACTAAAACGGCAGCTTAAGCCCTTTTTTCTCCATGTTTTTCCCCATTTGGCTAAACTGTTTCATCATTTTCTGCATCTGGTCAAATTGCTTCAACAGGCGGTTCACATCCGATATGCCTGTCCCGCTCCCCGCCGCGATCCGCTTGCGCCGACTGCCATTGATGATCCCCGGCTTTCTCCGCTCCTCTGTCGTCATGGACCGGATGATCGCCTCCACATGAGCCATGTCCTTCTCGCTGATCTGCAGGTCTTTCATCCCCTTCATCTTGCCCGCGCCCGGCAACATGCCAATCAATTGATCGATGGGGCCCATGTTTTTCATCTGCTGCATCTGCTCCAGAAAGTCGTCCAGTGTCAGCTCGGCCCGCATGAGGCGCTGCTCCATCTCCTGGGCTTTCTGTATGTCCACGGTCTCTTGCGCCTTGTCGATCAGGCTCAGGATATCCCCCATGCCCAGTATGCGCGAGGCCATCCTGTCGGGGAAGAATTGCTCCAGGGCGTCCGTCTTCTCCCCCATGCCCACGAATTTGATCGGCTTGCCTGTGACGGCTTTGACCGACAGCGCGGCGCCGCCTCTCGTGTCTCCGTCGAGCTTGGTCAGGATGACGCCGGTGATCTCCAGGCGCGCATTGAATGTCTCCGTCACCTTGACCGCGTCCTGCCCGGTCATGCCGTCGACGACGAGCAATATCTCATGGGGCTTCACCGCGCCGACGACGGCGTCCAGTTCGTCCATCATCTCATCGTCGATATGCAGCCTGCCTGCGGTATCCGCGATGACCATGTCGTAGGCCTGGCGCTCCGCTTCGGCATATGCGCCTTTGATGATATCGGCGGGCGCAGCCTGGTTCCCCAGAGAGAATACCGGCACGTCGAGCTGTTCCCCCAATACCTGTAGTTGCTTGATTGCCGCCGGGCGGTAGATATCGCAGGCAACAAGCATGGGCCGCCGCCCCTGCTTCTTGAAGTGCCGTGCGAGCTTCGCGCTAGACGTCGTTTTGCCGGAGCCTTGCAGCCCGACCATCAGAATCACGGTGGGGCCCCGTCCGGCGTTGTTGATCTGGGAAGGGTTGTCCCCCATGAGGGCCGTCAGCTCTTCGTCGACGATCTTGACGACCTGCTGCCCCGGCGTCAGGCTCTCCATGACCTCCGCGCCGATGGCCCTCTCCTTGACCTTGGCCACGAAGTCACGGACGATCTTGAAGTTGACGTCGGCTTCGAGTAGGGCCATCCG
>Ga0082212_10006392_pt1 | contig 15856 bp, 12 predicted proteins | sample TergutNt197P3_FD_71548 | JGI IMG/M metagenome (GOLD analysis project Ga0082212, IMG submission 71548) | Neocapritermes taracua P3 segment gut microbial communities from Petit-Saut dam, French Guiana - Nt197 P3 | ecosystem: Host-associated > Arthropoda: Insects > Digestive system > Gut ...
TCACAATGGGGTTCTGCTTCAATCTCTACGAATGGAACGTTTTTATCGGGATTTTCGGTACGAGCCAGGATCAGGTTCGCGATATCTGCGTCATCCTGTTCTTTATCACTCTGGTCGGAGCATTGGCGTTCACACTGCTCGAGTTCAGAAAGAATAAAAGAAAATTCTCATTCTCAGCGCCGGCTGATGATAAACCTGCCAGTGAAACCAGTTCAGAATACACGCCCGACGAACTTATCAAAGGCTGGCGCGGGTTTATGTGCTGTATCACCCCCCTCGTCCCCCTGCTTCTCGTCATGATTTTAAGCGTTCCCATTATCGCGGCTTTCTTTGCGGGTATAATATGGCTCCCGGTGTTCAGCAGCCGGGGGTTGGAGTATACGTTTAACATGATGGTCAAGTCCTGCTTTGGAGGTGTAGCCGACAGCGGGTTGGTTGTGATGCTCCTCGTTGCGTTGGGCGTTGTGATCAATGCCGTCATGCACCCGCAGGTCGCTCAGATCGTTCAACCTATGATCCAAAAAGTTATCCCCAACCAATTTATCCTGTATATTCTGTTCTTTATAATTCTGGCGCCTTTGTCCCTCTATCGCGGCCCTCTGAATCTGTTCGGGCTTGGCAGCGGTATCGCGACGCTTGTGGTTGCGGCAGGTATCATGCCGACCATGGCGGTTATGGGCGCTTTCCTGTCGGTCGCCCGTCTGCAGAGCATCGGCGACCCCACAAACTCACAGAATGTATGGACAACCGGTTATCTTGAGCTTGACGTCAACACTCCGACGAAGAAGCTCCTGCCGTTCCTATGGGCTATTACAGCCGTGGGTGTAATAATCTCCGCTATTATTTACCTATAGCGGACGGTCAGGCTGCACCGGGTATATATGTATTGGTATTTACAGGGTGCTATTAGTACCCTGTAAGTGCTGTTTTATGTTTGAGAGGTGATTATGAAATACCGGATCGGCATCGACGTCGGCGGTACTTTTACCGACGCGATCGCCATTGATGATGATACTTATGATTTACTGGGGATGGTAAAAGTCCCCACAACGCACTCGGCAGAGGAAGGCGTTGCCGCCGGTATTATTCAGGCGCTTCACAAAGTGATGGATGAATGCGGGATAAAAGCGGAAGACGTCGTTTTCATTGCGCATGGCACGACTCAGGCTACAAACGCGCTTCTTGAAGGGGACGTCGCCCAGGTCGGTATTTTAACGCTGGGTAAGGGCATTGAAGGCCTAAAGAGTAAAAGTGATACGAATATCGGTAACATAGAGCTTGCGGCAGGTAAATACCTGCATTCGACAAGCGTTTACGTAGATACGGGTGATACGGAATCATTTGCGGAGAACGTTCTTAAATCTGTTAATCAGCTCGAGTCGGAAGGCTCTGTAAGCTTTGTGGCTTCAGAGGCATTCAGCGTGGACGATCCCGAAAAAGAAGACACGGCTGTGGACGTCTGTATTGATTCCGGTTTTCCCGCAACAGCCACTAACGTAATTTCAAAGTTGTACGGATTGAAGATGCGGACGCGCACAGCGGTGATCAACGCCAGTATCCTTCCAAAAATGCTTGACGCCGCCAATATGACGGAGCAGAGTATCAAGTCAGCCGGCATTATAAGCCCGCTGATGGTAATGCGCTGCGACGGAGGCGTAATGACGGTCGACGAAGTGCGCCACCGTCCGATACTGACTATCCTGTCAGGGCCTGCGGCGGGTGTAGCCGGAGCTTTGATGTATGAGAAACTCACAGACGGCCTTTTCTTTGAGGTAGGCGGCACCTCGACTGATATTTCATGCGTAAAGGACGGCAGGGTGCTTATCCGTTATGCCGAGGTTGGCGGCCACAAGACATATCTCAACAGCCTGGACGTCAGGACAGTAGGTATCGGCGGCGGGAGCATGGTGGAACTCAAGCACGGCAAGGCCGTGAATACCGGCCCGCGCAGCGCCCATATAGCGGGGCTTGCTTATGAAGTATACTCCAGTCCTGACGATATCGTGAATCCCCGCCTTGTCGAGGTTCATCCAAAAGAATCGGATCCGCCGTATGCGTGTATCGAATGTGAAAACGGACTGAAATTTGCGATCACGCTTGCCGGGGCCGCTAACATCGCCGGCTTCGTCGCGGAGTCCGACTATGCACACGGGAATGTGGAAGCCGCGCGCAAAGCGTGGCAGCCGCTTGCCGACAGCATGGGTTGCAGCATCGAAGAAGCCGCCGAAAAGGTTCTGCATTTCGCCGCCGATAAGAACGGCAAAGTTGCCTCGCAACTGATCAAAAACTATAATATGAACCCCCGGACAACGCTTTTTGTCGGCGGAGGGGGCGGCGCTGCGTGCGCTGTTCCGCATCTCGCGAAAACAATGGGCCATAACCACCGTATCGCGCGCAATGCCGCAGTCATTTCCCCTATCGGCGTGGCCCTGGCAATGGTACGCGACATGGTAGAACGTACGATAGTCAACCCGACCGACAAAGATATCATCAGCATACGGCGCGAGGCCGAACTAAAGGCCGTTCATAGCGGCGCGGCGCCGGATACTGTAGAGGTGAGCGTGGAGGTAGACTCACAGCGCAACCTTGTCCGGGCAATAGCGATCGGCGCTACCGAAATGCGCAGTAAAAATTTGCTTGAGCGTAAGCTTGACAGGGACCAGCTTCTTGCGATAGCAGCGGAAAACCTGGACGTCGACTCATCGGTGCTTGAAATAGCCGCGGAAAACGGAAGTATGTATGCCGTGCAGTACGAAAAGCTAGAGAAAAAACTGCTCGGCTTAATTAAAAAGAAAAGCCGCCCGCTGCGCTTAATAGATGAGGAGGGCGTCATCAGGCTTCAAAAGGATGAAGCCCGGGTAGTAGGGACTACCGTCGGGAGTTGGAAGGAAAAAGTCGCCGTCCTGCTTAATGATCTGACTATATATGATGACGCCGGCGCGCTTTTGCCCTCGCTTTTTGTGGTGATCGGCAAAAAAATCATTGATCTGTCCGGCTTGCCGACCGAGCAGCAGCTATACGGGCTTGGGAGCGTGGAGCTTGATGGATATGATAATAGCGAGCGTGTGATTCTTGCGGCATACCAGCGTAAATAAGGATAATTGTAATGGAATACGACGTAGTCGCGTTGGGCGAGCTGCTTATCGACTTCACCGGTTACGGGGAGTCGGACCGGGGCAACCTGCTTTTTGAAACAAATCCGGGCGGAGCGCCCGGCAATGTCCTGGCGATGCTTGCCAAACTTGGCAGGAAAACCGCTTTTATCGGCAAGGTCGGAGCGGATATGTTCGGCCGCGTCATAATAGACGCGCTTACTCAAAGCGGTATCGATACGACCGGCGTCCTGATCGAAGATAAGGCAAACACAACGCTCGCGTTCGTACACAATTCTCCGGACGGCGACAGGGATTTCTCTTTTTTCCGTAACCCGGGCGCCGACACGCTGCTCCGGGCGGAAGAATTGCCTGTGGGTATCATCGGAGGCTGCGGGGTTTTTCATTTCGGCAGCCTCTCTCTCACGCATCAGCCGGCCAGGTATGCGACGCAAACGGCGGTCGGCTACGCTAAAAAAGCGGGCGCGGTCATATCATTCGACCCGAATCTGCGCCCATTACTGTGGGATTCCATGCAAGAAGCATTGCTCCAGATCAAGTGGGGCTGTTCCGTGTGCGACGTCATAAAGGCTGCAGCCGATGAACTGTTGTTCATAACAGGCGAAGACAGTTTGGAATCCGGCGTGAGCGCTTTACGGCAGCAATATCCGCAGATAAGGCTGATTCTGCTTACAAAAGGCAGGCAAGGCGCCGAACTATACCGCGGGGATTATAGTTGCTCTCATCCGGGTTATCCTGTGGAGGCCGTTGATACGACCGGGGCGGGCGACGCTTTTATGGGGTGTTGCCTGTCGTTTATTTCGGACTGCGGTTTTGACAGTTTCGAACCGGGGGCATTGGAGGAGATGCTTAAATTCGCCAACGCGGCGGCTTCTCTTGTCACCAGGAAAAAGGGGGCTCTGCTCTCGATGCCGGATAAAGAGGATATCAACCGGTTATTGATGAATTAAAAGGGGGTATTTCGCCATGGATATGAAGGAAATTTGCGAAAGATACCGTAAACTGTACGCAGCAGCGGTGTCTGACATTCTGGACAGCTTCGGATATTGGCATCAGGTCATGCAGATAGGATTGATACCGCTGGCTCCGAAGCGCAAAGTTGCCGGGCCGGCATTCACGATGCAGGGCGCCGGCAGCCGTGAGATGGATAAGACTAAACGTCTGGCGGTGAAGGCTCTGGATGTGCTGTATGACCAATGCGTCCCTGTTATGACCACCAACGGCGATACGCGGACCGGGCATTGGGGGGAACTGATGACCAACGCCGCGATCCTGCATGGCTGCAACGGCGCTATCGTTGACGGCGGGATCAGGGATTCCGAGGCTATTGACGCGCTGGGGTTCCCGGTGTTCTACCGTTTCACGAGTCCGGGGGACGCGCTTGGGAGGTTCAATATTACAGATTTTGAATGTACGATCGAGTGTGCCGGAGTTGTCGTACATCCCGGGGATTTTATCTTCGGTGACCGTGACGGCGTCGTTGTTGTACCAAAAGACCTCACTGAGGAAGTCCTTATCGCTGCCGAGAGCGTCGTAACCGTAGAAAACGAGATCCGTCAGCGTATCAATGCCGGCGAATCGGTCGCCATGCTGTATACCCAATACGAACAGTTCTGATCATCATTTTATTTATACCGGAAAATCCGAAAGGCTGTGTTTATGAATATCGAAAAGATAGACCTCATGCAATGCGTACCGCCGCTGCTCCGGGCGCGCAAGATGTCGGACGCCCTCGGGTTTAACGTCTATATCAAACGCGACGATATGAGTCCGATCGGTTTAGGGGGCAACAAGCTGCGCAATCTCGAGTATCTTCTGGCGGACGCGATAGCGCAGGGTTGTAAAACCGTTGTCACGGCAGCCTCCGTCCGGTCCAATTATCTCCGTATCTTCACGGCGTGCTGTAACCGCCTTGGGCTGAAACCGGTCGTCTTCATACGCGGAGGGACGCCAGTCGGGCCGGTACGCGGGAATCTGCTGTGCATGATGCTTATGGGGGCGGAGATCCATTTTGTCGATACGGAGGACCCGTTCAGCAGCGAGATCATGGACGCTATGTTCAGTTATGACAAAGACGCCTATGTGATACAACTGGCTCTGCATTCGGGGCCGATCGCGGCTTTGGGTTATATCGACGCAATGCGTGAAATGTCAGAGCAGTTCGCCGTTGAAGGTATCCGCCCAAAAGCCATCTATACGGCGGTCGGCTCCGGATGCACTTACGCCGGATTGTGGGTTGGGGCCGCGCTTTACTGCCCTATGGACGTTATCGGCGTTTCGGTCAATCTGGGGCTTGATTTTCTCCGGGAGCATATCGCGGACAGTATCCTCAAATCATCCGCGCTTTGGGGCGCCCCCATGCAAGCAGCCGGCGAGGATCTGATCCTTCTGGACCACCTCAAGTTTCCCGGATATGGCAAGGTCAACGCGGTATGTATGGATGCGTTGAAAAAAGTCGCGCGTTGGGAAGGACTGCTTCTGGATCCGATCTACACCGCCAAACCCGCCGCCGCGCTCATTGAGGACGCGCCAAAGTATAGTAAGGACGACAGTGTAGTCCTGCTGCATACCGGAGGTACTCCAAATTTATTCGCTCATGAAGATCAGGTCGCCGAATACCTGTAAATGTAATTTTATTTTGAAGGAATGAACTTTAATATGAATGTAAAAAACGTTGATATCCTTTACACGCAGCCTTTTATAGGCGGCGAGTACCTGACTGAAGCGCCTGCGGAAACGCTGCCGGTTTTTTGCCCGATCAACGGACGGCAGATCGCCGGGGTTTTCACCTGCTCGGAGGAGCATGTGGACCGCGCGGTCCTTGCGGCAAAAGCCTCCCTGCCCGTTTGGAACAGCCTGAATGCTGAGAATAAAGGCGTAATAATGCGCCGTATAGCGGACGGGATCAGAAAACGCAACGATTGGATCGCCGATTTGGAGACGCTTAACACAGGCATCCCGATCGCGACGACAAAAGGTCATTTTGCCAACCGGAGCGCCGCGTTTTTCGACTATTTTTCCGCGATCCCCGACAAAATCCACGGGCGGACGATTCCGATCGATCCCGGTAATATGATGAGCATGACCATCCACCAGCCGCTTGGCGTAGTGGCGATCCTGCTCCCATGGAACGCGCCTTTTACTGAAATGAGCCTCGCCGTCGCGGCAGCCATCGGCTGCGGTAACGCTGTGGTTGTCAAACCCGCAAGCGAAACTCCGCTTACAGCCCTGATCCTCGGTGAAATATGCAAAGAGGCGGGCCTGCCGGCCGGCGTCGTGAATATTCTGCCCGGGTCGGGAAGCGTTGTCGGCGAATATATGGCGAAACATCCCGGAATAGCTAAAATATCATTTACCGGGGACGTCGCGACAGGTAAGTCAGTTTTAGCCAATACGACAGTCAACCTGAAAGGCTGCACGCTTGAACTTGGCGGCAAAGCTCCCGTCATCATATGCGAGGACGCCGATCTTGAGTATGCGATAGCTCAGGCGACATTCAGCTCAGTGCGAAACAGCGGTCAGATATGCACCGCGGCCGCGCGCCTGTTTATCCCGGAAAGCATCGCGCCCAAAATCAAGCCGATAATCGTAAGTAAAATGGAAAGCTATAAGGTGGGCGATCCGTTCGATCCCAATACGACGCTCGGACCGATGATCTCAAAACATCATCAGCAAAACGTTCTTTCATATATAGAAAAAGGCAAGGCCAGCGCGAAACTTTTGACAGGCGGCGGTCCGCCGGACGACCCGGAGTTCAAGGACGGGTACTTTATCGATCCGACCCTGTTTGACGATGTAAGCCATGATTCAGCGATAGCGCAGGAAGAGATATTCGGGCCTGTGCTGTGCTTGTTTACTTATAAAACGCTGGAAGAAGCGGTCGATATGGCCAACAGCGTACGCTACGGCCTCGCGGCGTCTATTTTCACGGGCAGCATAAAAAACGCAATGTATTTTCTCGATAATTCTGAAGCTGGGTTGAATTGGGTGAACTGCGTCAATCTCAGTCATCCGGCTATCACGCACGGCGGGTTCAAAGAGAGCGGCCTCGGCGTGCAAAACGGGATGGAAGCGGTTTTGCAGTCCTACACGCGCATCAAAACTGTCTGGATCAACAAAAACATCTGAGAAGGAGAAGTTTAAATGAAGACCTATAGAATTGCCATTATCGGAGCCGGCGCCGTCGGCGGGCTGCATGCCGCCGCGATCAAGGCTTTGGATCACGCCGAACTTATCGCTATAGTAGACGTTCTTGAAGAGAAAGCAAGCGCGTTCGGCGCTCTCCACGGCTGCAAGCCTTACACCGATCTGGAAACGATGATCGGCGAGGAAAAACCTGACATAGCTATCCTTGCCATTCCTACTTTTTTGCACTGCGAATATGTCGGGCGATGCGGCGCTAAAGGAGTCAACGTACTTTGTGAAAAGCCCGTCGAGATGGATCTAGGTCAGGCCAGGAAGCTCATCCAAAGCGCAAAGGATCACAAGATCAATTTGATGGTCGCTCAGGTCGTCCGTTTCATGCAGGGTTACGTCGAGGTAAAAAGTATGTATGACAAAGGCGAGCTGGGGGATATTATGATGGCGTATTTACATCGTTCCTCGACAGTTCCCGCGCGCGGCGGATGGATCATCGACCCGAATCTGGGCCGCGGGTCGATCCAGGACATGCATATCCATGACGTGGATTTTCTGGAGTATATGTTCGGTCCGGCAGCTACCGTGTATGCTCACGCGATAAGGGACTATACCGGCTGCTTTGATCATTGTTTTTCTTCATTCAAGTTCAAAAATGGCGTCAAGGCCGTCGCTGAGTGTTCGTTCGCCAATAAAAACAGCTACCCTTTCACCATGTCATTGAGGATCGGAGGAACGAAAGCGACAGTAGAATACTATTACCGCGCCAGCGTCCTCGATACCAAAGCGGTGCAGAGCAGAAGTATGACTATATTCAGGGATAACGAGCCCCCTCTTACGGTCGGGCTTGAGGAATACGACCCTTACGCGCGCCAGTTGGAGTACTTTATCGGGTGCATTGAAGCGGGCAAAGAACCGGAGATCGTTCCCTACATAGACAACTTGCGCAGTATTGCCATGCTGGACGCCGTCCGCGAATCGGCAGAAACAGAGAAAGTTGTCGAGGTTGTCGAGGTATAACCTCAAATGACTTATGGGGAGGGGTTTTGTTTGGACGATACATTGATACGTATCGGAGCTTGCGGTATAGTGCCGGTCGTTGTACTGGATACGGCGGAAAAAGCCATGCCGGCGGCAAACGCGCTTTTTGCCGCCGGTGTGGATATTATGGAGATCACGTTACGTACGCCGGCGGGCATAGACTCTATTCGGATAACGTCGCTTGGCTGCCCCGAAATGTGCATAGGCGCCGGCACAGTGTTGTCTCTGGATAAATGCAAACAGGCTGTGGACGCGGGAGCGCGCTTCATTGTCCTGCCCGGATTCGACGAGGAAATAGTAAAGTGGTGCACAGAAAATAACATCGCGGTCACGCCCGGATGCGTTACACCGACAGAGATCATGCGGGCGCTGTCACACGGGCTTAACGTGTTGAAGTTCTTTCCTGCCGGAGTATACGGCGGGGTCGGCGCGATGAAGGCGCTGGCAGAACCGTTCAGCGGTGTGAAGTTTATCCCGACAGGCGGTATATCCGAAGCAAATCTCGGCGAGTACGCTTCGGCGCCTGTTGTCCACGCCGTAGGCGGAAGCTGGCTGTGCCGTAAAGCGGACATTGAAAGCGAAAACTTTAGCGTTATAACTTCGCTTGCGGCGGACGCTGTAAAAATCATGCGCAAACAGCGGACCTGAATTCGCGGTTAGTCGGGATCGGAGGAGATGACAGCATCGTGAAGTATCTTACTTTTGGCGAAATCATGCTGCGGCTGAAACCGCCCGGGATCGAGCGTTTTTTTCAAAGCCCGATGCTCGAGGCGACTTTTGGCGGCGGAGAAGCAAATGTCGCTGTATCGCTGGCGAATTTTGGTTGTGACGCGGCTTACCTGACCGTACTTCCTGATAACAATATCATCGCTGACGAATGTGTAAGGGAACTCAGGCGTTTCAACGTGGACGTCAGCCGGATAATCCGCGGGAGCGGCCGCATGGGTATATATTTCCTGGAAAGCGGCGCGAATCAGCTGCCTAGCAAAGTTTTATACGACCGCGAAAACTCGGCCATCGCGAACGCGAAACCGGGGGATATCGACTGGGACGCGGCTCTTTCCGGCGTCAATTGGTTCCATATTACCGGAATTACGCCCGCGATAAGCGAAACGGCAATGCTTCTGTCTATGGAAAGTGTGAAGGAAGCGAAAAAACGGGGAATCACCGTGTCTCTGGACCTGAATTTCCGCAAAAATCTATGGAAATACGGGAAAACCGCGCCGGAAGTTATGACAGTGCTTTCTGAATACGCCGATGTGCTGATAGCCAATGAGGAGGATATTCAGCAAGCGCTTGGCGTCGAGGCAGACGTGGACGTCAGACACGGGCAGCTTGACCTCGCGAGTTACAAAGCCCTTTCCGCGAAAGTACTCGCCGGATACCCCGGCATGCGTATGATAGCGATAACGCTGCGGGAAAGCAAGAGCGCCGACGTCAACGGGTGGGCAGCTTGCCTTTATGACGGCGCCGAGTTCCTGGAAAGTAAAAAATACCGGATAGACGATATAGTGGACCGGGTCGGCGGCGGCGACGCTTTCGCGGCGGGGTTGATCTACGGGTTGAACCATTGCGGAACACATCAGCAGGCGCTGGAATTCGCGGTTGCTGCAAGCTGTCTGAAACACTCAATTATTGGGGATTTCAACAGAGTAAGCGTTTCTGACGCAGAAAAACTGGCAGGCGGCGATGGCAGCGGCCGCGTTATGAGATGAATCATTACGGCAGGGGTTTCAAACTGTGATTATTAAGAACGGGCTTGTATTCGGGGCGGACTGCGCATTCACAGCGCGCGACGTCTTTATTGAACATGAAACGATCGTCGAACCATACGGCTTGGCGTCTGATTCTGAAGAATTTTTCGACGCTGAAGGCGATTATGTCCTGCCCGGTTTTGTGGATATACATACGCACGGCGCTGTGAATCATGATTTCTGCGACGCCGACCGCGAAGGCCTTGAAACAATGCTCGCATGGTACGGCAATCAAGGCGTTACAAGCGTAGTTTTTGCGACTATGGCATATCCGGAACCGGTTATCGCCGACGCTGTTCGGGCAGCGGTCCCGTATCTTGGTAAAGCAGGATACGGCGCTGTGCTGCGAGGCGTTAATATGGAAGGCCCCTTTTTCAGCCAAAACAAACGCGGCGCCCAAAATCCTGATTATCTGACTTATCCGGATATCGGATTCTTTGAGCGGATATCCAGTCTTTCCCAAGGGTATCTGCGGTTTGTTGATCTGGCTCCCGAGCTGCCTGGAGCAATGGACTTTATACGGGGCGCCAGTAATAAATGCGCAGTTTCTCTCGCGCACACCGAAGCGTCGTATGACATAGCCTCCGCGGCGTTTGAAGCCGGCGCAACGCATGTGACTCATTTATTCAACGGTATGCCGGTATTTTCCCATCGCGAGCCGGGCGTTGTAGGCGCGGCGTTTGACAAAGCCGCTTTTATAGAAATCATAAGCGACGGTTTTCATATACATCCTGCGGCAGTGCGCGCCGCTTTTCGTATGTTCGGGGCGCGGCGTGTTTGCCTGATAAGCGATTCGATGCGGGCAGCGGGCATGCCGGACGGCGAGTATGAGATAGGAGGGCAGGCTGTGCGCGTCTGCGACGGGAAAGCAGTGTTAGCGGGAGAAACCGCCGCGATTGCGGGCAGCGTTGTAAATCTGGCTGATATGTGCCGAAGAGCGGTCAGGTTTGGAGTACCCATTGAGTATGCGGTACAAGCCGCCGCGCCTAACCCGGCGATAGCGGCAGGCCTATATCACGAAGTCGGCAGTCTTGATCCCGGTAAGCGCGCTGATATCGTGATCTGGGACCCTGAGCTAAAAATGAAAGCTGTTTTTTGCGCGGGAAAGAGGATCCGGTGATTTCTGAAACTAACAGTCGATTGATTAGGAGTGACATAATGGCGGAGACTGCGAAAAACCCTGCGTCCGTAAATCCCCTGGGAACCAAGCCGGTCGGCAAACTATTACTGCAGTTCGGGATTCCCGCGATTATCTCGCTTGCGGTCAACGCGGTGTATAATCTTGTCGATCAGATTTATATTGGTTTCGCGATCGGTATGCTGGGGATCGCAGCCACAAATATCGCGTTTCCCCTTACGGCTATCAGCAGCGCGACCGCGCTGCTGCTGGGAGTCGGCGGCGCTTCAAATTTCAATCTGCGGCTGGGCGAAGGAAATAAAGACGCGGCAGACCGCTTCGCGGGGAACGCACTCGGGCTGCTGGCGATCTCAGGCACTGTTATCGGAGTTCTCGCGCTTATTTTTCTGAATCCGCTGCTTTATGCTTTCGGAGCGACTGAGACAGTGAGGCCGTTGGCTCATACATATATGTGGATCACCGCTATCGGCATCCCCTTTCAAGTGTACTCTTACGGGGCGTGTACGCTTATCCGCGCCGACGGCAGCCCCCGTTACTCGATGGCTTGTATGCTGACCGGGGCTTTTATCAATCTGATCTTCGATCCCATAACCGCGTTTGTACTCGGATGGGGTATCGCAGGTATTGCCTGGGCGACAACGGTCAGCCAGATTATATCCGCAATCATTGTGACGGTTTACTTCCTTAAAAAAACAAAGACTATGTCGCTAAAAAAAGACTACCTTATTCCAAAAGCTCCACTGGCAAAAAAACTATGTACATTAGGCATTGCGTCCTGCTCCAACCAGCTCTTGATGGCAGCGGTTCAGATAACTATGAATAACATAGTGCGGCACTATGGCGCAATGTCCATATATGGCAGCGATATCCCGTTAAGCTGCGTAGGCGCCATTTCAAAAATCAACGTTATGTTTTTAGCTTTCACTGTCGGTATCGGACAGGGCAGCCAACCAATACACGGCTTTAACTACGGCGCAAAAAAATATGACAGGGTAAAGAAAACTTTAAAGCTCGGCCTCACATCTGCCAGTATAATTTCAGTAACAGTCTTCATTGTTTTCCAGCTGTTCCCCAGGCAGATCATGCTGATTTTCGGAGAAAACGACCCGCTTTATCTTGAATTCGCGGTGCATTATCTGCGAACTTATATGTTCATGGTCTTCGCAAACGGTCTGCAGCCGCTCATGTTCAGTTTCTTTACATCTATCGGCAAAGCCACGCGCGGCCTGTGGATATCGTTGACGCGGCAAGGCATCTTTCTGCTTCCGCTGATAGTTATACTGCCTGTCTTCCTTGGATTGGACGGTGTGATTTATGCCGGTCCGATAGCTGATTCCGCCGCCGCGCTCCTGGCGTTGTATCTGGTCGTCACCGAAGTCAGAAAAATATCAGCCCTGCAGCGGGAGCAGGCGAGTGAATTAAGAGTTGAGTACCACTAAAAACGTGTCTTTCTGATGGGAGCAGCGTCTCGCAAGCGAGCCGCAACGACTGAAGAATCTTGAAGTGAATGTGCTGCAATGCATTTAGATCCTTCGCAAGCTCCTTTGCGCCAAAGGAGTTGATCAGGATGACGCAGCCGGAGCTTTACAGAGGTTCGCAATCGAGATCATCCGCCCGCTCTGTGTCCCGGGAACACGGGCTGAATATGCCTGCGTTCTTTTTTTGCCTATTTGTTGAAAATTTTACTTTTAAACAGTGTTTTTATGTGATATTATAGCCATTGAGCACTAGCTTATTGAAAACCTTCAAAGGGGGGAACCATTGGTGCAAAAAACACATGTATTCAATACGAAGTTTGAAACTGTCTGCGCGATATTGGAAAAATATGACAGCGACCCGCACCGGCTGATAACTATTTTGCAGGAAATTCAGGCGGAATACTCGTATCTGCCGGAAGACGTCATGACGTATGTCGCGATGGCGTGCGGCATCACGCCTGGAACTGTGTTCGGCGTAGCGACGTTCTACTCGCACTTTACGCTGGAACCAAAAGGCAAATATGTCATCAAGGTCTGCGACGGCACAGCCTGCCATGTAAGAAAATCGACCGACATCATAAAAACGCTTGAAAAAGAGCTTGGGCTCTCCGAAAAAAAGAAAACCTCCGACGATATGCTTTTCACGTTTGAAACGGTGGCATGCCTCGGCGCTTGCGGCCTTGCTCCCGTCCTCGTTGTAAACGAAGACGTTTACGGCGGTATGACAAAGGAAAAAACGATCGAGCTTATAAAGAAAATCCGGGAGGAGGAAGCGGCCAATGCATAAATGTATAACGCTTGAAGCGCGCAGCGAACACTTCGGAAAAGCGGCGGCTGCGCATAAAAACCGGGTCGTCATCTGCGCGGGAACGGGCTGTATGGCAAACGGTTCGATGAAGATCCGCGACCGGTTCACCGAAATCGTCGGCGCCCGCGGCATCAGCTATGATATCGCGTTCGAAAAAGAAGAAGCGACAGACCTCTCCCTCGCGATGAGCGGCTGTCAGGGGTTCTGCCAGATGGGGCCGCTTGTGACGGTCTTCCCGCAGGGCATCCTTTACGTCAATGTCAAAGCAGACGACGTAGAGGAAATCGTAGACAAAACCCTCATAGGCGGCGAGATAATCGAGAGGCTCCTGTATAAACTGCCGGCGGACGGCAGGGCCATCGCAGAAGAAAAGGATATACCGTTTTACGCCCGCCAGCACCGGCTTTTACTCGAGCTTTGCGGAAACATCGATGCGACCAGCATAGACGAGTACATCCACCACGGCGGATATTTCATGGCGCGAAAAGCAGTATTGGAAATGACCGACAAAGAGATTTGCGACGAGCTGCTGGCTTCCGGGCTGCGCGGCCGCGGCGGCGCTGGTTTCCCGACGGGAAGAAAATGGGACTTGACCCGCGTCAACGAAAGCGACGTCAAATACGTTGTCTGCAACGGCGACGAGGGCGACCCCGGCGCTTTCATGGACAGGTGCCTTATGGAGGGCAACCCGCATGCTGTGCTTGAGGGGATGATGATCGCGTCGCAGGCTGTAAACGCCACGGAGGGTTACATATACGTTCGTATGGAGTACCCCCTTGCCGTCACTCGGTTGAGGATCGCCATAGAAGCGGCGCGTGAAGCGGGTATTTTAGGCGACGACATATTCGGCTCCGGTAAACGGTTCGACGTCTCTATCATGGAAGGCGCGGGCGCGTTTGTGTGCGGTGAGGAAACCGCCCTGATATCTTCAGTAGAAGGCAGGCGCGGGATGCCGACGATAAAACCTCCGTTCCCCGCTCAAAGCGGCCTTTTCGGTAAACCGACCGTTATCAACAACGTCGAGACTTTAGCCGCAGTGGCGATGATAATGCGCATGGGCGCTTCTGAATACGCGAAAATGGGGACAGAAAACGCGAAAGGCACGAAAACTTTCGCTTTGACAGGGCATGTCGCAAACACCGGCCTCATAGAAGTTCCGTTCGGCGCAACTCTGCGCGAGATAGTAAACGACATTGGCGGCGGCGTCATCGACGACGACGGCAATCTATGCGGCGTCGATTTCAAGGCGGTGCAGATCGGGGGGCCATCAGGGGGGTGCCTTACACAGGAACACCTCGACCTGCCGCTCGATTACGACCATCTGGCGTCAGTAGGCGCGATGGTCGGCTCCGGCGGGCTGGTCGTAATGAACCAAAGTACCTGCATGGTGCAGATCGCGCGGTTCTTCATGCAATTCACACAAAACGAAAGCTGCGGAAAATGTGTCGTTTGCCGGGAAGGCACGCGGCAGATGCTCGCGCTGCTTGACGACGTAATCAGCGGGGAAGCCACTGTCGAAACTCTTGACTTACTGGAAGAACTCGCCAATATCGTCAGGGTCGGCTCGCTTTGCGCGCTGGGTAAAACCGCTCCGAATCCGGTTCTGTCAACACTTAAATACTTCCGCGCCGAATATATGGCGCACGTCGTCGATAAGGACTGCCCGACCGGCAACTGCGAAGCGCTGCTTGGGTATGTGATACTGCCCGAAAAGTGCAAATCATGCAGCCTGTGCGCGAAACAATGCCCGGTCGACGCCATAACAGGCGAAAAGGGAGTACCCTATGTGATCGACAGTGAAAAATGTATCAAGTGCGGCGCTTGCGAATCATCGTGCAAGTTCGGCGCGGTCGTGAAAGGTAAGGTGAACTGAGATGGCGGCACAAACTGTGACCATAGATTCAATGCATGTTGAAGTAGGGAACGAGAGGAACCTGCTGGAAGTGATACGAAAAGCGGGCATAGAATTGCCGACGTTTTGTTACCATTCAGATATAAGCGTGTACGGCGCCTGCCGTATGTGCATGGTGGAAGTCGACGGCCGCGGGATAATGCCCGCATGTTCCACAAAAGCGGAAGACGGTATGGTAGTGCATACGAACACAAAGCAGGTCAGGGCGATACGAAAAATGATCATTGAACTCATGCTCGCAAGCCACGGCGAGTCGTGCACTACATGCCCGCAAAGCGGCTCCTGCCGCCTCCAGAACATAGCAAATCAGCTCGGAGTCAGAAACGTACGTTTCAAGAAAGTAGAACACGCGGAAACGATAGACCTGACTTCCCCGTCCATAGTACGCAACCCGGGTAAGTGCATCCTCTGCGGCGACTGCGTTCGTGTCTGCAGCGAGATACAACACGTCGGCGCGCTGGATTTCGCCTATAGA
>Ga0082212_10006393_pt1 | contig 15854 bp, 21 predicted proteins | sample TergutNt197P3_FD_71548 | JGI IMG/M metagenome (GOLD analysis project Ga0082212, IMG submission 71548) | Neocapritermes taracua P3 segment gut microbial communities from Petit-Saut dam, French Guiana - Nt197 P3 | ecosystem: Host-associated > Arthropoda: Insects > Digestive system > Gut ...
ACGCCTATTGCCCGGAACTGCGAATGAAAAGTAGTCAGGCGCATATAATAATCCATTGCTGCCTTGTCAATTTTAACCACTTTCAGTTGTCGGTTAAAGATGCAGGATGTGATAAATCGCGCCTTGTCCGGCAATCCCGAAGCATCGTACAGGGTCAGGAATTGCGCATAATCGACGTCATTCAGATTGATAGCCAGACGGTGGCAGCAGGGGTCGGCTTTGGGCTTACGCCCGACTTGACGAGGCTTGTTTTCTGTTTTCATGGTTTGAGGATTTTAAATAAATTAAGAATTAAAAGACAGATATACTGCGCTTTGCGCTCTCTTAATTGCCTTCGGCGAGCCCTTCGGGGTTCTTAATTTTTCATTTTTAATTGAACACGGACGCATGACTTCGGAATAGCGGACTTCCCCCTTGTGGGGCAAGTGATTTTGAGGTACTGAAATTCTTTTCAGGAACTCAAAATACAACTTGCCGTCAGCCTGCGCTGACAAAATCCCGCTAACGCGGAATTGGGCTTTAGCCCTGTTGACTTTCGGGATAGCCGTATTGAATTTCCGAGTAGAAAATGGGGATGTATGGATACTATAATTCATGTAAAAAATGGCTTTTTAAAATTCGGGGCAAAGTTAGAGGGGCTATTTCGGATTATCTATATATGAAGGGTGGACAACCACTGCCAATAGTGTGGACAACCGCTGCCACTTGGTTGGAAACTGAAAATTGAGGGATTTTTATATATTCCTTTGCTGCCGGATTATTCGTATGTAGGTAAATAAAAGTTTTTATCCATACAGATAGTCCGGTAATCATTTATAAAAATTAAACAATGAATGTATCAACAGTTAAAAAAAGATTTTTGCCGACAATGGTAAAATGGTACGAATACCAATATGAAAAATCAAATGTTGTGAATGATTTTGGTATGTTGGTTTTTCAGAATTTTGGAAAAGATATATTTCAGATGATTAGAATATTTCAATGTTCCAATATTCCAACGTCAGAATATTGGAACAACAAAACGGATATAGATTTATATGATGTATTGTCGGTACAAATTCAGCAATATTCTAAAATACAAATAAATATCGAAATAAATAACAAAATGTCTCACAATTTAAACCAATGTTCAAATGAATAAAGAAACATTATTTATCGCCTTCTCTACCCAAAAGGGTGGCATGGGCAAAACTGCGCTGACTGTTTTGTCGGCAAGTTATCTGCATTACGCGAAAGATTACCGTGTAGCGATAATTGATTGCGACTATCCGCAGCACAGCATCGTGGAAATGCGCGAGCGGGATACAAATATGGTCATTAATGACAAACATTACAAGAGTTTGGCGTATTGGCAGTTTAAAAACCTGCAAAAGAAAGCCTACATGGTTGAAGAAAGTAACGCAGCGGACGCCATTGCTGTAGCAGAGCGTTTACGGCAGGAAAAAGATTTGGATTTTATCTTCTTCGACCTGCCCGGAACGTTGAACATGGCAGGGGTTATCAAAACGCTTGCCTGTATGGATTACGTTTTTGTGCCTGTTAGCGCCGACCGTGTGGTATTGGAAAGCACCCTGCAATTTGCAACCGCTATCCATGACAACCTGATTACCACAGGAAAAAGCAATATCAAGGATTTATACTTGATTTGGAATATGGTTGACGGTCGCGAACGGACTGAACTGTATAACGCCTACGACGGCGCTATTGCCGAATTGGGTTTGCAAACCATGAAAACCGTTATCCCTGACACAAAACGGTTTCGTCGCGAAATGAACGAGGCGCATCGTGCAGTGTTCCGTTCCACGTTGTTTCCGGTGGACAAAACCCTCGTAAAAGGCAGTAATATAGAGGAATTAGTTAATGAATTATGTGCCATCTTCAAAAAATAGCCATGATGAACAGGAAAATCAATCCTGATGAGATAGACGAAAGTTTGGTCATCTCATCCATTAAAAAAGACAAGTCTACCGTACCCGAAAATCCTGAACGCCTGATGCGTCCTTTGCCTGCAAAAGCGCCGGAACAACCCGAACCGGAATCGCAGCAACCCGAACCAACCGAGCCGGAAACGTCCGCTACGCCTGAACCTCAAAAAGAGGAAACCCGCACGAAACGTGGCGGCAGTCAGGAATACGAAACGCTTTTTATCCGCGAAACCGACCTGCCGCCTGCCCGTTTCGGAAAGTCCGTGTATATCCGAAAGGAATATCACGACCGCATTTCGCAAATCATATCTGTAATTGGAGTAAATGAAGTATCGCTTTTCGGATATATAGACAATGTGCTGGCGCACCATTTCGAGAATTTCCGCGATGACATCACACGCTCATTCAAAAAGAAAATCATTTTTAAATAACCGGTTATGATTTTCAAAGTCGCTGCGCTTCTTATTCTGATTGTCGCCGTTTACCTGTTGTACCGCATCGCTTATCCAAAACAGCCGAAACAAGCGGAACAACGGGACGACAGCGTTCCAGAAAGGAAAATCAAACACGTATCCGGCGTGGTTGGCAAAAGTCGTTTTGTCCTGCCCGACCGAAGCCAACCGCTGAAAACCCCTGCCATTACAGCAAATTCAGAAGCAAGCAAAGAAAAAGAGATTATGTTTGCGCCCGAAACCGAAAAAGACGGGGCGGGGATTATCCCGCCCGACAAATTGGATGAGGTCTTTGAAGATGAAATCAACCCCAATGATTTGGAAATTGATGAAGATGACGATAATGTTTCCGATGACAACGCCGAAATTGATTTGGAAGCGGAAGAAGAATTGGAACAGCGTAATCGGGTTGAGGGTCAGAGCGCGATGCTTGCCGAAGGATTGAATTTCGACGATTTGCACGAAGTGGCAGAAGTCGTCAAAGAACAACCAGAAACGGTAAGCGAAAAAACAGCCGCTACGATAGCAGCGTTGGAACATACGGATATGTTCGAGTTGCTGGCGTCGGGCGATGAGGGTAAAGCGAATTGGATTAAGTCAGTCATTGAACGGCACATTCAAAATAGCGAACCCGAAACGGAAAGCACAACCGAAACGGAAAATGAAATTTCCGAAACGGAATACAGCAACTTCGATGTTGCAGATTTTATAGGACAAAGTAGAACCTTTAAAAAGTAAAAAACAGATGAAAAAGCATGATTACGGGTAGCGAAGCCTCCCCCTAACCCCCTCCAAAAGAGTGGGAAGCCACTAAAATTCAAAAACAGTATTCACCAGCCGTGGGGAATATCCAGCCTCACGGCATTTTCAAAAATCGTTATGACTTATAAAAATAAGCAAAAAGTAAAATTTTTCTATTCGGCAGCCTTATTCTTCATGGCTGCATCAGGTGCGTTTGCACAGGGCGACGGCGCAGCAGGCATCACAGAAGCCACGCAAATGGTAACATCGTATTTTGACCCCGCAACCAAACTGATCTACGCGGCAGGGGCAATTATCGGGCTGATTGGCGGCGTGAAAGTGTACAGCAAATTCAGTTCCGGCGACCCCGATACGGGCAAAACCGCCGCTTCGTGGTTTGGCGCGTGTATCTTCCTGATTGTTGCCGCTACCATTCTTCGTTCCTTCTTCCTGTAATACCGGAATTATGGATTATTCAATAAACAGGGGGATAGGTCGTCCGGCTGAATTTCAGGGACTTAAATCACAGTATCTTTTCTATTTCGCAGGCGGGTTGCTGGGTCTGTTTATCGTGTTTGTGGTCATGTTCATGGCGGGCGTCAACCAGTGGATATGTATTATTTTCGGCGTCATTTCCGGATTTTTATTGGTTTACGGCACGTTTCATCTGAACAAAACCTACGGTGAACACGGGCTAATGAAAGCGCAGGCAAGGCGCAACCATCCGCGTTTTGTGATTAACCGGCGGGCTATTCCTCTTTTATTCAGGAAAAGAATTTAAAGAATTTATGGAATATGAGGAATGTAATGAGAGCGACAACGCTCGAAAACAAGTTTCCGTTGCTGACGGTAGAAAACGGCTGCATCATCTCAAAAGACGCCGATATAACGGTGGCGTTCCGGGTTGATTTACCCGAACTGTTTACCGTTACTTCTGCGGAATACGAGGCTATCCACTCGGCTTGGGCAAAGGCAATCAAGGTTTTGCCCAATTTCTCTATCGCGCACAAACAGGATTGGTTCATTAAGGAAAACTACCAGCCCGACATCCAAAAAGATGACGTGAGTTTTCTGTCGCGCTCGTTTGAACGGCACTTCAACGAGCGTCCGTTCCTGAACCACGCCTGTTTTCTGTATCTGACCAAAACGACAAAGGAACGGATGCGCCGTCAAAGCAATTTCAACACCCTCTGCCGCGGTTTCCTTGTTCCAAAGGAAATACGTGATAAAGAAACCGTAACAGGCTTTCTCGAAGCCGTCGGGCAGTTTGAACGGATTGTGAACGACAGCGGGTTTGTTAAACTCACCCGGCTGAACGATGACGAAATCATCGGAACAAGGGAAAGTCCCGGATTGGTGGAAAAGTATTTTTCGCTATCTCTCGAAGATACCACTGCATTGAAGGACATCCAACTGAACCCCGAATATATGCGCATCGGCGATGACGTCCTTTGCCTGCATACGCTTTCGGATGTGGATGACCTTCCGTCCGCTGTGGCTACCGACAACCGATACGAAAAACTCTCTACCGACCGCAGCGACTGCCGATTGTCCTTCGCCGCCCCTGTGGGCGTTTTGCTCGGATGCAACCACATCTACAATCAATTCATTTTTATTGACGACCATACGGAAAATCTGAAACGTTTTGAAAAGCAGGCACGGAACATGCACTCTTTGTCGCGCTATTCGCGTCAAAATCAAATCAATAAAGAATGGATTGAACGTTATCTGAATGAGGCGCACAGTCAGGGATTAACCTCTGTGCGCTGCCACTGTAACGTCATGGCTTGGTCGGATAACCGCGACGAACTCGGACGTATCAAAAACGATGTGGGCAGCCAGTTAGCGTTAATGGAATGTAAACCCCGCCATAACACTGTGGATACGCCTGCTTTGTTTTGGGCGGGAATACCCGGCAATGCAGCGGATTTTCCAAGTGAGGAAAGTTTTTACACGTTCATCGAACAGGCGTTGTGTTTTTTCACCGAAGAAACCAATTACAAGAGTTCGCCTTCGCCGTTTGGTATCAAAATGGTTGACCGTCTGACCGGAAAACCGTTGCATCTGGATATTTCGGATTTGCCGATGAAAAAAGGGATCATCACGAACCGGAACAAGTTCATTCTTGGTCCGTCAGGTTCGGGTAAATCATTCTTTACCAACCACATGGTGCGGCAATACTACGAACAGGGGACGCACATTGTATTGGTTGATACCGGAAACAGTTATCAGGGACTTTGCAACCTCATCAACCGCAAAACCAACGGCGACGACGGCGTGTATTTTACCTATACCGAAGATAACCCTATCAGTTTCAATCCATTTTTTACGGACGACGGCGTGTTCGACATCGAAAAGCGCGAAAGTATCAAAACATTGATACTGACCTTGTGGAAACAGGACAAAGAGCCGCCCACCCGCGCAGAAGAAGTCGCCCTTTCCAACGCTGTGAGCAAATACATCGAAAAACTGAAAACGGGCATAACACCCTGTTTCAACACGTTTTATGAATTTGTAAAAGGCGAATACCGCGACATTCTGACCGCCAAAGAAGTACGCGAAAAGGATTTTGATATTGCCAATTTTCTGAACGTACTTGAGCCGTACTACATGGACGGCGAGTACGGCTATCTTCTCAATTCTGAAAAGGAATTGGATTTATTATCTAAACGCTTCATTGTCTTTGAAATAGATGCGATTAAAGACCATAAAATCCTTTTCCCTATTACTACAATCATCATCATGGAAGTCTTCATCAACAAGATGAGGCGATTAAAGGGTATCCGCAAAATGATTTTGATTGAGGAAGCGTGGAAAGCCATTGCCAAAGAGGGTATGGCTGAATACATTAAGTATTTGTATAAAACCGTTCGTAAATTCTTCGGCGAGGCAATCGTTGTAACGCAGGAAGTGGACGACATTATCGCTTCCCCGATTGTCAAGGAAAGCATCATCAACAATGCCGACTGCAAAATCCTTCTTGACCAGCGCAAATACATGAATAAGTTTGATGCGATACAAGCATTGCTCGGTCTGACCGAAAAGGAAAAGTCGCAGGTTTTGTCTATCAACATGGCAAACGATGTGAACCGCAAATACAAAGAAGTCTGGATTGGGCTGGGCGGCGTTCAGTCGGCGGTTTATGCCACCGAAGTCAGCGCCGAAGAATATTTTGCGTACACCACCGAAGAAACCGAAAAATTGGAATTGATGCGCCTTGCCGACAAATTGGACGGAAATATGGAATTGGCTATTAAACAGTTAGCCGAAACGGTCAGGAATTAAGAATTAAGAATTAAAAAATAAGAATTAAAAGTTTAATCATTAACCATTAAAAATCAGATAAATATGAAAAGAGTAGTTATTATTATCAGTTTGGCGCTTGCAGGTTTTGCAAGTCAGGTCAGGGCGCAGTTTGTCGTTGCCGACCCTGCGCATATCGCAACCAGTATCGTGAATACCGCCAACCAGATTGTGCAGACTTCCGCGACAGTTTCCAACGTCATCAAGAATTTTCAGGAAGTAAAAAAAGTCTATGACCAGGGAAAAGAGTATTACGATGCGCTCAAATCAGTGAATAATCTAATCAAGGACGCGAAAAAAGTCCGTGATGCTATCCTTTTGGTTGGCGAAATCGGGGATTTATACATAGACAGTTATCAAAAGATGATGCAAGACCCGCATTACAGTTTTGAGGAACTGGCGGCTATTTCCAACGGTTATACGATGTTGCTTTCAGAAGCCGCCGATATGATTTTGGAAATAAAAGATGTGGTCAACGTCAACGGGCTTTCGATGACCGACGCCGAAAGGATGCAGTTGGTCAATTACGTGTACGACAAACTCAAACGACACCGGAATTTGGTTGCCTATTACACGCGCAAAATGATTTCGATTTCCATGCTGCGGGCAAAAAAGGTTGGCGATAGCGACAGGGTCATGGCTTTGTACGGTAATGCAAATGACAGATATTGGTAATCAAACAATTGACAATTAATAATTGACAATTAAAAAATGATAATTATATGTTTGATAATTTGCATCAGATACTTCGCACGCTTTATTCGGAAATGATGCCGCTATGCGCGGATATGGCGGGTATTGCAAAAGGGCTTGCCGGACTTGGGGCGCTGTTTTACATCGCTCACCGGGTCTGGCAGTCGCTTGCCCGCGCAGAACCCATAGACGTTTATCCATTGTTGCGCCCTTTCATCATCGGACTGTGCATCATGTTTTTTCCGGTTTTCGTTTTGGGTACAATTAATGCTGTAGTGTCGCCTGTGGTGCGCGGCGCCAATCAGATGCTCGAAACGCAAACCCTTGATATGAACGAGTATCGCCGTATGAAAGACCGTCTTGAATATGAGGCAATGATGCGCAATCCCGAAACGGCATACCTTGTGAGCAACGAGGAATTTGACCGGCAGTTGGATGCGCTCGGCTGGTCGCCCGGCGATTTGGTTACCATGGCAGGCATGTACATCGAAAGAGGCATGTACAACCTGAAAAAGTCTATCAGGGACTGGTTCCGCGAACTGCTCGAACTGCTGTTTCAGGCTGCCGCTTTAGTCATTGACACCATACGTACATTCTATCTCATCGTGCTTGCCATTTTGGGACCAATCGCCTTTGCCATATCGGTATATGATGGTTTCCAATCAACGCTCACACAATGGATTAGCCGTTACGTATCCGTCTATTTCTGGCTGCCTGTATCGGATCTGTTCAGTTGCATCCTTGCCCGGATACAGATTTTGAGCCTGCAAAAAGACATTCTTGAACTGGAAACCAACCCCAACTTTTCCATTGACGCCAGCAACGGCGTGTATATCACCTTCATGCTCATCGGCATTGTGGGATATTTTACCATACCCACCGTTGCGAACTGGATTATCTCGGTGGGCGGTATCGGTTCGTATAACCGCAATGTTACTAAAGCCGGTTCGTTTGCGGCAGGCGCAGGGGGCGCAGCCGTTGGAAACATCGCAGGAAGATTGATTGGAAGAAAGTAAAATAAAAATAAATGTTTGAAAATCAAAAATTAAAATATGGAATTTAAAAGTTTAAAGAATATCGAAACGAGTTTCAGGCAAATACGGTTCTTCGGGATTGTGTTTGTGTGTCTTTGCGCCGGACTTGCGGGTTATTCCGTCTGGAACGCCTACTCGTTTGCCGAAGCGCAGCGACAAAAAATCTATGTATTGGACGGCGGTAAATCGCTCATGCTGGCGTTGTCGCAGGATTTGACGCAAAACCGCCCTGTCGAAGCGCGGGAACATGTCAAGCGTTTTCACGAGTTGTTTTTCACGCTCTCGCCCGACAAGCAAGCCATTGAGAGCAATATCCGCAGGGCGTTGTTTCTGGTGGATAAATCGGCGTTTGCATACTATAAGGATTTGCAGGAACGTGGGTATTACAACCGCGTCATTTCGGGCAATATCAACCAACAACTGCAAGTGGACAGCCTCTCGTGCAATTTCGACGCCTATCCCTACAGGGTGGTTACTTACGCGCGGCAGTTAATCATCAGGGAAAGCAACATCACCGAGCGCAGCCTTGTAACGCGCTGCAATCTTATCAATTCCGTCCGTTCGGACAATAATCCGCACGGATTTACAATGGAAGCATTTGAAATTCTGCAAAACCGCGATTTGCGGGTCATTAACCGTTAAAAATAGTTTTATGAAAAAGGAAATCGAAGAAACAGGAAAAATCGGGAAAATGGGGGAAATCGGGGAAAAGTTTAGAAGTCGTCTGAAACAAATTTGCGGCAGACCTTCGCCAACGAAACGCTTGGTTTCGGTGCTGTTCCTTTGCGCTGTGTTTGCGGCAGGCAACATCTATTTTCTCGTCTGCGCTTTTTCCGGTATCGGCAAATACGAAAAAGACAGGGAACTGATGAAGTTGGAACACATTGAGCCATTGGAATTACCTAAAAAAGAGAGTATTCACATTTTAGAAAGTATTGAATATGACGAATAATCATCAGGACGGGAATAAACCCGGAATATCCGACAGGCAAAAGGAAACCGTTAAAAAATATGTGGTTTTTGCCATTATGGGAATTATCTGCGTGGGCTGCATGTACCTGATATTTGCGCCTTCGGCTGACGACAGGGCAAAAACCGAAGCCACGCAGGGTTTTAATGCCGATATACCCATGCCCAAAGATGACGGCATCATCGGCGACAAGCGCGACGCCTATCAGCAGGAACAAATCAGGCAGCGTCAGGAACAGCGGATGCGTTCGCTCGATGATTTTTCAGCGATGCTTGGCGAAGTGAATACCGAAATTGAAGAAGTGTCGCTGCTTACCGATGCCGAACCTGTACCGGCAACGACAGGCACGAGAGGCGGAAGCGGCAGGTATGTACCTCAAAGCCGCTCGCAGTCATCCATACAAAATTCAGCACAAGCGTATCAGGACATGAACCGAACTTTGGGCAGTTTTTACGACACACCTCGCGAAGATCCCGAAAAGGAACGCCTTAAAAAAGAATTGGAAGATTTGAAAACACAAGTGAACGAAGTTCCGAGAGTTTCAGTGGATGAGCAACTTGAGTTAATGGAAAAGTCGTTGCAAATGGCGGCAAAGTATATGCCGGCGAGTTCGGGGACTATGGGGACTTCGGGGACAGGCGCAACGATGAGCGATGATGTTGCTGAACCCGTACCGACAAACACCCAAAACAGCGCTGCCGGAAAAACGGCGGTTGTTCCTGTGGCGCAGGTTCGCGAACGGACTGTCTCGGCGTTGCTGCCCGAAATGAGCAATGCAGAGTTTATTGAAACCTACAGTAAGCCACGAAATATGGGCTTTCTGACGGCTACAGCCGAAACCGGCGCCGGAATAAAAAATACCATTTCCGCCTGCGTATATGGCGACCAAACTATTATGGACGGGCAAAATGTGCGCTTGCGGCTGTTAGAGCCGATGCAGGCAGGTAACACAGTTATCCCGCGCAATGCAATTTTGACCGGAACAGCGCGTATTCAGGGCGAACGGCTGACGATTACCGTCAATTCGCTGGAACATGCGGGTACGATTATCCCTGTAGAACTTCGCGCCTATGACCTCGACGGACAAAGCGGGATTTTTATCCCTAATATGTCCGAACTCAAGGCTGCAAAAGAGATTGTCGCCAATATGGGTACAAACGCCGGAACGAGCATCAACCTTTCAAACGATGCCGGAAAGCAGTTTGCCGCCGATATGGGACGCAATCTCATTCAGGGCGTTTCGCAATATACGGCGAAAACGCTGCGCGAAGTGAGGGTACACCTCAAATCAGATTATAAAGTTTATCTTTTGGCAAACAAGTAGTTGCCTCTTAATTCTTAATTCGTAATTAATTTAAAATCATCACTAAAATCCATTAAAAATGAAGTATTTAATAATTTCGCTTGCCCTTGTTGCAAGCATTTTCACGAAAGTGAACGCACAGGAAACTGTGCAAAACAGCCCCACAACGGGCGATTTATTCAACGGCTTAACCCGTCCGCTCACGTTTAGCCGTATGATACCGCCGTATGCCCTCGAAGTAACCTTTACCAAAACGGTACACGTCATCTTTCCGGCGGCTATACGCTATGTGGACTTGGGTTCGATTGACCTGCTGGCAGCCAAAGCCGACGGAACGGAAAACGTTTTGCGCGTAAAAGCCGCCAAACAGAATTTCAGTTCGGAAAGCAACCTGTCCGTCATCACCGAAGACGGCAGTTACTACACGTTCAACGTGAAATATGCCGACGAGCCGGTAAAGTTATCCGTTGAAATGGCGGACTTCATGCACGGCTGGAATGTCGAAAACCGTCCGGGTAACGACGTGCCTGTATATCTTGCCGATTTGGGCAATGAAGCGCCCTACATGGTGCGGCTCATCATGGAAACCATTCATCGCAACAACCGGACGGAAATCAAACACATCGGCAGCCGGAATTTCAGGATACAGTATCTTTTGAAAGGGATTTACGCGCACAACGATTTGTTTTTCCTGCATCTGCATCTGAAAAACACGTCCACCGTTTCGTATGATATTGACTATATTACGTTCAAAATCGTGGATAAGAAGGTCGCCAAACGTACTGCCATGCAGGAACAGGTGATTTTACCGTTGCGCAGTTTCAATCAGGTTACTGCCGTTGCTGGCGGACAAGAAGAACGCACCGTGTTCACCCTGCCGAAATTTACCATTCCCAACGACAAACAGTTGGTTATCGAAATGACCGAACGCGACGGCGGGCGCAACCAGACGCTGACCGTTGAAAATACCGATTTGATACGCGCAAGAACCATTGAAAACATTACCGTAAAAGTAAAATGACCATGAAAAAGTTAATCATTTTGTCAATTTTGACGCTTTGTTTCGCAGTTCCTGAATTACCGGCGCAGCGTTACCTTCCCGGACAGCGCGGACTGCAAATCACCACAGGCGGCGTAAACGCTCTGAACCGCAAAACAGGCGTACATTGGGGCGCTGCGCTGTCAACGTACACCAAACACGCCGACCGCTGGGTGTTTGGCGCGGAATATCTCGAAAAGAAGCATCTGTATAAAGATGAGAAAATCCCGCAGGCGCAGTTTACGTTAGATGCGGGGTACTACCGCAAATTCTTGTCAGATGCCCGTAAAACGTTTTTCTGTTCCATTGGCGCGTCCGCATTGGTGGGCTACGAAACGATCAATTGGGACGAAAAACTCTTACTCGACGGCGCAACCATTCTCAATACGGACGCTTTTCTGTGGGGCGCAGCCCTCACGCTCGAATTGGAAACTTATATTTCGGACAGGCTTGTGTTGCTTGCCAATATCCGGCAGCGGCTGTTATCGGGTTCTTCCGTTGGTAAACTCAATACGCAGTTCGGAATTGGGGTTAAATTCATCATCAATTAACATTCAAAAAACAATGAAAAAGACAGTAATTATCAGTTTATTAGTGACTTTTGTAGCCTGTTCGTGCAACGATGCGCTTGAAATTAAACAAAAGTATTCCTTTGACCTGCAAACGCTGCCCGTTCCTAAAAGGATAATGCAGGGCGAAACGGTAGAAATCCGCTGCCAACTTATTAAGGAAGGCAATTATACAGGCGCGAAGTTTCAGATACGGTATTTTCAGCCCGACGGCAAAGGCGATTTGCTCATGGACGGCAGACGTTTTTCGCCCAACGACCTGTATCCGCTGACCAAAGATGTGTTCCGCCTGTATTATACCTCGCAATGCGCCGAACAACAAGTAATTGACGTGTATATCGAAGATAATTTCGGGCAGGTGATACGGAAATCGTTCAGTTTCAGTCCCGAAAAAGACGAAAAGGAAAAAGACGAATGAATTACATAGGTTCAAAATACAGGTTACGCGATTTTATCAAAAATGCCATTTGCAGTGTTGTCGGTACAGACCTCTCACAAACGGTTTTCTGTGATATGTTCGCAGGAACAGGGATTGTCGGGCGAAGTTTCAAAAGCGAAGTTCGTCGGGTTATCGCCAACGACTGCGAATATTACAGTTTTGTGTTGAACAAAAACTATATCGAAAATCACACTGAAATAGCGAACAAAGAACGCTATATTGATGAACTGAATACAATTCCCACTACCGCAAATGGCATTATTTACCGGAATTACTGCTTGGATGGGGGTTACGGTCGTCAGTATTTTTCGGACAGCAACGGAAAACGGATTGATACTATACGCCAAAGGATTGAAAAATGGAAACAGTCCGGCAAAATCAACGGCAATATGTATTATTTCCTGCTTGCAAGTCTGCTCGAAAGTGCGGACAAAGTGGCAAACACGGCTTCGGTATATAGCGCTTTTCTGAAACATTTAAAAGCAAATTCGCAAAAAGAAATGGTTTTATTGCCCGCCGATTTCATTATTAATGGAAACGAACACAGGGTTTTCAATATGGACAGCAATCATTTGATACAGCAAATAGAGGGTGATATTCTATATTTAGACCCTCCATATAACAGTCGTCAGTACGGCGCACTCTACCATTTGTTGAACACAATTGCCCGCTATGACTGTTTTGAGCCGAAAGGGAAAACAGGACTGCGCGATTACGACAGGTCGCTGTATTGCAGAAAGAACGAAGTGTCAAAAGTATTTGAAGATTTAATCAAAAATGCCAAATTCAAATACATTTTTTTGAGTTACAGCAATGAGGGTTTAATGAGCGTGGAAAATATCCAAAAAATCATGAAATGGTATGGGAAATATGATTTCTTAATGATAGACTATCAGCGTTTTAAATCGAACAGTGACAAAAATCGCACCTACAAAGCCGACCGCACAAAAGAGTATTTACACATTTTGGAAAAACGGTTGTAATGAACACGCAAGTCGCAAGAGAAGCGCGGGATATACTGCAAATGGTAGAGGATAAGAATTATTTTTACGCTTTGCCTGATTATCGCAAAACGGTAGCCGTTTCGTTGGCTGCCGTTTCGCTTTGTGCGAAACATCTGGAATATGTACCCGAAAACGTCATCACAAAAGAATTTGAGGGCAGGGAAATATGTCGCGCCGCGCTTGAGACAAAAGATGCGGATTGTACCATTCTCCCTTATATTCCTTTTCCTGACGTGCAACGGGAAGGCGTTATGCAGTTTTTGCGCAATAATGAGCCGCCGTTTGTGGTTTACAGTTTTGCGGATATGCAGGACGCAAAAATGGCGCAGGAAGCCGTCAAAGCCGATGCGTACTGTATTCAGTTAGTGCCGGATAAGTTGCTATCCAAAGACCTTTGCAAAACCGCACTGCAAAGCCCAAATTCAGACAAAGAAATATCTAAATTCGTTTTTGAGCGGTTTCCTGAATTGAAAACGGAAAAAATACAAAATGATGAAAAACCGCGTCAAGCGGGGGTAAAAATAAAGTTTTGACGCTTTCATGGAAAGTATCATTTTTTCAAACTGTCAATATGTTTCATTAGTCGCTCAAAATAAGCAATTATGTCTTCATTCGGTTCTATTGGGAAAGTTTGAGTGGATAATAATACATTGTCCAACATCTTATCGTATAATTTAAACCTTTCACGCATAAGATTTTCGTCTTCTGTTTCCCAATAAAAACTCTCATCATCTATTTTAAAACAGTCGAAGTATTTATCATTTAGATATTTGAGAAGTCGTATAAGCAATAAATGCACAAAAACGCCTGCAAATTGCGTCTTGATTGAAATGAAGTAAATGTATGAACGTTTTGTTTCATCATCAGAATTAGCGAAAAACTTAATGCGAGCAGGCGAAACCATCGTTCCATCAGACAGGAACGTTAAAGAAACAGTTTCGCAATCCGTTGGCGTAAAACTAATTCCATAAATACTGTCAAATGACCGATAACTTTCAAAAATATTGTTGGGAAAATGTGTATTGTAAACCTTAAATTTCCAACCATATACTTTTGAAACATCAATAACTTCCTCTATCATAATCGGGAGCAACTCCGCACTGCGAAACCGACCGCTGAAATGAATGCTTAAACCCATTATTTTGTTGTTTTTTTATTTGCGATTATTCAATGGACTTTTTCAAATGATATTTCTCTTGTAATACTTGCTTCTGCTCATCATTAAGAGATTGCATATACTTTTTCCAACCCGGACAGAAGTTGATATGCCAACGCCAGAAACGACCGATTAACGACTTCGGCGCTGCATCATATTTTGCTCTTATGGAGCAATTTTCGCAATTATGATTTTCCATTTTTCTATTTTTTAATTTTTTGCATATTCCTGAATAATAACAAAACCGCTTTCTTTTAAACCATCAGAACTAAACAACTGTTGCAACCTTGAAGACAGTGTTGTACAATTTGAAAAATCTGCCTGCAAACATTTACTCAAATTTTTATTCATATATTCATCATCTTCATCGGTAAATATACCGGAAACAGTGATACTTGTAATCATTGCAGGGTTTTTAATAACTGACATTTTTAATGCCTCTTCTAACCGAATTTCAGGCGTTAAGGTAACTTTTACATGGTATCCTTCTATCATCATCATTTATTATTGAAACACGTAATATTTTCTTACTACAATTTTCACATTTTTCTATTTTTCAAACCACAAAGAAACAAAAAATTGTATTTTTTCATATCTTTACCCGCAAAAAATTTTAATTCATTAGTTTCTATGGCAGACAAAGCGAAGATGTGGAACTTGTGGCACGGCTGCCACAAATTAAGCGCAGGTTGCCGGTATTGTTATGTTTATCGCGGCGACGCCAAACGCGACATTGACAGCACTATAATAACGAAAACAAAGAATTTTGATTTACCCTTACAAAAGAAACAAAACGGCGAATACAAAATACCGGCGGGAACGTTGGTTTACACCTGTTTCACGTCCGACTTTTTTGTTGAAGACACTGACCCGTGGCGTTCCGAAGCATGGGAAATGATGCGGCTACGCAGTGATTTGACTTTTTTGATGATTACCAAACGCATAGACCGCTTGCAAATATCATTACCTGACGATTGGGGCAACGGTTACGAAAATGTAACCATTTGCTGTACTGTTGAAAATCAAGACCGTGCAGATTTTCGTCTTCCGATTTACAAAGCAGCGCCCATCAAACATAAAATCATCATCTGCGAGCCGATTTTGGAACGGATTGACTTGCGCCCCTACGATATTGGTTCATGGGTTGAACAGGTGGTAGTTGGCGGAGAGAGCGGATATGAAGCCCGTCCCTGCCATTTCGATTGGGTAATGGAACTGCACGATTT
>Ga0082212_10006394_pt1 | contig 15853 bp, 13 predicted proteins | sample TergutNt197P3_FD_71548 | JGI IMG/M metagenome (GOLD analysis project Ga0082212, IMG submission 71548) | Neocapritermes taracua P3 segment gut microbial communities from Petit-Saut dam, French Guiana - Nt197 P3 | ecosystem: Host-associated > Arthropoda: Insects > Digestive system > Gut ...
AATCCCGCGCAGACTGCCGCCGACCAGTTGCTTTTAGCCAAATGGATACTGCGGACGCTGGCATGGCAGCAGAACCTTGACATCACGTTTTCTCCTAAAATAACCGAAGGTAAGGCCGGTAGCGGCATGCACTTCCATACGGCATTGATGAAGGACGGCAAGAGCGTCATGACCGCCGACGGCGAACTTTCCATCGAAGCGAGAAAAGCCATTGCAGGCTATATGCGCTGCGCTGCTTCCCTAACCGCTTTCGGCAATACGAATCCCGTTTCCTATTTCCGGTTGGTACCCCACCAGGAAGCGCCCACCAGTATCTGCTGGGGCGACAGGAACCGGTCGGTACTCGTGCGGGTGCCGCTCGGATGGCGGGCAAAAACAAATATGATGGCGATGGAAAATCCTTTGGAACCGCAGGCGTTGCACGATATGTCCGACAAGCAAACCGTCGAGATGCGCTCGCCCGACTGCTCGGCGGATGTATATCTCATGCTGGCCGGGCTGATCAATGCGGCCAAACTGGGTTTTGAAACGGAAAACGCGCTTGAGATAGCCGAAAAAACATACGTCAACGTCAACATACACGACAGCCGGTACCGCGAAAAGATGCTCGCGCTGGAGCAACTGCCCGCTTCCTGCCATGAATCGGCGCAGGTGCTGAAGAACAACAGAGCGCTTTATGAAGCCGACGGCGTGTTCGATCCGGTCTTGCTCGACGGCGTAATCACCAAACTTGAATCGTACAACGACCAAAACATCCGGCAGGAAATAAAGGAAAACCCGGCCAAAATGATGGAACTGGTGAGGAAATTCTACCATTGCGGATAGGCAGGTGTTTCGCATTGAAAATGCTAATATTCAACACTGCCGGATTACAAATCCGGCAGGACGCACAGGACGCAGGATCCGGCAGGACGAAGCGTTTCGCATTGAAAATGCTACTTTGGCAGTATAGATGGAAAAAATAATAATCGTTGTATCAAAACACCGCCGCTTCGGCTGGAAATTTTATATTTACTGGGGCAGGGAGCAGCCGAATGACAGGGTGGAAATATTGGGAACGCCCAAGGCAAACGACGGGGAGTTGAAAGGGATGTCGGACATTGACTGCCAGTTGATCAGGTTAATAGATGAAGTATCCGACGCCTCGCTGATGCGGGCCTATTCCAGGCAAACCAACTTGCTTGCTTTCATGGAGGAGGTCACGCAAAGAACGATCGACAACCTGATACGTCCGCGAATTGAACTCAATTGTCGCCGTGTCGTCGAGCTGGCAAGCCAGTCCTCCCTGCCGGTATATCTGCGTAACGACTTATCCAATAAAATGCTTTATGCACCCTATCTTGTCGGTATCCTTCCCGCGTCCTCGCGGTGTATTTTCAATTTTGTGAAGGACGACGCCGGGTTGCGTTATTTTATCTCCCTGAGCAACGACCAGCAGGAAATGTCGCTGCAACGCACGACAGCCTGCATCCTGTCGCAGAATCCGTGTGTGATTTTGTTGGGAAGAAAAATCCACCGCGTCGAAAATGTCGAATCGAAAAAGTTGACGCCGTTCTTCAACAAGCCGCATATAAACGTGCCTGCCGCAACCGAAAAATTGTACATCAACAACTTCATCCTGAAGACGATCCCCAAATATGAAGTGAAAATCGAAGGACTTGAAATGACGGAAATCCATCCGGTCAGGCAGGCGGTGTTGGTGCTGGACGAAGATTTGCATCAGCATTTGACCTTTTTCGTTTACTTCCGGTACGACCATCACCAACTCAATCCGGCGCTGCGTAAAGTCAAATTTGTAGAATTAAAGGAGATCGACGGCGTGGAAACCATCTGCTGGTTTACGCGCGACAGGGAATGGGAAAAACAGCATCTCGACATGCTGGTCGCACTGGGTCTGCGACAGGAAGGCGACAACCGTTTCTACCCGAACACGAACACGAACCCGGAGCCGCTACCCCGTTTCGGCTTGATTAACTGGTTGAACGCCAACATAAAAAATCTTACCGCGTTTATCATTGAACAAAAAGTCGGCACGACGTACTACGCAGGCTCGATCACGTTGCAATCGAACATCGAAACGAAGATCGACTGGTTCGACGTCGAGATAGACGTAGTTTTTGATGATTTCAAAATCCCTTTTTCACGTTTCAGAAGACACATCTTAGACGGGATTATCGAATATATTTTACCTGACAAAACGGTTTTCATCCTGCCGGAAGTGTGGTTTCATCGCTTCCCCAAGCTATTCGTACACGGAGACGAAACCGATAAGGGGATAAAGATCAAAAAAATGCACGTCGGACTGATAGACGAATCGGTCACCGAACTGTTTGCCGGGAAGAAAAATCAGGAACTGTTGGATGTCATCCGATTACCTGACGAGCGACCGGCGCTGTCGGAAAGCATGAACACCATTCTCCGTCGCTATCAAAAGGAGGGTTTTTATTGGCTGACACATTTGTATCGTTGGGGTCTGGGCGGATGTCTGGCCGACGACATGGGACTTGGAAAAACGCTCCAGACCATCTCCTTACTCGATTATATCTATGCCCATGCCGGGGTGAAGACCGACACTCAGCCATCCCTGTTTGCGCTATGGGAATCGATCCTTCCGGCCTCGCTGATTGTGGTTCCCAAATCGCTGCTTCATAACTGGCAAAATGAGGTCAGACGGTTTGCCCCCGATCTGAAAGTGTATGTCTATGCCGACGACAAAAGAATCAGGACGGGCGATATCGGGAAAATATTCGATCGCTATCAGATCGTCATCACCTCCTACGGTATAGCCAGGGCCGACATCGAATACCTGCAAACGTATCGTTTCCTGTATGTCGTTTTGGATGAAAGTCAAAACATAAAAAATCCGGAATCCCTGCTTTACAAGACGGTATGCAAGCTGGACGCGTCGCATAAGCTCATACTGACCGGTACGCCGGTCGAAAATTCCCTGACCGACCTTTGGGCACAATTCAATTTCATCAATCCGGGCTTGCTGGGTAGTTTTTCAGTTTTCAAAACCAACTATGCGCAGAAGATCAGGGAGAATAACAGGCAGGCCGAAAAAACGCTGCAGCAGTTGATACAGCCGTTCTTCCTTCGCCGGACGAAGGAAGAGGTGACGCCCGAACTGCCTCCGTTATCACAGGAAATTGTCTACTGCGACATGACCGACTCGCAGCGCGAAATCTACGTGATGGAAAAAAGCCGAATCAGGAACGACTTGTTTGAAAACAGGGAAAGAGAGGTCAGGAACAGTTTTGTAGCCTTGCAGGGACTGCTGCGCCTCCGGTTGCTGGCCAACCATCCGGTGTTGACGTATCGGGATTATGCCGACGATTCGGGGAAGTTCGACCAGGTCGTCCTCTATTTTGAAAGTCTGATGGAAAGCGGCCACAAGGTGCTGATCTTTTCGTCGTTCGTCAAGCACCTGAAACTGCTGTCCGCAAAATTCGACCGCGAAGGCTGGAAGTATGCCATGCTGACGGGGCAAACGACCCGTCGCGAAGACGAAATAGCGCGTTTTATCCATGACGACGACATCCATTGTTTTTTCATCACGCTCAAAGCCGGAGGTGTAGGATTGAACCTAACGGTCGCCGATTATGTGTTCATCCTCGACCCCTGGTGGAACCCCGCCGCCGAAATGCAGGCGCTCAGCCGCGCCCACCGCATCGGTCAGGACAAGCATGTGATTGTGTACCGTTTCATTTCAAGCGATACCGTCGAAGAGAAAATCATGCTGCTCCAACAATCGAAGCTGCAACTGTCAGAAACGTTCATCACCTCGAACAACCCGCTCGACCAGCTCGACAAAAAAGAGATGGAAGCGTTGTTTTTGTAATTTTATTGGCATTATTATTTCTTTATTATTTCTTTTCAGGTCGCGGGATGATTACTTTGAACAGTTCACCGTCCACCTCGTTGACGAATTCTATATCCGGCTGATTTTCAATAGCCCTGGCAATTCCCGAGCCAAATCCGCGATAAGTCATCAACTTGGAACAATAAGAAGCCAAAAGGTTGTTTCTGACAACGGCAGACCCCATTTTTATATTCTCGATGGTGAGGTTGTTGGGCAACGAACCGGGGCTAATCAATTCAACGCGATCGTCAAAAATCATTATTCTAACAGGCGAATTTATTGAATAATCTCTATGAATCAAAGCATTTTGAAGGATTTCTTCCAATGCAATTCCTGAAATCTCAAGGATGCCGGTCGTGTTAAAATTTTGCCCTTTTTGCATGTGCAGGAGGTTTGTATTAAAAAACCGCATGCCTTCTTCAAACAATTGGGGAATCGTTCCCGTTATTTCAATATTATCCCGATAATCGTTTCCGCCGATACTGTTTCCAAAAAACGAAACAGCTTTGATACAAAAAGCAGGTCGGTATTTTTGGGGATGTTTGGCGAAAAATAGCAATCCGCCCAGTGTAAGCTGGTTTTTTCTAACGATATTCAAATTGTTCAACAGGGTTTCTGTTATGGTTATTTTATCAGTCTCCTTCTTTTGAATGACATTCAGATATTTTTCAACTTTTGAAAATTCAACATCATCGATGGAGGTCTGCGGAATAATCATTTCGTCAACATACAACAAGCCGCTTTGTTGAAACAACCTGATCTGTTCGTTGTTATCGGTTAATCTTCTTTTGTCTGCCCCCTGCTTTATCCAAATTGTTCCGTTATTATCCTTGTACGGCTTGCCGGTACCTTCTAAAACCTGTACAACCAGCACTTTTTTCTCCTCATTTTCAGCTGAAATAGTCACCACTTCCGTAAACAGAAAAACTTGCGGTTTGACGTTGTCATTGGCAATCCTTGTCATGGAGTCATTACAATCTTTCAGTTGCTGAAAATCCAATCCGCAAACAGTGCCGTTATCCTCCACTCCAAATAGGATCATTCCCCCTTTGGTGTTGGAAAAGGCAATTATCTCGGCTGCAATGGCGTCCTTGCTGTTAAATTCTCTTTTAAACTGCACTTTGCTCGTTTCTCCGCCACTAAGTATTTCTAATAGTTCAATAGCTTTCATTTTTTATTTTCTTTTTCAATGTTCCAAATACGGTAAATATCTTCTCTGCGACTGAAAGCTTCTTTGCCGCCTTCCATAATATCAACGATAGTTTGTTGCGTGCCATGATCGTCGATTGTACCGGAATGAACGGTTATTTTCTTCTCGTCGTAACTGCACGACACAACTTTTTCGCTGTCCCCCAGCACGGGAATATTGGCGTTGTGCGTTGCAAAAATAAACTGCATATTGCCTTTCAATTTTTTCAATTCCTTGATAACCTCGTCGTAAATGGTTTGATTGTCCAAATCGTCTTCCGGCTGGTCAATGATTAGTATGTCATTGTCTTTCTGAGCCAACAAAAATAGAATCAAAGCCGATGCGCGTTGTCCAAGTGAATGTTTATCAAGCGATTTACCGTTGTATTGAATAATAATTCTGCTATTCACTTTAAAAGTAAGTAATTCCGCTAAATTTTCCCAAAATCTTCTCTTAAAATCCACCAGATGATTTTCATTCAAAATATCATTCAGTTTACTACTGTCATTGTGAATTTGAATAAAATCCTTGTAGTTTTTTTCTATTTCCTGATAGTCCTTATCGCGAATACCCGAACCTCTAAACACCTGTCTCATTTTGTCGATAAACTTTTCGCGCTCACCTTTAAACTCCACCGAAATATCAAGTTTGTTTGTTGTCTGCTTGATCCGGTTCACTTCTTTTTCCAAAAGTTGATGTTCTTCCACCCAAAGATTTTCGAGCTCGGTCAGTTTCGTTGACAAATCATCTTGCCACTCTTTTCTTTTCTTTTCCAGTCTGTCAATTTCAAGCAACTTAAGTTTGGAAATTTCAATTTGTCTGTTCAGTTTAAGAAAATTGTCGGGATTAACTGTCTCCTCATTTATTTCTCTTTTGATTTTGGCAAACTCTTCTTTCAGTCCTTCCCGCTTGACTGTCATGCTATCCATGAGTTCTTTATACCTTTGCTGCAGTTGAATGGAATTTCCATAAGCGGTTTTAAGTTTTTCAAATTCAGTTTTTAATGCTTGTATCAGCGCTTGGGCTTCTTCAAAAAAGTCATTATTCATTGCCGAACCTGTCATTTCCTGTTGAAAAAAATAATTGTTATTGGAAATCACAGATTCCAATTCTTTTAAATAACTTTTCAAAGACTCGTCAGTATGCGACATTTTTGAAACATCCGAATCAAAAAGCGTTTGCTGCTTTAGTTTCTCTTCAACGCCTTTTTCTCTAAAAAACTCCAACTGATGGCGGGCGTTTTGCATGGCCGTTTCGGTGTCTCTTTTCAATTCACTCAGGTTTTTGTATTTCTTAATCTCCGTTATGGCTATTTCAACTTCACTTTTCTTGTGTTCAATTTTTGAATGTATATCTTTTAGCCTCGTACCTGTCAGTCGACGAATAAAATCGGCTTCAAAATTCGTATCCTTGTGTGACAAATCTTTTTGTCCGAAATAAACGGGCATATCAAAAATTGCTTCTATCGAAATTCCCGGTTTTGGAACGTCCGCTTGAAAAATATCTTCCTTTTGTCCGTAAATCTTTTTAATACGGTATTCCTCCCCGTTTTTATTAACAACCGTTACGACTGATTTTCCCCCGCTTTTCAAAACATTTTCAATCAATCCGTCTTTATAATTCTTATCGACGGCAACAGGAGATAGCGGAACGCCTAATGTGTAACGTAATATCTCTATGATTGATGATTTTCCGCTGCCTCTTATGCCGATAAGACTGTTTAGTTCCGGAGAAAAGTCAATAGTTTCCACGTCGGATCGCCCGTATTCAAAAGTAATGGATTTGATGTAAGCATTGTTTAATGCAGGTTTGTAATCTTTAATCCGATGTTCGAAGTCAGTCAAAGCATATTTTAACGCTTCAAAATTGAAATCGCCTACTTTTACGAATGTTCTTTTCTCTTTGTCTTTTTGCAGTTGTGGTCTTCCTGTTTCTTCCAAACATTTCGGGTCCGAACCTTCAACAAAAGCCGGAATGTATCCTTTTAACCAACTTTTCCAGTCATTAACTTTGTCGAAACTTCTCACTTTTTGAAAACCAAGTACAAATTGTCTGAATAACTTATTTGACGCTAATTGTTGGATGTGTCCGCCGTTAGGCATATGAAAAAAACCGCTGCTCTGTTCAACATGTGCAAGCACAATAAACGAGTCTCGTCCTTTGTTTGCATGGCCGTTCAATTTTTGCAGGACAGTTTCGAGGTTGTATTGGCATCTTGTATTTTCATTTTCGTGGTTTTCAATTCCTTCAAAAGCTGCCGTTAAAAATTGATTGATAAAATCATCTCCATTGGTATACCATTTTTCAAAATCAAAAACCAGCAGGCAATGAATACCATTCGCCCCGTCGTTTACCGATAATTCAACGCCCGGCAGTATAAAAATATTTTCTTTTCGCGCCCTTTTTTTAATGGCCTTGAATTCGCCCGGATCAAATTTATTGTGATTGGCAATTACGCCAATTTGAATGTCTTGCGCTACAAGTTGGTTTACATAGTCATTTACAAAACTGTTGTCGTCGCCCAAGTATGTAAATTCCTTCTTGTCAGCTCTTGTGTGCAAATGAAAATCTGCACGCAGCCATTTTGAACCATTTTGAAAAATATTTTCCATATCTTTACAATTTTTTTCATTTAAAACTCCATGCTTGCAACTTTTACTGGCATGATGCAATCGGATTTATTACACGCAAAGGTAATGGAATTGTTTTACATGACAAAATTTATTTTTTGCAAGGGGGTGTTTTTTCAATTCCTATCCTGCTTGTTCCCGTCTAAAAACGCGCTGATTAGTTTTGGAAAAGGGTATTCATCGAACGAGGACAGCGGGATTTTCACATACTTTTTCAGGGCGTCGCTTTCGTGATGGATATTGACCCGGTAAAATGTGGCATGCAGGATTTGGTGTGTTAACACATGCTTCACATCGCTTGCTGCGATGGAAAAAACGGGTTGTACTGTTGCATCGAACAAATGACGGAACGGCGCTTCGTTTTGCAGCGCGGCTAAATCCGTCGGTGTTTGCGTCTCTATCAGCGGAAATTCGTACAGTCCTTCCCAGATGTCTTTTCCCGATCGGCGCCGGATATAGGTTTCGGAATCGTGCACGACGAGGAAATAGTTCAGATAGCGGTCGCGGATTTTCGTTTTGTTCTGTTTGACGGGGTATTGTTGCAGGTTGCCCGAAGCATATCCCATGCAACGGTCAGATAATGGACAGGTTGTACAATCCGGATTCAGGGGAACGCATTGCAGCGCTCCAAATTCCATGAGCGCCTGATTGTGCATACCGGCCTGTGTCGGCGGCATCAGTATGGTTGCCAGTTCGCGGTATTCCTTTTTGCCCCTTCCGGTGTCAATCGGTGTTTCGATGGCGAACAGGCGCCCCAAAACGCGGTACACATTACCGTCGACAACCGGAAAGGGCTGATTCCATGCAAGTGAAACAATCGCTGCGGCGGTGTATTCGCCTACGCCTTTCAACTTGAGTACCTCGTCGTGTTGAACAGGGAAAACGCCGTTTAACCGGCGCCAGATGTCTTTCGCCGCCTCGTGCAAGTTTCGGGCGCGCGAATAATAGCCCAAGCCCTGCCAGTATTTAAGGACTTCGACTTGCTCGGCTTCCGCCAGGCTTTGAACATCCGGAAAACGGTCGATGAAACGGTTGAAATAGTCCAGCCCCTGCGCCACGCGCGTCTGTTGCAGGATAATTTCGGAAATCCAAATCCGGTATGGGTCTTTCGTACGACGCCACGGCAAGTCGCGCCTGTTCAGCACAAACCATTCCTGAATGATTTTGCTCTCTTTGTAGGTTTCGTTCATGCTTGCAACCATTTTAACATGGAAACAATGTTTATTGTTTGATTATCTGTTGCGTAGATTTTATTATCGTTCAGCGTAATGAGTGTCAAATTGTTGCAATGCAATTCAGCAGCTGCGCGAGACAACGCATTGATTTCGCGGTTGAAAGTTTTGGGAGCAGAAATATCAGCTGCAACCTGTATCAATTCAACGACCTTATGGTCAGACACTAAAACAAAATCTATCTCGTAACCGTTTTTGTAATAATAAACATCGATTAATGTTTGATTTTTTCGACGGAAAAGTTCGATACATACTATGTTCTCAAGCCGCCATCCAAAATTCTGTTCCGAAAAACCCTCTTTTGCCGTTGCTATAAAAGCCGTGTCAATCACATAGTTTTTTTCGTTGCAAATACGCTCGCGACTTTTAAACGAAAATTTCTGCAATCCGATAAGCAAATAGGCCTGTCGCAAATATCCTACATAATTTTCTGCCGTATGCACCGAGCCGAAGGAAAACTGTTTGGCCAAATTTTTGAAATTGATTTCAGAACAGATGGTATCAGTCAGATAGTCAGCCATTTTTCGCAACGCTTCCGGATAGCGCACCGAAAATCTTTGCTTTATATCTCTTGCAATGATTGCGTTAAAAAGATTTTTGATATACGCCTTTTTGTTTGCAACCTCAAGGAGTTCGGGGAACCCGCCATGCGACATATATTCCTCAAATGCTGATTTGCGGCGAGCAACACCAAAAGTGGAATCGTCATCTCCAGCGATATTTTTATATGCCAAAATTTCCGAAAAAGAAAATGGAAACAACACGATTTGATTATAACGTCCCGTAAGGTGCGTGCTCAGTTCGCCGCTCAACAATTTGGCGTTTGAACCGGTAATTATCAGGTGTATTTTATTCCTTAACAACCGGTTAACAAACAAAAACCACGAAGGAATATTCTGAATTTCATCACAAAACAGATACTTGAAATCGCCATAAACCATATACAATGCTTCCAAAACAACGTTAAGGTCTTCGGTTTTTAAATTATACAGACGCTCATCGTCAAAATTGACGTATGCGTAGTTTATCTTGTTTTGCATCAGCATCTTATGGCAAATGGTAGATTTCCCGCTTCGGCGAACTCCAATAACAATTTGCGCCAACTGACTGTTCAAATCAAAACAAATTTCTTCTCGTCGTGAAATAAGTTTTTCCAACGAAATACCATTTTTTTCTCTTTCTTGGTCTAAAAGAGTTTGTTTATAAGTGTTAATATCCATATTATTCAGCATTTTATTTTACGCTGCAAAGGTAGGAAAAGTTTTTCAAACTGCACTATTTTTCATTATTCATTTGTCACAACTGCACTATTTTTCGTATTATTCTCTATATTACTGCACTGTTCAAGAGATTTGTATTACAAATCCAAATGGACGGGATGGCCGGGATTGACGGGATGGGAATTATAAATTTACCCCGTATTTTCTGAAAAAAAAATAACTACTTTCTAATGAACAAATTTTCAGATAAAAAGCGAAAGCATGTACTTCATTGCGAGGCGTTTAGCGCCGAAGCAATCCAGAAAAAATATCGCTGGATTGCTTCGTTCCTACCAATGACGTCCCGCATTTCCGTCATTGCGAGCTTGCGAAGCAATCCAGTGATAAACAATGCATTATAGTACTTTCTGGATTGCTTCGTTCCTCGCAATGACGGGCGACTCAAAACGTCATTTCCGGCTGTTTGATGACACATCATCCCCATTCGCGATGACGTGTACCTGTTCAAATGAAATTCGGTTTATGAAATAAATAATCGTTATCTTTCCTCTGTAAAAAATATTTTTCATTTCACACGCTTGGAATTCTTGAAATTTCATGTATTTTTGCATTATGTTTTTTGACGATCTACCTATCTGTTCGCTACTGTTTGTCATTACAGTCGCAGTTTGTTTGCGGTATTGCAATCGGCATGGATAACTCGTGTTATTCATCTTGAAACAGTACCCGACCATACAGATTGTAACCGTTAAGACAGTTGGTTATAAATTAATTAATAATTGATAAAATGACGAGAAGAGCAATGATTACAGGCGCGACGTCGGGCATTGGACGAGCGATTGCACGGCGTTTGGCAAAGGAAAAGTATGATTTGATTCTGACCGGACGACGGAGCGAGCGTCTGGAAGAGTTGAAGCGGGAAATCGAGCAGGAGAATGAAGTCGGCGTGCTGACACTGTGTTTCGATGTGAGGGAGTACGAACAGGTGGAACAGGCGATCAATTCGTTGACGGGAAGCTGGGAATCCATTGATATCCTGATAAATAATGCGGGATTAGCGGCCGGACTTGATCCGATACACACCGGCTTGCTGAGCGACTGGGAGCAGATGATCGACACGAATATCAAAGGTCTGCTGTATGTCACGCGGGTCGTTTCGCCCGGCATGGTTGCGCGTAAGTCGGGACATATCATCAACTTGGGCTCGATTGCCGGCAAAACGGTGTATCCGAACGGCGTTGTCTATTGTGCGACCAAACATGCGGTAAAAGCGTTGAGCGAAGGAATGCGCATGGACTTCTTGCCATACGGAATACGCGTGACGGAAATTAGTCCGGGCGCTGTGGAAACAGAATTTTCGCTGGTTCGTTTTAAGGGCGACCAGCAGCAGGCCGACAAGGTATATGCCGGATTCACGCCGCTTGTTGCGGAAGATGTCGCTGAAGCCGTTTGTTTTGCCGTTTCACAGCCGCCTCATGTGAATATTCAGGAACTGCTGATCATGCCGACGGCACAGGCAAATGTCACGATGATTCATCGGGGAAAATAATATTTCTAACGAGTCGGGGCGCGCCCCGACTCTACTCTCTTTTCCGGTAACTCGCGACAGCCCACAGGCCAAAGAAAACGACGAAGCCTGACAGCGCGACAAATTCGGTCAGCAAATCCGAAAAACTGCCGCCTTTCAGGTACATCAGGCGCATCATCTGCACGAAATAGCGGGGCGGGTTGAACAGGGTGATCCACTGCGCCCATTCGGGCATCGAGCGGATCGGCGTCAGCAGTCCGCTCATCAGCTGAAAGATCATGATGAAGAAAAACATCACAAACATTGCCTGCTGCATGGTGTTCGAATAGTTGGAGACGACAAGCCCGAAACCGGATATGGACAGGATAAACAGAATGGAGAACAGGTAGATTATCAGTATGCTGCCCTTCGGAACCATCCCGTAGACGAAATAGGCCAGTACCATGCAGATGGTCAGGACAAGCATACCCATGAGCCAGTACGGTATCAGTTTGGCAAGGATAAACATGAACCGGGAAACCGGCGTCACGTTCATCTGCTCGATCGTCCCGCGTTCCTTCTCGCTTACAATGTTGAGCGTGGGCAGGAAACCGCACATGACGATCAGCAGGATGACCATCAGGGCGGGAATCATATAGGCCTTATAGTCGAGCAGGGGATTGTAGCGATGCTGCGTGACAAGTTCAATTTGCGGAACCGGAACCGGAACCGGCTGCCGTGAAACATCCGGCAGGGCTGCGCCGTTTTCCGACAAAAAGCGCTGTGAAAAATCAGCCATGATATTTCCCAGGTAACCGCCGCCAAGCGTGCCCTTCGTTCCGTTTACCGTATTGATCGATAGCTGAACGGGCGTCGCGCCACTGACTGTCAGGTCTTTCTCAAAACCGGACGGTATTTCCACGATGGCGTCGGCCGTACCGTATTCTATTTTCCGCAAGGCATTGTCGTAACTGTCAGTCACCTCCTCCAGTAGAAAATACGCAGAAGCGTCAATATCCCGAATCAACCGTCCGGACGCCGTACTGCGGTCGCGGTCGACGATAACCACGCGGATATCCCTGATGTCCATCGTCGTAATCCACGGTACGACTAACATCACCATCACCGGAAACACCACAACCAATTTCGGCAAAAACGAATTGCGAAAAAACTGTTTGAACTCCTTCTCCAACAAATATTTCAACATCATTCCAGCCGGTATTTGAATTTCTTCAGGCTAACGCCAATTAAAAACATGGCCGTCGCAAGCAGGATGACACATTCCTTCATCACATAAGTATACGGCAACCCCTCAATCATCAGTTTCTTGACGGCGTTGATATACCATTTGGCAGGGACAATATTCGATATCCACTGCAGGATGGACGGCATGCTTTCGATCGTAAAAATCATGCCCGACAGAAACAGGACAGGCATCATCAGCACCATTCCCGAAATAAGCATCGCCGCAATCTGCGAATTGGCCACCGTCGAAATCAGCAGTCCAAGCGACAGCGACACCGTGATGTACAGCAGCGACAGCAGGCAAAGCGCCGCAAGGCTTCCCTCTAAGGGGACGCCGAGCAGGTATACCGACAAAACCAGTATCATCGTAAAACTCACGCACGACAGGACAAAATAGGGCGCCATCTTCGACAGGATGATGTAAACAGGCCGTACAGGCGAAACGAGCAGTACTTCCATCGACCCCGTTTCCTTTTCGCGAACGATCGAGATGGACGTCATCATGGCGCATATCAGTATCATTATCAGTCCCATCACGCCCGGCACAAACATATAGGCGCTCTTCATCTGCGGGTTATACAGCAGGCGAAGCGAAGGCTGAATGCCGCGTGCCGACATCGCGGGAAATTTTTCGGCAAAAAAACTTTGAATGATACTCGATGTAAACATGGCGACGGCGGTGGCGGTATTGGTGTCGGTTGCATCGGTAACAAGCTGTATCCATGAGCCTTCGCGCGAAAAGATGAACTGTTCGAAATGCGGACTGAACATCATGACAAAATCCGCCGTACCGTCCTGAAAAACCCTGTCAATTTCCTCCGGTGACGAAAGCATCTTCCTGACGGAAAAATATTCGCTTGCATCAATACGTTCAACAAGCTGGCGGGTCATCTCGTCGTGAACAGGTACAAGCGCGGCCACATTGATATTCTTCACCTCCGTCGAGATGGCAAAACCGAACAGTATAATCTGCATGACCGGCATACCGAGCAGTATCAGTAACGTCCTTTTATCGCGCAGGATATGAAAAAACTCCTTCTTTACAAAAGCGAAAAAAGAGGCTGAAAGTTGAGAATTATTTTTTAAAGCGACAGGGAACATAATCGACAACAGGATTGTTCAATGATTTCAGGAAAACTCTCATTCTGTCGCTACGCTTTCGGGCTGCTTCTTTTGAGAATTTCAACTCTTCTTTCAGATAAAACTCAAGTTCGTGAATTTTATCCAGTACTTGTCTGGAAACATGTACCTTACGCATGGTCAGGCCATTTTTCAATTCTGGCATTCAGTTCATCGAAAAAAGCATCTACTGTTACTGCTCCACATTCCTCGCATGCTTCCTCATAGCTCTTTTTCTTTGTATTAATAACCGTTGCAAATGGCAAAGTTCGGACAAATTTGATAAACTGCTTCGCCTGAACGCTACTGTCTTCGATAATCATCGTTGTCATAACTATTACGTTTTACTGTGATGCCACAAAGATACGAATTAATTGAAAATAAAGCTGTCAGTTGAGAATTATTTTTCATATGCATAATGTATATTTGTAGTGGCAAGGCATGCCTTGCCACTACATCCTCGTTGTTTTTCTGGCCAGCAAATAGAACACCTCGTCCATGGATGTTACGCCATAAGCGGCTTTCAGATTTTTGGGGGTGTCCAGCGCTTCGATACGTCCGTCGACCATGATTGAAATGCGGTTGCAGTATTCCGCTTCGTCCATGTAGTGCGTTGTGACAAAGACGGTTATGCCGCGGTCGGCTGTTTCGTAAATCAATTCCCAGAACTGGCGGCGAACGGCAGGGTCGACGCCGCCTGTCGGCTCGTCTAAAAAGACGATTTTCGGTTCGTGAAAGATGGCTACCGAAAAGGCAAGTTTCTGTTTCCAGCCAAGCGGTAATGATTTCACAGCCGTATCGCGCTCCTGAAAAAAGCCGAGTTGATGAAGTAATGCGTCCGTTTTTGTTGCAATTATTTTTTCAGACACGCCGTAAATGCCTGCGAAAAGCCGGATATTCTCCCTGACCGTCAGGTCTTCATACAGCGAGAAACGCTGACTCATGTAACCGATGCTGCGTTTCACGTCTTCCGCATGTCGCGAAACGTCAAACCCTGCAACCGAAGCGTATCCCGAAGTAGGCTTGCTCAACCCGCAAAGCATCCGCATCGCCGTCGTTTTGCCTGCGCCGTTCGCGCCGAGAAAACCGAAAATCTCGCCTTTCGACACCGCAAACGATATCGAATCGACCGCCGTAAAATGACCGAAACGCTTTGTCAACTCCTTAACGATTACAACCTGTTCCATAACCTGTATTTACTTACTTTGTATCTGCGCCAAATTTCAGGAAGCAATCTTCGACGGTAGCGGTTATCGGGTACATTTCAATATCCGGAAAGCCTGCTTCTCTGATATGGTTCTCTACAATCGGAAGCGATTCCTGCCGGTCCAGAACGACATGATGCACATCGCCGAAGGCAAAACTGCTCTTCACCTCCGGAATATGTCGCAAACCGGTTAGTAAGCCCGACATGTTTTCCGAACTTGCAGCATATAACGGTTCCCTGAAATCTGCCATGATATGTGCCGGCGTGTCGATTGTCAGAAATGTCCCCTCCCGAATCAGCGCTATCCGGTCGCAAAGCACGGCTTCGTCCATGTAGGGTGTACTGACTAAAATCGTTATGTTTTGCGCCTGTAGCCGGCGAAGCATCTGCCAGAACTCTTTCCGGCTGACAGGGTCGACACCGGTTGTCGGTTCGTCTAAAAAAAGTACGGTCGGCTTGTGTATCAACGCGCAGCAAAGCGCCAATTTCTGCTTCATCCCGCCGGATAACTTCCCCGCCCGACGTTTTTTAAACGGCTCAATCTGTATGTAAATATCTTCAATCAAGTGATAATTAGCCTGTATGGTCGTACCGAAAACAGATGCAAAAAACGACAGATTCTCCTCGACGGTCATATCCTGA
>Ga0082212_10006395_pt1 | contig 15852 bp, 13 predicted proteins | sample TergutNt197P3_FD_71548 | JGI IMG/M metagenome (GOLD analysis project Ga0082212, IMG submission 71548) | Neocapritermes taracua P3 segment gut microbial communities from Petit-Saut dam, French Guiana - Nt197 P3 | ecosystem: Host-associated > Arthropoda: Insects > Digestive system > Gut ...
AAAGATTTCTTTCTTCACGCCGAAAAGTTCTTTGAAATCAGCGTCGTTTTTGGTAAAAGCGCGGTGCCAGCGTTCGCTCATGATAACGTCCGTGTTGGGGGAATGAGGAGCGGTGTTATACCACAAAACCGGAAAATCGCACAATACCAATTTTTACCAATTTCCCCAAATTGACGTTGCCGAACAGGTCTAGTATTTAGCCAGTACTCCGGCTGAAAAAAGAGAGTCGGCGATTGTGTCGCCAGTCACCAACAGAGTCCGTGACTTTTTTATAAACGGCACCGGATTGACAAAACCGCTTGCCAAGATTAGGATAAAGGCTGTTTTCATCAATTTATCACAATGTTCCGACCATTTTTGGGGGCAATTCTCGTTTGGACTTGCTGTCCGATCCTGACGGCGCAGATCGGCGGTCTGTACGATGATCTTGATTTCGGATCATTCCTCCAAGCACCGAAAGATTACGTGAACCTGTCGTGCCGATTCAACGAAGAGTATCTCGTCATTCAAGCCGATATTCTGCCGAACTGGCATCTCTATTCCACTACACAGCCGGAAGGAGGAACGATGCGCTCTACGTTCAAATTTGAACTGCCGGAATTAAAATTACAGGAAATCCGCCCTACTACCGAACCGCATGTCGTTACCGATGCTCCGTTCTTCAACGTGGACATCGAAGAGCATGACAACTCCGTAACGTGGATTCTTACGTTTGGCGAAAACTTGCCGAGCGGCAAAAACGTTGCAGGAACATTCTATGGACAAGTTTGTCAGGACGGGGAAGGGGGAAGATGTATTCCGCTGACCATCCCATTCGAGGCAAAGTTTGATCCGAATCTCGATGTCAAGCCATTGCTCCGACAAGCCGAAACCGTTGCCGAGCGGTTCGTGATTAAATTGGGAGAGACCACCCCGCCGCTATCGCGGCACCCCTCCACAGGAGGGGAACAAAAGAATTCCCCTCCTGTGGAGGGGGCAGGGGGTGGTTTCTTCGACCCAAAAGAGACCGTCAGCGTCAGCGATTTTTGGTGGGCACTGGGCTTCGCCTTTCTCGGCGGTATCGTTTTGAATTTTATGCCGTGCGTCTTGCCCGTCATTGGATTGAAAATCCTCTCCTTTTTCGAGCAGGCGGGAAAAAGCCGAGCACGAGCGTTGATGCTCAATGTTTGGTACTCACTCGGTCTGCTCTCCGTGTTCCTCTTGCTAGCATTTTTAAGTCTCGGTTTGAGTATTTTGTTCACGTTCGATCTGTTCGGCATCATCATGGCATGCATCGTCTTCGTCATGGCGTTGAGTCTGATGGACATTTGGACACTCACCCTACCGGGCATACTGGGAGGCAAAGCATCGGACAAGCTGACGAGTCAGGAAGGGGCATTGGGTGCCTATTTCAAAGGAATTATCACCACGCTCTTGGCAATTCCGTGCGGTGCGCCCTTTTTGAGTCCCGCCATCAATTGGGCGGATATGCAAATTCGAGCGGGAAACATGCCCCAGGTCTTTTTGATGTACAGCGTCATCGGACTCGGAATGGCATCGCCGTATCTGTTGCTCGGAGCGTTTCCCGAATGGTTGCGATTTCTGCCGAAGCCGGGGGAATGGATGGAAACCTTCAAGAAAACGATGGGATTCGGTTTACTGCTTGCGGTGGTATGGATTTTGTACTTCGTGCCAGTGGAAAAAATGTTGCCGACTATCGCATTTCTCTTTGCCCTTTGGTTTGTGTGTTGGTTGTTCGGCGAGCAGCAACTTGCCGGTCGAGTTAAAAAACGGAATTACGTCATTTCGCCGGTTGTGCTGGCATTGATCTTGGTCTTTTCGTATCAGATACCGGGTATTCCGAATCCTTATACGTTGGAATCGGCGATGCGGGTACGGATTTATGGACACGAGAGTCCGCATTGGAAGCCGTACAGCGATTCGGCATTCGAGTCGGCACTCGCATCGGACAAGACGGTCATTGTGGACTTCACTGCCGATTGGTGCGTCAACTGCAAGATATTGGCGGCGGCGGTATTGCAATCGGATGCAACATCAGCATTACTTGAAAAAAAGCAGATTATTTCATTGGAGGGGGACTGTACCCGAGATGGCGAAGCGAAGGAACTTTTGATGAAACTTGGTCCATTTCAAGTTCCGACGCTGGCGATTTTCGATCCGGCAAATCCAACGCAACCAACGGTCATCCGCGGTTATTATACACAGAAAACGTTGACGGAAGCGTTGCAATAACACATGAGTTCTGCAATCCCCGTAAAAAATTCGGGGATATTGACATTTTTCACGAATCGGTAACAATGGGGGTTGCAAAAGCCTAAAATACCGACTTCCCTTTTCCATGACCGGACCAGAAATTCGAGAAGCCGTCATCAATATCCTTTCGGACATTGCTCCCGACGAGGACTTTTCCGCCATCAAAGACGACGTGCCTTTTCGGGACCAGTTCGAAATGGACAGCATGGACTTGCTCGACATCGTGTTAGAACTGCGCAAACGCTATCGAGTGCAGATTCCCGAAGAGGACTATCCGAAACTCGACAACATGAACAGTACCGTCGAGTATCTGTTACCGCTGATACAGGCGTGAGGACGTGGTGTTTCGCTTTCGTCTAGCCGTGAAAAATGCTTTTTAGGAGAAAATCATGAATCGAATCTGCATGTTGTTGGTGATATTCTGTTTTGCGGCAGGTGTTCAAGCGCAGGATGCCCCCTGGGTGCCGCTCTTCAACGGCAAAGACCTGTCCGGCTGGCACGTCGCTTGCAAACCGAAAGACGCTGAAAAGTCGTTTTGGTCGGTCAAAGACGGTGCGATTGTCTGCGATTCCACCGGCAAAAAAGACCATGATTACATCTGGTTAATGACCGACAAAGAATATCAGGATTTTGAACTTCGGTACAAATTTCAAATCTATTCCGACTCCCCCGGAAACAGCGGGTTGCAATTCCGTAGCCGATACGACAAGACCGACGGCGGTGGTTGGTTGAATGGACCGCAAGTCGATATTCATCCTCCCAAGCCGATGAATTGGCGGACGGGATTGATCTATGACGAAACCAAAGGAGAGCAACGTTGGATTTTTCCCAGTCTCAAAGATGCGGCGATGCGGGAGGAATATGAACCCAAAGAGTACATCATAAAGTATGCCGAAGACTGGAATGAAATGACGCTAATCTGTCAGGGAATGCAAATCAAGGTGATTGTCAATGGAATTGTCCGTGCGGATTGGGACGCAACTGGTGTACTCGACAACGAGGCGCACCGCAAACACAACGTCGGTCAAAAGGGGCATATCGCCTTTCAGTTGCACAGCGGCGATGAACTACGGATCAGATTCAAGGATATTGAAATCCGAGAAATCAAGGAATAGAGCAACCATGAACATCGCCGTTGATATCGGAAATTCTCGTCTCAAACGTGGTATTTTTTTTCCCGACGGAGACTGTGAGGTTGCGAATTTGCCGATTCCCACAAAGATTGATGGAGATTCTTTCTTACATCGCCTGCTCCAGTGGAAGTCGTCCGGGAAAGTGCTGACAATAGACATTCACCCTAAACCTATTACTTGGCGTGTCGCTTCGACAGGTAGTTTTTCTTGGAATCTGTTGAAGATGGCAATTCTCGACGCAAGACCCCAAGATAAATTCAAAACCATCGCTCGAAAGCATATACCGCTAAAAATTGACGTGGATACTCCCGATAAAGTCGGCATTGACCGATTGCTGGCAGCATTTGCGGCAACAAAAAAGTACGGCGATTCTCCAATGCTGGTCGTCGATGCCGGCTCTGCCATTACGGTTGATGTTGTGCAGAATGGGATCTTTTGCGGCGGAGCAATTTTGCCCGGTCTTACCGCTATGTCGGAAACGTATCCGAAAATATCGGAAAAATTACCACTCGTTCCGTTGTCTTCAAAAACCGAACCCAGTTATCCCGGCAAGAATACGGAAGACGCAATCCGCAATGGCATCTATTGGGGAGTCATCGGAACGATCCGGCAGTTCTACGAGATGGCTTTTCTTCAAAAGGATGCTTTCTTGATCCTTACTGGCGGGGATTCCGGTTCTCTCGAATCTGGACTGCGCGGTTTTTTTCCACGTCAGATGAAATGTGAAGACCACCTCGTTTTAGAGGGAATACATCGGTGTTTTGCCGAATGATAGCGAATTCCAGTAAAATATTCGGAGAGTTCCCCACTTTTTTTCATGAGAGTGAATCCCATTGTAGTTCTCCCGTCATTCGGTTACAATTTTCGGCAATCGGTCAGACTCCTTTTGCCCTCGTTCTGTATTGCTGACGACATCCATTCGTGTCAAAATTTGGGCGGTACTCGCACTGCTCATCCTGCTCGTCTTCACATTAGCAGGAGCAGGACTCTACGCCGTCAGACTTTACCAACAACAGGTTCAAGACGTTACTTGGCGAGTCGATGTCTTGCCCGTCGCCGGAGAATTGAGCAGACATGTGACCCATTTGCAAAAAATTTATGGCGAATTCCAAGGCATACGGGAAACCCGCCCTTTTTCTCCCCCACCCGGCGGCGGCATTCGCCCTCTACGTGAAAGCCAATTTTCGCAAACACTGTCATGGCTCAAAGCGAATTATGAAGATTATCAGCAACTTTTGGAGGCAAGAGTGCAGGAAATCGGTATTCGGGAAAGTTTTGAACATGAATTTTCGACCGTCAGTGAAATCCGTATAGCCATTCAAGAATTGGACAAAACCGTCCAGCAACAGGGTTGGAGTGCCACAATTCCTGCATTGGAAAAAGTCGAATTCCAGTTGGATACACTGCAACGGCTCACCGAACGATTGCCGATCTATCTAACGGATGAACTTAACTGGTATTCGAAAACAATGCGAAGTCAATCCCGTTGGTTGCAAATAGCTGTCATTATTTGCGTTGCGGCGGCATTCGGACTCACGCTGTTGCTCATTCAACTTTCGTTTCGTTGGATATTTCAGCCGTTGCATGTTCTTATCGAAGGTTCCCGGCAAGTCGCCAGTGGCAAATACGGACACCGAATCGTGTTGCCGACAAACGACGAAATCGGAGAACTTGCCGAAGCGATGAATCTCATGACGGAACAGTTTGAAGAGAAAGTTCGGCAACTCGAAGAAAGCCGCCGCGATTTGGATGAAAAAGTCAAACAGAAGTCCAGAGAACTCGTTCGGAGCGAACGTTTGGCAAGCGTCGGTTTTTTGGCGGCGGGGGTTGCCCATGAAATCAACAATCCGCTGATGGCAATCTCCGCATGTGCCGAATCGCTGTTGCGACGACCAAACGATGTTGATCAAGTAAAGCGGTACCTGACGATGATTCAGGAAGAGGCGTTCCGTTGCAAAGGAATCACGGATCGGTTGCTCGGTCTTGCCCGAAAGGAATCGAAAGAACGGACGAAAACAGACTTCGTGCCGATTGTTACCGACATGCTCGCAATGCTACGGCAACAAGATACGTTCAAACGGAAGAACATCACGTTGGATTTGCCGGAGTCGTTTGAAATGACGGTCAACGCTCAAGAAATGAAACAAGTCGTATTGAATTTATTGACAAATACATTCCAAAATACGGACGAGGAAGGACATGTACAGATTCGGCTTTGTCGGCAAGAAGACTCGATGGTGCTAACGGTACAGGACGATGGTACCGGTATGGATCCGGAGGTATTGCAGAACATTTTCGAGCCTTTTTTTACCCGGCGGCGCGGCGGGAGCGGCACCGGATTAGGACTTTCTATCTCCCATCGAATTGTAGAGGAGCATCAAGGACGCATTTCGGCATTCAGCAAAGGTCTCGACAAAGGTTCGACGTTCGTTGTCGAATTGCCAGTGATGTAAAAAACGTGCAAAAAGGAAAACGACGGAAGTGTTGTCCCTTTTGCCATTTCTTTAGACCGCTCTTGAATGTTTATCGTTCTGCCCTTATAATGAAGGGAATTCAAATTTTTGCACGAAATAATGCCGCTAGTACCTTACGTTATCGAAAAAACCGGTCGTGAAGAACGGGCAATGGATATTTACAGCCGCCTGCTCAAAGACCGAATCATCTTTCTCGGCACCGGTGTCAACGATGAAGTTGCCAACGCCATCGTTGCCCAGTTGCTGTTTCTCAACACCGACGACCCGCATGCCGATGTGCATTTGTACATCAATTCGCCGGGCGGTAGCGTTACCGCCGGTCTGGCAATTTACGACACGATGCAATACATCAACTGCGACGTGGCAACGTACTGCATCGGTCAGGCGGCTTCGATGGGGGCGGTATTACTTGCCGCCGGAGCGGCGGGAAAGCGTTTTGCTCTGCCGAATGCTCGCGTGATGATTCACCAGCCGCACGGCGGAATGGAAGGAACCGCTGAGGAAATCATGATTCATGCCAAAGAATTCATCAACATTAAGACAAAATTGAATCAGATATTACTTCGGCACACCGGTCATGATCTTGCCCGAATCGAACAGGATACCGACCGGGATCGGTTTATGTCCGCCGCCGAGGCGAAGGAATACGGTCTCATCGACGGGGTGATCGAAAAGATGACGAAGTAATCAGCATCGTTTTTCGTCATCGCGGACGTTTACAGGCGGTTACGATGGCGTGACAGAAGAAAGAATGAGCATCTTCGACCAGTTCATACACATTACAGGGGACATGAAGGCTGACATCGGCAAGCTCTTTGAGTTTTCCGCCGTCGAATCCCGTAAGACCGAGAACCGTTGCTCCGCTGGACTTTGCAAGTTTTGCCGCCTCGATGATGTTCGGTGAATTGCCGCTGGACGAGATCAAAACGACCAAATCGCCGGAATTCATCAGGTTGCGAAGTTGAAAAGAAAACGTATTTTCGTAACCGCAGTCGTTTCCGATTGCCGTAAGAGTTGCGGAATTGCAACACAATGACAGGATTCGCGGGTGTTTGTCGTTGGGACCGGCAACGTTTTTTCCGAAGTCCGCCGCCAGATGAATTGCCAGTGCCGCGCTCCCGCCGTTCCCCGCTGTAAAAATTTGTTTGTCGGTAGCATAGCGGTCTGTAACGAGTTCCGCCGCCTTACTCAAGGCTTCGAGATCAAAATCCGCAAATATCTTTGCAAAGTCGGTATGGTAAGATTTAATTTTGTCGAGCATCCGTTTTTGTCTTGTTTGTATTTTTGTTACACCCACACTTTATTGAGATGTTACGAGTCATTGTAACTTATAAATATCCATTGTCAATCAAAACCTATCATGTTTTTACATAAAGATTTACAGAAAATTTATGTGAACAGGAGAAGGGCAAAAGACGCAAATTTTCACTTGAGGTTTGGTCATAAAATGCGTTCGATTTTCGTTTTGTTTCACTGTATCGGCATGCGTTGCAGAAGGGATTGCGAGCCGGGAGTCAAGGGAACCCTCGGTGCGCTGTCCGATGCAAAAATAAACATGAGTTCATCATGAGGAACCGTCCGACGTTGACGCGGCAAACGGACAACCATATTCAACGGCGAGCCAATCGAGTCCCCGACCTGATACATAATCGCATCCCCCCGTTCAGGATCTACCCAGTCTGTATCCGCCCAAAAATCGATTCCTCCCGGTTGCAGACGGAAACGGATTGCACAAGCCGAAAACGGAATCATCTGTGTCGGTAAATCCAAAACGCTTGCAGGTTGCACATTTAACTGGAAATGACCCACACAACGATGAAATAATGTTTTGTCAATTTTCCCATCTTTCACCCGGAGACATCCCAGCGCATAAAGATTTTTTGCCGTTCCCTCTTCCACTTCATACATTGCCTGCTCGAATCGCAAATCGACAATTGTTCCCGTTACGGCAAAGTCGATGTAAGGACCGACCAACGGAGTAAGCGGGACGTTCATAAAAATTGCATTGTTGAGTCGAATCGTGTGAGAATTATGTCCGCTTCGTGTCAAAAGGGCAAATTCTCCTTGAAAATATCCGCCGGAAAAATCTTTGAACGGCGAACAGAAAACCGCCGCCAAGTCGCACGGAATCGGTTGTCTGCCCGTCCGAAAGGCAATTTCGAGCGTGTCCGTCAGAGAAAGGGCAAACGAAAGACGCAATCGGTCGATGTCCGAAATACCCTCGATCTCAAATGCCCAGTCGGAGCGAATCTCCGAAGGCGTTCGATAAATGTTTCCCTGTACTGAACGAAAAAGATCGGCTTTGATTTTACCTTCTTTTTTGATGCTGTGTTCGCTCATCACGTAAAGTTGTTCCAAAACGAACAACACCGGCACGTCGGCAAGCGATTCAAATCGGGAAAAAACTTTACGGAGCATATTTTGGACGAGCAAAGCGGAGTTGTCGCCGGAATAGTCTTTGAAAATCAATACCGATGCCGGAATGGTAATTTGCGAAAATTGGTCATCGGTGCGGAATACAGGTAACGAATTGGTCAGTGCGGCAGTCAATCCGCTCCACATGGAGGTGTCTTTGGAAGCCGTCGTAATTCCGGGAAAAATTTTGTCTTGGCGAGCATCCGTTTTGCGCTGAATATCAATTTGTTTGGCATAGAAAACGGAACGATTGGCGATGTCATCCAAAATGGTCACTTCATGTAATCGGACAAATCCCAGCGAGCGGTACTCGACGGATTCGATTTTCCATTGCAAGCCTGTCTGTTGCGAGAGAGTTTGTTCCCAATGCCGGGCGTTGGAAGGGAGTTTGCGCAACACGATTCCGCCGATAATACCGAGCGTCAATATCGGACCGAGCAGATAAAAAATCAGGAGCAGAATGAACCGCTGTGTTCGTTCGTGTAACTGCAATGGAAAAGCGGCAATGTGCCTTCGGAATCGAACGGGGAATTATGCAGAATTTTTGAATTTTCGTCAACAGGGAAAAATTCTGTTTACTGTGTCGATACAACACCGGAAGTCGGCGGGAAAGGATTGACTGGCGGTGGAATCGTGGACATTGCAGGTTGTACGACTTCGGGAAATATCTGCGATTTTTCGTGAACAAAATCGGAAGCGTATCGCGTTTTTCGTGGCAAGGGATTTCCGGCAAAAGTTGTTTCGTGGTAAATCGTTCCGCGAGTTAGAGGACCAGCACCGGCAAACCAAAGGTTTTTGGCTGAACTTTCCCCCTGATAGTTTCCTGAAATCCAGACGGGTTGCCCTGTCGTTTTGTTGTAGGCAAAAAGGGCAATTTTGGCAACGCCGCGCTGCTTTGTTTGTTTTATGAACGGAATTTCAGGAATTGCCGTTGCCGAATATTGACTCGTCGGAATCGTGGGCAACGTCATTGCCGGAATGCCGATCAGCAGATCATCTCGGTCAGTACCAATCGCACCGGCACGAACTTCGACGATGTAATCCGCATCCGCTACATCGGTCGCAAGAACGGCTCCTTTTGCCGCAAGATGCTGCCGAATGGTCGTTGCCAAATAATCCCTATCCGTCGTTTGGGCGATTGCCGCCGTGTCGAGAAAACATTTTTTTCCCAACATAGGGCTAAAATCAATTTTAGTAACTCCCCGGTCTATCGCATTGCTGATGAGCAGTTGTTCTGTACCTGTCCGATTGGTATCGCTCCACTTCGTCGTTCCGCATCCGAACGCAAAGAGAGCGCAAATGCTTATCATTAAGCACTTTACGAACGTTAATCCCGCATAAACGTAGTTCTTGTTCATTGCTACCTGAAAATCTCTGCGTGAGTCTAACGATTTTTTGCAGTTATGTAAAGTGCGACATTTTTAGAAAGAAAATTTCTTGTTGGAACGTGCGAAAATACGACAGGACTCGTTTCTCGGCAAAAACGCAGGCGGTATGTCATGTGAACACATTCTAACCGTCTCGATAAACTGCCCACATACCAGGAGATTCTTCCAATTCAATCGTAATGCCGTAGTGTGACGGAGGCATTTCAAAGGCGGATTCCCGTTCCAGCCGTTCCCGAAAGTGTCCCGAAATATATTTTGCCAACGCTTCCGTCGTGGTGTTCCGAATCGGCAACGTCAACGTGTCCTCTTCGGGAAAGACCCATTGAAGCGGCGGGATCGACACATGAACCATCTCTTCCGTTGTCTCAATGGTAATGCAAGGATGATTGCGAGGTAACAAAACTTTGTGCGAGAGCATTTCGCAGATTTTTTTGAGTGAGTCGAAGGCAATCAAAAAATCGACGACGTACTCTTTTCGGTTAAGAGGACCGGAAACTTCCGCTTTGATCCGAAAATTGTGTCCATGCAGTGCTTCCACTTTTTCCGGCGTACCGAACGTGATGAAATGCGAAGCCGAAAAATGCAGGGCATCGTGTTCAAACCGGATGGCATGTTTCATCGGAAATCAAAAATACCAACGACCAATCCTCTGCGATTGTACCGAAAACGATCTTTATCGTCAAGACGAAATTTATTATTGATTCCGAATCACTACGGCATTGTTGCACCAAGCAACATCCCCTTACCCCCCCCCGAAGTGTGCAAGTTCGTTTTTTTCGTCACCCCTGCGAAGGCAGGGGTCTAGAGAAACAGGGGTAAAATCTTCCATCTGGATTCCCGCTGCGCGGGAATGACGGTATTGCGGCAATCTTGCACACCTCGTGGTACGTTTAACGGCAATCTTGACATACCGTATTCTTTTCGATTATAATGAAAAACCTTGCGACTGCTCGTTATCGATTAAATCGCCTTATTGATGTTTTTTTCCAGAGCCTACGATGCTTTAGAACGCTTATGTGGCAATGCCTTCTTCTTGGTCGTGGTCGCCGTCCTGACGCTCAGCCTGTTTATCGCATCAAGTTATCTGGCATATCAGAATTCGTTAAACGAAACAACCCAAAGCCTGAAAATTGACATCGAAAGCCAAACGAAAGCCATTGCCACTTCCATCGAAGAATACTTTCGCGGCAAACAGGAATTCGTCCGACTAATGACCGATTTCCACCTCGTTCAAAAGTTTCTCGACCGAGTTCGGCAAGAGACCATTGAAACCGACCCGCTATTCAACGAACTTTGTTCATTTTTGGAACACGTCAGCGGGTCAGATAAAGACAACGCCATCGCTTGGCTCGCCAGCCTTCGGGACGAGTATTCCCTCTCTTACGATGACATTTCCTACGAAAAAGATGGCTGGTCTACACACACCCGAGATTGGTTTCCCGGCACGATGGCTGCCGAAAATATTTATTTCTCTGATCCGTACATGGATTTTGAAACTGGGGAGGTTTGCGTCAGCCTCGTTCGAAAGGTTTATGCTCCACAACCCGATGAGCCGCCGGACGGCAAGCAAGATGACGACGTGGTCGGTGTTGCCGGTTTAGATCTTTTTTTCCCGCCGATCCGAAAAATGATGGGAGAATTCGTGTACGACGACATACGTTATCCGATTCTCATCAGTAATGATGGTTCGATTCTCTACCATCCGAAAGAAGAGTTTGTCTTCGAAAGCAAATTGGGCGATCTTGACCCGGCACTGGGACAATTTACCGAAGAAATCACACAATCCCGAACGACGGCAACGCACCTGATCACGTTGGATCGAGGAAAGCATCCCGTGTACTTCGGATATGCCCCCGTCAAAGGAACCGCTTGGTCGGTTGGAATTGTTTGGCAAAAAAATGATGCCGAAAAGGCTTTGGTTACATTCGAGCGGACGCTGGGACGGTCGCTTTTTTTCAATCTGTTTTTGTTCTTGATTCCGATTGTCGTTTTCGGTTTTATCCTAGCCAATCGGCGGCGGCGGTTCAAGAAAATGAAAAGGCTCTACGAAACAATGATGGATCAAATGAAAACCGGCGTGGCGGTGATTGATCCGAAAACGGATTCGTTTGTCCTTATGAATCCGGCTTACAAATACTATCTCGGAATACCCCGTGAAGAGACCGTTTTGTTTTCAAAATACCATTCTCTGTTGGGCGTTCCCGATGTCAGCGGACTGTTTCAAGTCTCCTCTTCCTATAATCTAACTGTTGATAATGTGCCGGAAACGACCGAGATTTTGTTGCGGGTGAATGGCATTGAACTTTATTTCACGCATTTCTTCGCCGAGTTCAACGACTATACCGGACAAAAATTGGTGCTCTCCGTCCTGACGGACGTGTCCGAATTGAAAAAGATGCAGGAAACCTTGCAGATTGCCCGCAATGTCGCCGAATCCGCTAATCGAGCAAAAAGTTCGTTCCTTGCAAACATGAGTCACGAAATACGTACTCCTATGAACGGAATCATCGGACTCACTGAGTTGCTCGCGACATCCGATCTCGACCCTCAGCAGAAAGAATACGTCGATTTAACTCGAAGTAGTGCCACCGCATTGCTCACCGTGATTAATGATATTCTTGACCATTCCAAGATTGAAGCAGGAAAATTACTCATCGAGTCCTACGAATTTGATCTGCACCAACTCATTCGGGAGTTAACGTTTTCCTTTTCCAATTCTGCCCATCAGAAATCGATTGAATTTCATTCGTCAGACTCGCCGAATATTCCGCAATTTGTTACTGGCGATGCCCATCGCCTTCGACAGGTATTGAGTAATTTTTTGAGCAATGCCGTCAAATTCACCGCATCGGGAAGCGTAGAATTGCGCATTATGCCGTTGTCAGACACGAAAAAGCAGGACTTTGTGCGATTTGAAGTGTCGGATACAGGAATCGGTATCACCGATTCGCAAATATCCCTCTTGTTCAAGCCCTTTGAGCAAGCCGACAGTAGCACGTCGCGAAAGTACGGCGGGACCGGATTGGGACTCGCCATTTCCAAGAAACTCATGGAAATGATGGGAGGGGACTCCGGTTGCCACAGTGAATTTGGAGTCGGTTCAGTTTTCTGGTGCGAACTGCCTTTGCCGAAAGCGTCGGGACTCCAACCTCAAAATATACAGACGGTAGCGGCATCTACGGCGAAGCCTGTACACATCCTTTTGGTCGATGATGTCAAAGTCAATTTGATTGTGCTGTCCACGATGCTTCGGCACTGGGGACATCACATCGAAACAGCAAGCAACGGAAGGCAGGCTATTGAATTGATGAAGCAACATCGGTACGATTTGATTTTTATGGATTGCCAAATGCCGGAAATGGATGGATATGAATGTACTCAAAAAATTCGTATGCAGGAATCGGGTATCTTGAATCCGCGTGTGCCGATCATTGCGGTCACGGCTCACGCCATGACCGGCGACAAGGAACGGTGTCTCGCCAGTGGAATGGATGATTACATTTCCAAGCCGATTGATCAGGGGGAATTACAAACCAAACTGACCAAGTGGGCACCGAAATAAGAGACTACTGATGTACTGTAACACGTCAATAATTTACGAAAAGAAAACAACAAAGTGGTAACGGGGTGAAAGTGGTAACGGGGTGTAGTATGGTACAAACACAGCGTGGAATCTGTTAAGTCACTTATTGATACAGAGTGCCGTAACGGTCTTGCAACGGTTGATACAGATGAAGCAGTTGTTGCTGCGACTTAGCCGGTACTCCGTGTCAGAGCCGCAATCGTAAGATTACGTTTTATTCCCGAAGGTCAATGCACTTCACCGACACCTGGTCGCGAAGCAATAAACGTCCCTGCACAAGTACCAGCGGTGCCCAACAACAGCCGCCGCCCAACATTTCCACGTCGAACAACTTACGATAACCCGCTGATGTTGCTTCGCAACCAGTCAACTTGCCGTTGTCGTCCAAAATCAAAAACATGCCGTCCGCCACAATGTACGGTCCGCTACCAAATCGTTCCGGTCGGTTGTTGCTTTTGCTTTCCCAGACGATTTTGCCATTCAAATCCAAGCAGACGAACCGCCCTTTGTCGCTCAGTCGGAGTCCAAAAATATGTCCGTCATAGAAAATCGGCGTTTGCTGTTCCGAATCGAAGACCGTATTTTTCAACCGAAACAGCGTGAGTGCCTTGTATTTTCCCGGCTGCGAATCTGGCACGATTTGCAACATCACCGATCCTGCCAGATAACCACCGGAACAAAATATCCGATTCTCTGAAAGGACAACCGGCGACGGACACGTTGCAATTTCAATTTGCCAGTCGGGCGTTGACCAGAGAATTTCACCGTCCGCCGCTCGCACTCCCGCAACCCCTTCTTTGCCGCAATAGACGAACGTTGGCTGTCCGTCCAGCGTCATCGGCATAATTGACACATGCGTCATCTCCCAGTCGAACGGATTCGGCGTTCGCCAAACTTCCTCGCCGGTTTCGCAGTCCAGTGCCACCATCATCGCATCGGGACCCGACGGGGCAATGATTGCCACCGGTTTATCTCTGTCTGGCAACACCGTTATCAGTGGACACTGTCCCGCATACCACTGCGGCTCAACGGTGCCGTACTCGTGCCGAAGGTCAATGAGCCATTTTTCTTCGCCAGTAACGGCATCCACGCAAAGCACATGGCATTTCGGACCAAGCGACACGCAATACTGGTCGGTAACTGCCGGTATCGTTCGGGACATTCCATGATTCTTTTTGATCTTCACCGGATAGGAAAATCGCCAGATTTCCTGTCCGTCATCGAACGAAAGACATCGGAGAGCATCCCGCTTGTTTGTCTCGTCGTAATCGAGAATGTAAACTCGCCCATTGCGAATGACGAAACCAGCATAACCTTCGCCGAGCGGCAATTCCCAAAGAACGGGCGGCGGTTGTTCATCCGACCAATTTTTTCGGAGTGGAATCGTTTCTGTGGAAATGGCATCTCGATTTTCTCCGCGAAACTGCGACCAATTGCCAACAATTTGCGAAGGTACACCGTTACCGAGAGTCAGTTCCCCTTTGATGGGAACGTATGGTATGACAACGATTTCCTTGGGGATGGGCAAACGTATCGCAATGTGGTTCGTGTCATCTCGGAAAAGGACGAAGAAGCCCAGCGCCAATCCCGAACTGCCCAAAATGAGCAGACCGGTAAATAGATAAATCGCTGAACGAATGACGGCGGCAGGACGCATAATCGATATAAGATAGCAAAAGAGAAAAATTTGGCAAGACAGCGGCACATCAAAGAGCGGTGATACAAACTGTACCACGTCCGAAAGCGATGCTGGATTCTCGGAAAGAGTACCACCAACCACGTTGCAACACTGGAGTATCGACCGACAAAAACCACATGGTACCCACGCCCCTTCGTTGAAGTAATACTCGGTATTGGTAATACCGAGTACACGTCGTAATTGTCGACGTTACGGCTATTGTCGAGATCGGTTGCCGTTACTCCCGTGACCCAGCCTTCCAGCCCGGAAGGCTTGAATGTGAGTCTGCTAGAGGAAAATGAAGATTCTGAGCTTCAAGATAAAGTTCTAAGTGTATATCACGCTACACTTGTTACATTTGATACAACTCATGCGTAAAGATTATTGAAAAGAATAATGGAAATAGTACATATTATGTGATACAATCACAGATTGTCCAAACATAACGTGTAAAAACGAAGAATCAAGTAACGAGTGGTATCTCCGAATTTGTTTCGGTTAAAATGACATCTCGGTGTCACGTCGATGTTTTATAGGGCACAATTTGCGTAGGATGGGTGGTCGCATCAATGTGGCACCCTGCCACAAAATGCTCTGGAATAGACAAATTCGCCCACAGATTCTGGCGGAGAGCCCAAAATTCTTAATTTTGTCAAAATCACTATTGACATTATTGAAAATTTTGCTAAAATCGTCTTTATGAATACTGAATCTCCCCCTCTTCCGGCTTGGCTTGCCGGTATGAACGAAGAAGACATCGGCTTCATTCGGCGTTTTTTGTTGGCTTCCGGCTCTTTGAAACAGGTAGCGGAAGAGTACGACATTAGTTATCCGACCGTCCGCCTGCGGCTCGACCGGCTGATCGAAAAGATCAAACTCTACGAAAAGCACACGAAAAAAGACCCTTATGAAACCCTGCTGCGAAGTG
>Ga0082212_10006396_pt1 | contig 15849 bp, 8 predicted proteins | sample TergutNt197P3_FD_71548 | JGI IMG/M metagenome (GOLD analysis project Ga0082212, IMG submission 71548) | Neocapritermes taracua P3 segment gut microbial communities from Petit-Saut dam, French Guiana - Nt197 P3 | ecosystem: Host-associated > Arthropoda: Insects > Digestive system > Gut ...
ATATTGCCCTGCATGATGAAAATATGATAAAATATTAAAATTCTATTGACAATACTTTGTGGATATGTTACAGTTTAACTGTAGCATATTTTATTTGCTTGGTGTTTTGGATTATCACACTTGCAAAAATTCATCATAAAGTTGTATATAATAACTTAACTGAGGTTTGATTATGAATTTGAAAAACGCAAACGCAGGTCAAGTATCAAGAAGCCGGAGCGGCATAAAAAGATCTTTTTTAGGTTTTTTATCCGACTGGCAACTGTATGTACTTGTATTCCCGTCTATTGTTTACATATTTATTTTTAACTATATGCCTATGTACGGTCTGCAAATAGCGTTTAAGAACTTCCGCACGAGCCTCGGCATATGGGGCAGCGAATGGGTGGGTTTTTCGCACTTCATACGTTTTGTCGAATTTCCGAATTTTTGGCTAATTATAGGCAATACAGCAAAAATCGGCATTTATACTCTGCTCACTTTCCCATGTGCCGTTATTTTGGCACTGCTTATCAATGAGCTTGTAAACCCGAAATTCAAAAAGACAGTTCAAATGATAACCTATGCGCCCTATTTTCTCTCTGTCGTTGTTGTATCGTCCATGATACTGATTTTTATGGAAAAGGAAACCGGCGTTATAAACAACATTATACAAATGGTAGGCGGGGAACGCACCGCATTTATTACATTCCCTGAATATTTCTCACACATTTTTGTTTGGTCCGGGGTGTGGCAAACTGTGGGATGGGGTACAATTATATACTTGGCCGCTTTATCCGGGGTGTCGCCTGAATTGATTGAGGCTGCGCGCATAGACGGTGCTCAGAGGCATCACATTGTCTGGCACGTCAACCTCCCCTGTATAATGCCAACTATCATAATTATGCTGATACTTTCGAGCGGCAACGTACTGTCGGTTGGCTTTGAGAAGGTATATCTACTGCAAAATCCATTGAACTTATCCGCATCGCAGGTTATCTCCACGTATGTCTATGAAGTTGGTTTGAAAGGCGCTCAATTCAGCTATGCGTCAGCTATCGGTCTGTTTAATATGGTTATTAACTTGGCGGTACTCATGATTGTGAACTTTTTCGCGAAAAGAGTTTCAGATATAAGTCTTTGGTAACTCTGAAAAAGCTATCGAAAAGCACATAGTTACTTTATGACAGAGGTGTGAAATATGAGAAGAACGCGCGCGGATAAAATATTTGACAGATGCAATGTTGTTTTCATGATTATTATCATCATAATCATGCTGTACCCGCTTTATTTTACTATAATAGCGTCTATCTCTGAGCCAAGAAGTGTTGCCGGTGGAGAAGTCACTTTTTTACCGAAAGGTTTTACATTGGATGCGTATGCAAACGTGTTTAAGAATGCCAGCATTTGGCGCGGTTATGTGAACTCAATATATTACACTGTTTTGGGAACTGCCATAAGCCTGATTCTGACTCTTCCTGCCGCCTATGTTCTAAGCAAGAAAAATCTGCGCGGAAGAACTGTTATCTCTTGGTATTTCCTGTTCACGATGTTTTTTTCCGGCGGATTGATTCCCACGTATATGGTTATGAATAATTTGAATCTGCTAAATAAGCCATATACGCTTGCGGTAATAGGGTGTCTTTCAGTATATAATCTTGTAGTTGCTAGGGTATATTATCAGTCTACCATTCCAAACGAAATGTACGAAGCGGCTAAGGTAGACGGTTGCTCTGAATTCGGGCAGTTTTTTAGGATTGCGCTGCCGCTGTCCGCTCCCATAATCGCGGTAATGTCTCTGTTTTATGCGGTTTGGCGTTGGAACGACTACTTTTCGGCTCTGATATACGTTTCAAAAAGCGACTTTTTCCCGCTTCAACTAGTGCTGAGAAATATACTGATACAGGGGCAGATGGCTATAGCATCGATTGCTTTGAGCGGGATTGCCGACGGACTCTCCACATTGACGCGTCAGGCCTATATGGCGGAAGCCATGAAGTATTCATTAATTTTTATATCTTCGGCACCATTGCTCATTGCTTATCCGTTTGTACAGAAATTTTTTGTCAAGGGTGTCATGATTGGTTCATTGAAAGGTTAGTATATATCGCCACACGGCGTGTATATAAAAGATTTATTTTAGGAGGAAAAAAACATGGTACGCAAAATCTTAGCGTTGGCAGTCGCGGGTCTTATGCTGATTGCGTTGCTTGCGGCTTGCAACGGCGGCGACTCCGCCTCGACACCCACGCCCGCAAGCGGCGGAAACTCAAGCAGCAGCGGCGGCGATTCGTCTACATCCGGCGGCGATTCCGCCTCGACAGAAGACAACGGCAGATGGCCCTCATATATTAATCTGGGAACCGGCGATGACTATTACCCGATAGTCAAAGAAGGTCAGGGCGGCGATGTCGTCCTCACAATGGCCATTTCGCAGCCATCTAACGGCGGTAAATGGGAAGACCTTTGGATTGGTAAATTTGCCGATCGGTATATGAACATCAATTTTGAAGTGGAACAAATTCTGCAAACCGCCGTTGACGAGCGCATGGCTCTTATGTTCGCGTCAGGCGATTTACCGGACATTCTGATGAACTTCAAAGGCGGCGAAATCGCAAGCGGTTTGAACACGGCAAATATCGTGAGATACGGTCAGATTGAAAACCAACTGTTGGATATGACTCCGTATATCGACCCGGAGCTGACACCCGATTTACACTACTTGTTTGATAAGCGTCCCGACGCTCGCGGAAATTCCACCGCAATGGACGGAGCGATTTATACTCTCCCCACTGTAGGCGAGTCTGATAACGATGCGTGGGGCGTTAGAATATTTGTAGACAAGAGGTGGCTTGATGCCGCCGGCCTGCAAAACCCGCGTACCCTCGATGAGTATATCGCTATGCTGAGGGCGTTTAAGACCATAGACCCGAACGGTACAGGCAATGTAGTCCCCCATGCGACATCATTTGCGTACCAGGATTTGACGATGTATCTGCTTAACGCGCTGGGCTATGTGACCGACGACTTTACACCTTGGGGCGGCAGAGCCTACGGTCCTGCGGTTAGAAACGGCCAAGCGGAAGTTCCCGCCGCCAACCCCGAACTGTTTAAGGAATATATAACCATATTAAAGACATTGTATGACGAAAGGCTGATTCCCGAAAGTTTCTTCACTGCCGATCAGGTCGAAATAGACGCGCTGATAGTCGAAGGTCGCTGCGGCGTTTATAACGCGGTGCCGTATCCGACCGGTATTGAAGACTGGGATCAGTGGGAAAGTCTCTACCCATTGACCAGCCAATGGAACAGCACTCCTGTTTGGAGATCGCCTCAGGCAATCAGCGTCGGCGGATTCGCTATATCTGCCAAAGCTAAATATCCCGAACTGGCAATGAGATTCGCGAACACGTTTTACGGTGCCGACGGTCGTATGATGTGGATTGGCGCGCCAATGGACAGCGAGGTAGCGATGGGTCACGCAGGCGTATACCTTCAAGAAGTTAACGGACAATGGGGCGAGGCGTGGAACAGCGATGGCTGGCCTGAAGGAACAACAGATTTATGGACGTATCTGATGGAGACCCAAACCCCATTTATCGAATTCGGTGCATATGACCTTCTGGAAAACATCAACGCGTTTTATAAAAAGTGGCTCGGTGCAACCACAGATGCTATAAAAATGTTCGATTTGGATAATCCCGACAGTCACTACAGAGAGTCGATTAGCAGGAACTCGACCCCGTATTTCAGCGATAGTTTCCCTGGAGTGTTCTATTTAGACGAGGCGACCACCCTGCGTTTAACTGACTTGGAAACAGTCTTAACTCCGTATATCGACGAGCAGGTCGCAATGTTTGTCACCGGCAGACGCGATATGGGCGATTTTGACACATTCATGGGCGAAATCAGAGGCATGGGCATTGACGAAATTAACGCTATCTATCAAGGTGTTTGGAGAGCTTATAAAGGTAATTAACAGCGATTGACACCGCCTTATTACGGCGGCGTGGATTATGGGGTGAATGTTAAATTCACCCCATTGTCCGCACAAATGAAATACATTGAAATATACATTATGGAGAACGTTGGAAATGAATAAAGAAAATTATAAATTACAACTCGGAAGCGGTTCGCTTTCATTTAACTTTGAAGGATTACGAGTGGGTTCGATGAAGCCCTCGGTTAATATAAAGACAGGCTCGGAGGAGATGCCGGTCAGCTTAACATTTACGGACGCACCTTCGGTTAAAACAGCAGCAGTGAATACATTCGCCGGTCCTGCGAAAGAAACTCAATACATATGGAACGGCTCTGACTACAGATTTACATGGTCAATCGCCGAACTTGATACGGTAAACGGCTTTACCTTGAAGTGTTGCTTTTATAATCGTTCAGATAAACCTATACGGCTCACTGATTTTGTGCTTGGGCAGACTGACGAAAGCGGAATCGCCTGTGACGGCGATTCCGCCAAATGGCTGCTGTCCACTATGGTGCAAGAGCCAAGGATTGGAAATATGAAGGAAGTCCTACCCAGCATCAACGAGATAACTAAGAGTATATGGGAAGGCTTTGCTATGCCGGTGCCGCACAAATTATCTGAGGACGAAAAATTTACCGATGGCAGATGGCGCATTTACAAAGATTTTTTAACACTTTACGGAGAGGGCTATAACAGCGGTCTGTTTATCGGATCTGTCGGCAAACCGGAGGCGGATATACGATATGACTGTAAGGTCGATAACGGGAAAATGAGCTTGTCAATCGTCAGCGAAATGACAGATGTATTGGTCGAGCCGGGACAACGGCGCAGTTCACAGGAAGTATGTGTGATGTGCGAACCGTATGAGTTCGCCGCGAATACCATACTCCGCTGGGTCGCCTCAACCCACGGGCAAAGGACGCATAGAGGACCGGTAATCGGATGGTGCAGTTGGTATGACCTCCAGATGGATGTCAGCGAAAAGAGCGTAATGGACACTACAGATAAATTCATTGAACTCAAAGACAGACTCAAAATTGATGTAATACAGATTGACGGCGGCTTTGAGAAGCAGGTCGGGGATTGGCGGGCAAATGACAAATTTACGGACGGATTTTCCGATGTAATCGAAGCTATGAGAAAAGCGGGGGCTATGCCGGGTATTTGGATGGCACCGCAAGCCGTACACAGCAGTACCGGTATAATTGACAAACACCCCGATTGGTTTCAAAAGGACGCAAGGGGCGATATACTGGGCGAAGCCAACAACTGGGGACCAATATCCCGCTGGCTTGACCCAACTCATCCCGGAGCGCAGGAATTTATGAGGGAAGCGGTCAGGACAAAAAGAGAAGAAGGTTTTACATACTTTAAGATTGACTTCAACACGATAGATTCCGAATGCCGCTTACACAATCCGTATAAGACGCGCTTACAGGCGTACAGGGATTTGTATAAGCTATACAGAGAAGAAATGAGAGAAGATGCCTATCTGCTCTCATGTTCGGGTTTTCTCCGCGGCACTATGGGTTACGCGGATGCCAGCAGGATTGGTCCCGACTCATGCAACGCATGGAAAGCGCCTCATCCATGCTGTATCAGCGAATGTATACGCGCACTCGGTCAGAGTGCCATCGCGAACGGGGTGTTTTACGCAAATGACCCCGATGTGACATATCTCAAATCGGGAAGAGACAACGAATCTGTTGCCGGGGATACATCGGTGTCAGGATGCAGCAGGCTGCTTACCTCTGATGAAACAAGGACATGGCACAGCTTTGTCGGTCTTCTTGGGGGTCTTGCTCTTATTTCCGACCCGATAAGCGAGCCGTTTTACGATGACAGTATAAGAATGCTGGAGATTTTGAATCCTCCGGCCAAGGAAAAGGGAACATCATTCAATCCGGGAATCGACAAGGAACACAAACTTTTCGGTTACATATATGATCGGTCTTGGGGGAAATCAGCCTCAATCATCGTTTGGAATCCGTTGGATGAAACCGCCGAAGCGAGACTTAACGTCTCCATCTTAAACCGATTAGGGGCGGACTTCCACGTCTGGTCATTCTGGGATGAGAAATATCTGGGAATCGGCGCAAACGCCGTTGAGCGCGAAAAGCTCACCCCTCATAATAACCTTACACTGAGCCTGACACCTTTTGATTCCGGCGCGGATACAGTTCTGTTGATAGGCACATCATTTCATATATCGATGGGCGCGGCGGAAGTTGAGGACTTTATTGTCACGCCGTCAAAAGTCACTGTAGAACTTAACACCGGAGGCGCACAGAGCGGCAGTCTGTATCTGCACAGTAAAAACGCGCTTGTGGCCGGTGATGTCATAAATTGCTCGCTGGATAAGGTTGAGAATGTCTGTGACAACGTGTGGAAAGTATCATTGAGCGGTCGTTCCCGGACAGACAACCAGAAGGTTGTGCTGTCTGTTGAGCTATAAAATTTTATCACTATAAGAGGAGGAGTTAAAGATGTTAAATCGTGTAAAAAAACTTACGGTGGCTCTGGTATTTTGTCTGTCAATGGTGCTTGGCATCTTACCTGCCCTTGAACCTCCCGCCGCCGAAGCGGCGAGCGTCAACATCCTTAATCAGTCCCATTTTGATAGCGTTGGCAACGATGGTTACGGCACACTTGCGTTAGACGGAAACCCTAGTACCTACTGGGAAAGCACCGCATGGGTAGACCATCTGCAGATAAGCCTAGACCAAGAATATCTAATTGACAAGTTTAGGGTGGTACACTACGGGGCTGACGGCGACCCGCTTAACACAGCGGATTTCACATTGTTTATTTGGCGCGCGGATTTAGGCGGCGATTGGTACGAAATTGAAACTGTTACAGGCAACACGGCTAATGTTACCGAAATAGCAATTACAATCCCGGATGGACCGAACGGACGGGTAGGGCAGTATTTTCAGCTCAAAATAACGAAAGCAAACAGCAGTTCATCTGACCCTGGCACTATTAGAATAGTAAGTTTCGAGCTGTACAGTGAGCAGGCTCCCAGCACGACACCCGTGACCGGCGTAACGCTGAATAAAGCAACAACAAGCATTGCCGAGGGCAGCACGGAAACCTTGGTAGCAACGGTTACTCCGTCTAACGCGACTGACAAGAGCGTTACATGGAGTTCAGACAACCACGCCGCCGCAACGGTTGACAGCAGCGGAGTTGTGACGGCAGTTGCCGAAGGCGTGGGTACAGCAACGATAAAGGCGACAACAGATGACGGCGGTTTTACCGCTTCCTGCGTGGTCTCGGTGACACCGCCTTCCGCGAGCGTCAACATCCTCGATCAATCACATTTTCACTCAACAAAGGACACAAACAATGCCGGTGTTCCTGATAATTCGGAAGCCAAACTCGCGTTAGACGGAAACCCCAATACCTACTGGGAAAGAGCCGTAACAATAAGCGACCCGATGGATCATCTGCAGATCGACCTAGGTCAAGAGTACCTCATTGAGCGGTGCAGGGTAGTACACTACGGGGAAATAAGCGGTAACCCGTTGCATAACACAGCGGATTTCACACTGTTTGTTTGGCGCGCGGATTTAGGCGGCGATTGGTACGAAATCGCAACCTTTACAGGCAACACGAACAATGTTACCGACATAACGATTTCACTTCCGAACAATAATGATGCACAGCATTTTCTGCTCCGTATAACGAAAGCGAATAGTTTAGCTACCCCTGACGCTATTAGAATAGTAAGTTTTGAGCTGTACGGACCTGCAGGTCCGCCTGAGCCTGTGACCGGCGTATCGTTAAATAAAGTGACGACAAGCATTCCCGAGGGCAGCTCGGAAACTTTGGTGGCAACGGTTGCTCCGTCTAACGCTACCAACAAGAAAGTTGAATGGACTTCGAGCAACACTTCCGCCGCGACGGTTAACAGTAACGGCGTTGTAACGGCGGTTGCCGAAGGCGCGGGTACAGCAACGATAACGGCAACGACGGCTGACGGCGGTTATTTCGCCACCTGCGTGGTTACGGTAACAGCACCGACACCCACGCCTCCGCCGCCACCCGTCTTGGGTATGCGCGGCAGGGTGCAGGTGGTCAATAACACCATCGTGACAGATCAGGGGACGCTGTTACGAGCCGGTCCTGTCACCGTTTGCAGTATGTATTTCGGCGGAGATTGGATGGATTGGCAGAAAGACCCGAATACCGCCCGGCGGTTCAGGGATTCGGGCTACAATACCGTGCGCGTCAACGTGATGGATATGATACCCGGATACGGTGACAGTAATAGTACGATAGCCAAAGTGCTTCCGTTCCTAAAAGAGCTGGTAGACGTTTATACGGCAGCCGGTATGTATGTCGTCATCAATTACCATGATACCGGAGGAGGGAGCCGCATCAATGGCGGTGGTACTGGAGGTTGGAGTGCGCCGACTTTTTGGACGCAGGTGGCACCCGTTTACAAGGATTATACCAATGTGCTCTTTGAACTGGTTAACGAGCCATGGTGGTGGCCGGATCAGTATACTCCCACAGGCTTACAGCAACTCGCCAACGTCTATAAAACCGCCCGCGATTTAGCCCCTGACACGCATATGATTCACTTGTCATACGCCTGTGTCGGAGATCAACCAGAAACCGTGACAACAGCAGACCTGCTCGTTCAGGAAATAAATTTGTTGAGTATAAACGGTGTTACCGGCGCGAACAATTTTGACCTAACAAAAAACTCCATGGGCTTCCATACGTATAATACGGGCAACAGCGGACAGATACAAGCTCTGAAAGCCAAGTACCCTGTGGTATGCACGGAGTGGGATTCGCCTCATAGAGACATGGGCGGTAATTGGTATAACATCACATCAGTCAACGGCACGACCTTTGTCGGTCAGGCATTAGAGGCTTTGGGCATATCTTGGTTTGACTGGTCGTTCTCCGGGCAGGACAGCAATCAGTTTATACGGCATTTTGACGGGTTTTTCCCCGATGCGAGAGCAAAAGACTACATATGGCTGAGGGACGATTTCGGCGCACCTGTTAACATCGCGCCATCCGCCCATAAGATTACGGAAAGTCATTACGATTTTAATACTATTTATCCTGAACATTATGAGAACGTCGCGTCTTTGCCTTATCATAATGGCGGAAATAACTATACGCCGAACCATAAAATTGACTTTTCCGGTTATATGGCGGCCGACACTTATGTTGGACCTTTAGTGCCGTATATTGGTGGCGCGGACTGGTATGGTGTTTATGACGTTTCTCCTAACGGTTACGGCGATGATCCGGCTTTTGACAGAAAATGGCGTTCAACTACAACCGGCGACAGGTGGTTGCAGTTCGACTTGGGAGAGGAATACGAACTCAGCCAATGGGTCGTTTTCCATGAAGGCGCGCACGCGGGCAGAGACAGGCAGTTGAATACAAGTGATTTCAGACTTGAAGTAAGCCCGGACGGTCTCGGCAACTGGACGGCGGTAGATACGGTGATTGGCAACACCATGGATATAACGAACAGGACTATTGCGACAACGGCACGACACGTGAGGCTGTATATCACAAAGCCGACGCAAACCGCAAACGAACAGGTAAATATCTGGGAAATTGAACTCCATGGTCAGCGACCGACCCCGCCATCGTCATCGATAACTAAAATCATTATAACCCGTGAATAAACATAATCGGCGATAGTGTTACTGATTAACAATCGGGCAGGCTGCTGTCAGCGGCATCCTGCCCGTTGTGAGCTTTACAAAGAGAGGATGTAACAAGTGCAATTATCTTCACGTCAAGTCCATCTTGATTTTCACACTTCGGGTGAAATACCCGGAATCGCGGCGAATTTTGATGCCAATGTATTCGCCAAAACCTTCCGCGAGGCACACGTCAATTCCGTGACGGTGTTCGGTCGTTGCCACCACGGGTATCTCTACTACCCATCAAAGGTTTTCCCCGAGTTGATTCATCCGCATTTAGAAAATAAAAATCTGCTGTTTGATCAAATCGATGCATTACACGCGGAGGGTATTAGGGCTCCCGTTTACACTGCAATACAATGGGAATACTACACGGCTGTCCATCGTCCTGAATGGCTCATCCGCAACCGCGATGGCTCACATTATGGTGGACCTTTCATCGAACCGGGATTTCGTCAAGCATTATGTGTTAACACCGGTTACCGGGATTTCTTGAAGACACATACAATCGAAATGATAGAATTGCTCGGCGATAAACTTGACGGATTCTTTTTTGACATTGTGGGTATCCGTCCTTGTTATTGTTCCGTATGCCGCGAGTTAATGAAAAAACGCGGGGTTGACATCTCAGAAGACAAAGCTGTCCTATCCTTTGCGGTTGAGACAATGAATCATTTCAAAGAGAGAATGACAGCTCTGGTAAGGAAATATTCCAAAGAATGCACCATCTTCTACAACGCCGGACACATTGGACCATGCACCGCCGCCAGCGCGAAATGCTACACGCATTTTGAGTTGGAAAGTCTGCCCTCGGGTGATGATTGGGGTTATCTTCATTTTCCTGTAACGGCGCGTTACGCCCGTACATTGGGTAATGACTGCATGGGTATGACCGGCAAGTTTCATACATGGTGGGGTGACTTCCACTCACTTAAAAACCTTGCTGCTCTGGAATTTGAGTGTTTCCGTATGCTCAGTTACGGTTTTGCCGCCACGATTGGCGACCAACTCGAACCATGCGGAACTCTAAACGCCGCAACATATAAGCTCATCGGCAATGTATACAGCCGTATTGCACTCTGCGAGGAATGGGCGCGTCCATCTAAAGCCATTGTAGAGGCTGCTTTGGTTACATCTGAACTGATTGATACGGAACACCAAATACCCGATACTATAATGGGTGCGGTACAAATGCTTGAAGAGCTTGCACTGCAATTTGACATTGTTACCCCCGATGCCAATCTCTCAAACTACAAGTTAATTATTCTGCCTGATGACCTTATTCTGAATTTCGAACTGCAACAGCGTTTGGATGCTTATGTGTCGGCAGGCGGTGCAGTGATTGCGTGTCATAGGGGCGGCAGCGACACAAACGGCGTGTATCCTAAGTGTTTCGGCGCAATATTCAACGGATTAAATGATAATTATCCGGATTTCATAATAGCAGACGGCATTTTAGCAGACGAGTTAGAACTAGGGAATGAGTATGTCATTTACCAGCAAGGTATTATGGTTGAACCGACTGACGCGTTGGTTATTATGGAAGCCCGTGCGCCGTATTTCCCGCGCAAAGGCGACCACTTCTGCTCACATCAATACACTCCTTCCGCTAAAGGGAATCCTTATCCCGCAGCATTGCAAAATGGCAGGGTCATCCTGTTTTCTCATCCGCTGTTCGGTCAATACCGCGACTGTGCGCCAAGATGGTGCAAGCAGTTGATAAATAATGCGGTCAATGTATTACTGCCTGACCGATTGGTACGCCACAACGGTCCATCTACTATGACAGTGAGCCTTTTGGATCAGCCGGAACACGAAAGGGTGACAGTGCATCTGCTTTCTTATGTGCCTGTGCGTAAATCTGCTACTATTGATATTATCGAGGAGCGGACAAAACTGCGCGACATACGGTTGGAACTTTGTATACCCGGTAAGACAATTAAATCTGCACGGCTTGTGCCGGACGATATTCCGCTCGTGCCGGATGGGAATACCGTCACAGTCCCGGAAGTTGATGGTTACGCCATTGTGGAATTGAAGTAAGGTGGATGAAGACATGAACGCAAAGAAAGATAAAGGATACATGGTAATACATACCCACTGGGACAGGGAATGGAGATACCCTATTTGGGAAAATAGAATGTACTTAGTAAATTTTATGGAGGAGTTGCTAAATATCCTTGATACAGACTCCGATTACAAATCATTTCTGCTTGACGGTCAAAGTGTAGTTATAGAAGATTATCTTGAAGTTAGACCGGAGGACAAGGAAAGAGTTAAGAAATACATCATTGATGGAAAAATTTCAATCGGTCCCTGGTACACACTGCCGGACTTATATCCGCTTGACGGCGAGTTCTTGATAAGGAATTTGATGAGAGGAATTAGGTTTTCACAATCCCTTGGAGGGTATCTCAATGTCGCCTACGAATCCTTCGGTTGGGGTCAGACAGCACAGTTTCCGCAGATTTATAAGGGTTTTGGGATAGATGTCGCAATCGTGGCGAAAAATGTGTCGAAAGAACGCGCACCTGAAAGTGAGTTTATATGGGAAAGTCCTGACGGCACACAGATTCTTGCCACAAGATTGGGGCAATATGGAAGAGCTAACTTTTTCTTTAATTCTTATCTAAAAATTATGAATGGTATGGACTATATGTCGGATGACTACCGTATGAAATGGGAAAAAGGCTGTCTTTTGTACCATCAGGCTGATGAAAGGAATTATCACCAAGATTATTTACAGTTGGGAATCGCTGAAACGATCCACGATGAACTCATTAAAGATGCCGTACAGGCTGCGTGGGATGCCACAGATGAAACAACTGTTAAGTCCCACAGAATTATAATGAATGGCTGCGATTCCACAACGCCGCAGCCAATGATTACTGAAATCGTAAAGAAAGCAAACAGTCTTTTTGATGATAAAGAGTTTGTTTTAAGCACGCTTGAGGAGTATACCGACAAACTAAAAGAGACAGTAAAATATGAAGGTTTGAAAGTGGTTAAGGGCGAGCTTAGGGACGGTCCTTCAAGTTCATGCTCTGCAAACGCGCTGATGACACGGCCATATATCAAAATACTGAATAAAAAAGCGCAGAATACTCTGCTCCGATGTGCCGAACCCCTATCCGTCATATGCTCAATGCTTGGTGCTAAATACGATAAAACATTCCTTGATATTGCGATGAAATATATGCTTCTTTCCCACCCGCACGATTCCATAAACGGGGTTACACAGGACAAAACTGCGGACGATGTAATAAATATGCTAAGTCAGGCTTTGGAAATAGGAAGTGTAATCACAAATACCTCATGCGGGGAAATAATCAAACAAATAAATACAGGTTCTTTTGATTGTAAGGACATCCTGATAGTCGTTTTTAATCCATCTCCTTTTGCAAGAAATGATGTGATAAAGATTTATTTAGATACCCCGATGGAATACAATACTTGGGATTTTGATATTATTGACTGCGATGGCAATAAAGTCGATACCCAATTTGTTTCCAGAAAAGAGGAGGTCACTCCTGTTAATAATTTACAAGCGCGTCCATGGCCATTTTATATAGACAGGCACTGCCGGTATATGGAAACAGGAGAAGTGCCGGCCGGAGGATATAAAGTCTATAAAGCGAAGCCTATAAAGCACTTTAACAGAAAATCCGCGTTTTGGGCAGAAATGAGAACTTCAAACGGGAGTAATATATCTAAATCAACAAGAACAATGGAAAACGAACATCTCAAAGTTACTGTCGAAAATAACGGAACCTTGAGTATATATGATAAAACTTCCCAAAAACTATATACGAACCTTAATTATTTTGAGGACACCGGTGATTGCGGAGATTACTGGATTTATTATCCGCCGCATAACAATAAAACCTATACCGGTGAATGCTGTCAAGCAAGGATATGGGCAGAGGATAACGGTTCTTTGTCGGCTACAATATCCGCAGAGATTAAGATGACTCTCCCGGCTTACTCTTTGAGACCGGAAAACGAGATAAGAGGCGAAAGCAGACGGAGCGGTGAAGAAAAAGAACTGACCGCGGTGGTCAGCTATACACTAAATCGCGGAGCAAAAAAGGTGGATGTCAAGTTAAGGGTGGACAATACGGTTGAAGACCATAGGTTCAGAGTTATGTTCGATACCGGTATAAAAGCCGAATATAGTTGCGCGGCGGGACATTTCACAGTTGACAAAAGACCGGTGAATCCTCAAAAAGATTGTAACGGTAAATTTTGGTCGGAGATGCAAACCCTTCCGCAGCAAAGTTTTGTAGACATAAATGACGGGACATATGGCATGGCTCTGGTTAATAACTGTATGACAGAATTTGAAGCGATAGGCAATGAGGAGGGAACTCTCGCGCTTACTTTATTGCGCGGCGTAAGAAACATAATTTGTACAGAACATCGTGTCGCCGGAGCTTTCCCACATCAAAAAGGCGGTCAATCTCTTGGTGTATTGGAGTATGAATACGCCATATATCCCCATATGGGAGACTGGCGCGAGGCAGGGGTCTACACGCAGGCTGAAAGCCTTAATGTTCCGTTGAAGCCCATACAGGCAAGCAGAAATGACAAAGGAATTCTTCCGCTGAAACAGAGCTTTTTCTCGGTAGAACCTCATGATTTGATACTGTCAGCTTTTAAGAAATCGGAAGACGGGGATTCTCTTATTTTAAGGTTATTTAATCCGACAAGTTCATTAGTTGAAGGCTGTGTAAAAATATATGCTGAAATCAAGGAGGCGTTTTATACCGACCTTAACGAACAGAGACTTAATAGTATCCGGATAAATGACCCTCATAGCATAAGCATAGAGGCAAAGAGCCGGGAAATCGTCACAATCGAACTTGTTTTATAGGACAAATATAGAATTTGCAGGAGGAATAAAATACAATGAGTTTCACCCCAAATTATATCAACATTCAAGATGCGGCATTTAACAGGATACCCGAAAGACTACCTTTGTACGAACACATTATTTCAGATAAAATAATGGAAATTGTACTGAACAGAGAATTCAGGCAACTATTTTCCGGAAAATTCCGCGACAGACGCTTCGACTTACCGCGAGAAAGCGGAGATTGAGGCATGGCAAGCTGTAGACGCGATAAAGGCATACAAAGATGAGTTGACGTTCGTAGGGAACGCACACCAGGGCGTTCCGTCAGTATCGGACTGCGAAACGATAGAGAACGGCATCCGCGAGCGTATCACCAAAATCATGAAACTGGCGATAGACGAAACGGTGTCGCCGCGCATAGACCTGTTCCAAAACCCTGACGGCATCCGTCAATATATGTTTTCAAACGGTAATACCCCGTTCGTAGGGCGCGATGTCCACATCGCGCCGTATCCCGTAACCGATACCCCGCAGATAACACAAACCGATCAAGACGGCGCACCGAGGGCGTTGCGCCCTACGGACGTTTTGATCCCCAAAGACGAAAACCCGCGTTTGCAAAAAATAAAAACAAAATCACGTTCCGCCTTTGACAAAGACGGTAAGCCCGTCTCCAAACTCAAACAGTTTAACATCCGCGATTCTCTGTTCGAGGCGGTTATAGATAAATTCTACGATGACCCAACGCTTATAGCGTTCGGTGAGGATAACCGTGACTGGGGCGGAGCGTTCGGCGTTTACGGCGGCGTAACCGAATCCGTGCCGTACCACCGTTTCTTCAACGCTCCGATAAGCGAGGGAACAATCGTTGCCGCCGCCGTTGGATACGGTCTGTGCGGCGGACGCGCGATACCGGAACTGATGTACTGTGACTTTTTGGGCAGAGCGGGTGACGAAGTATTTAATCAGCTCTCCAAATGGCAGGCGATGAGCGCGGGCGCGTTGCAAATGCCTGTCGTACTGCGCGTTTCGGTCGGCTCGAAGTACGGAGCGCAGCACGCGCAGGACTGGACAAGTCTCGTCACCCATATTCCCGGCTTAAAGGTAGTCTATCCGGCGACACCGTATGACGCGAAAGGTCTTATGAACGCCGCTTTGAACGGCACAGACCCGGTTGTGTTCTTCGAGGCGCAGAAACTCTATGACACAGGCGAGATGTTCCGTGACGGCGGCGTACCGGAGGAGTATTACGAAATAACCATAGGCGAACCTGATATTAAGCGCACAGGTTCGGATATTACAATTCTTACGGTCGGCGCGTCACTGTACGCCGGAATCGAGGCGGC
>Ga0082212_10006397_pt1 | contig 15846 bp, 16 predicted proteins | sample TergutNt197P3_FD_71548 | JGI IMG/M metagenome (GOLD analysis project Ga0082212, IMG submission 71548) | Neocapritermes taracua P3 segment gut microbial communities from Petit-Saut dam, French Guiana - Nt197 P3 | ecosystem: Host-associated > Arthropoda: Insects > Digestive system > Gut ...
GTTTGCCGACGAACCAACCGTAACCGTAGGCAAAGAATTTACGGTGTATAATATTCAAGTTGATGCAGGAAAAATCGACGAACCTTTGGCAAAAGTGCGTTACGAATTAGCCAAATTAGGCGCAACAAGTATCAATACGCTCCCTGTACAATCGTCTATTCCAAGTATAAAAGTGGTATTACAACAAACATATTCTGCATAATAATACTGCCTGCAATAAATAAATATGTATATTTGCCTCCAATTTTTTAAAAAATCAGTTTTATGAAAATCTGTATTCGAGCCATTTTTGGCGTATTTTTTTCTTTGGCAAGTGTTTTTTTTGTGAGTGGACAGAGAAATGCAACGTATGATAAATATATCAGCACATACAGTCAAATGGCCATACAACAAGAGAAGAAATACAATATTCCGGCAAGCATTACATTAGCGCAAGCAATCTTAGAATCGGGCGCCGGAACGTCCTATTTAGCCAAAGATGCCAATAATCACTTCGGCATCAAATGCCGAAATGACTGGACTGGCGCCCGTGCCTACAAAGACGCGGAGATACCGAATGAATGTTTTCGGAAATACAGCAGTGTGGCGGACTCGTACGAAGATCATTCCCTGTTTTTAACGGGCGGATCTCGCTATGAAAGATTGTTCAGTTTGAAAAAAACAGATTACAGAGGTTGGGCTAAAGGTTTACAGGAGTGCGGATATGCAACCGATAAAGGGTATGCCAATAAGTTGATCGATATTGTTGAAAGGTATCAATTATATACATATAATTCGAATCAAACACCGGTGCAAGACAGAAGAACAGTTATACCGCCGAGAACTACTTTGCCTCCAACAAATAATACAGCGATTATTGCACGCGATATATACAAAACTTATGGATTAATCTACGTGATAGCGCGTTTCGATGATTCGCTCGCGCAGATAGCTTACGATTTGGATTTTAAAGTAAAGGATTTGGCCAAATTTAATGATATACCTGTCAATTATCCGCTTCAACAGGGTAATATCATCTATCTGCAAAAGAAAAAAACGAAAGCGGATCAACCGAATTACTATCATGTAGTCAGCGTAGGCGAATCAATGCACAGCATCTCACAGTATTATGGTGTTCAGATGCAAAGTTTATACAAAATAAACAAAAAGAAAGCAAACTATGTACCTGAGGAAGGCGATACGCTTAAACTCAGGTAAATATTTTTAAAAAAAACATAATCCCTTAGGGATTTAATATTGGTAGAAATCATTATATGAGCGATCAACGATATACCTTGCGAGGGGTAAGCGCATCGAAGGAAGATGTGCACAACGCCATTCGGCATATTGACAAAGGGCTTTTCCCAAAAGCCTTTTGCAAGATTATTCCCGATATGCTGGGCGGCGATCCCGGATATTGCAATATTATGCATGCCGACGGGGCGGGGACAAAATCGTCGCTGGCTTATATCTATTGGCGCGAAACGGGCGATTTGAGCGTTTGGAAAGGCATCGCTCAGGATGCGTTGATTATGAATTTAGACGACCTACTATGTGTGGGAGCGACGGATAATATATTGGTTTCGAGCACAATCGGGCGGAATAAAAAGTTGATACCCGGCGAGGTGATTTCGGCAATTATTCAAAGGACAGAAGAATTAGTTGGCGAATTGCGCGACTTGGGCATTGGCGTGTATGCGACAGGAGGCGAAACAGCCGATGTGGGTGATTTGGTTCGTACCATTATTGTTGACAGTACGGTTGCATGCAGGATGAAACGCGAAGATGTGATTGATAATGCACGCATCAGCGTGGGCGATGTGATTGTTGGGCTTGCTTCGTTCGGACAGGCGACCTACGAAAAAGCGTATAACAGCGGCATGGGAAGCAACGGGTTGACATCCGCTCGCCATGATATGTTTGCCAAATACCTTACCGAAAAATATCCTGAAAGTTTTGATGCTTCTTTGCCCGAAGAACTCATTTATTCGGGCGCATTGAAGTTGACCGATTTCATCGAAGATATTCCGCTCGATGCAGGCAAATTGGTATTGTCGCCTACACGCACGTATGCGCCGATCATAAAAAAGATATTGGACCACGGTTTGCGTCCCCATATTCATGGGATGATTCACTGTTCGGGCGGTGCGCAGACAAAAATTCTTCATTTCGTGGATACAATGCGTATTGTAAAAGACAGCCTTTTCCCCGTACCCCCTTTGTTCCGTTTGATTCGGGAACAGAGCGGAACGGATTGGGAGGAGATGTATAAGGTTTTTAATATGGGGCATCGGATGGAATTGTATCTTGCACCTGAGTGTGCGGCGGAAGTGATTGCGATTTCAAAATCGTTCGGCATTGATGCCCAAATTGTCGGACGGGTGGAAGAGAGCGATAGAAAAGAGTTGGTTATTTGTTCCGAGTATGGCACATACAATTATAATTAAGAATTAAGAGATGTTTTTATCGTCATTCTGAACTTGTTTCAGAATCCCCTTTAGGTAAAGGAGATTGCGAATCAAGTCCGCAATGACGGGACTGAAAACTAAAAACAGCAATGACAGAAAAAAACGCCATATTATCAAAATTAGACGGGCTTGCAGAACGTTTTAAAGAAGTTGCAACGCTTATTACCGAAACGGCAGTGATTGCAGACCAAAAACGTTTTGTGCGTCTTTCTAAGGAATACAAGGAGCTGGAAAATATTTTGCAGGCACGGACTGCCTATATGCAGACACTGCAAGGAATAGAAGAATCCAAAAATATTTTATTTGCTGAAACCGATCCTGAGATGAGAGAGATTGCACAAGAAGAACTTGATGCCTGCCAGGAGCGTTTACCCAAGATAGAAGAAGAAATCAAATTACTGTTGACGCCGGCTGATCCGCAGGACGGCAAAAATGCCATTGTTGAGATACGAGGTGGAACCGGGGGCGATGAGGCCGCTATTTTTGCAGGCGATTTATTTAAAATGTATACACGGTTTTGCGAGTCGAAAGGATGGAAGATACAAATCACCAATTATAACGAAGGCACTATCGGAGGCTACAAAGAGATTATTTTTACGGTTGCAGGCGAAGGCGTTTACGGGATTTTGAAGTACGAATCGGGCGTTCACCGTGTGCAGCGTGTACCTCAAACCGAAACACAGGGACGGGTACATACCTCAGCTGCTACCGTAGCCATTTTGCCCGAAGCCGACGAATTTGATGTGGAAGTCCACGAAAAGGATATTCGTCGCGATGAATTTTGCTCGTCGGGAGCGGGCGGACAGTCGGTCAATACGACCTACTCGGCTATTCGCCTTACACATATTCCGTCGGGCATTGTCGTTCAATGCCAGGACGAACGCTCCAAACTCAAAAACTACGATAAGGCTTTGGCCGAACTGAGGACAAGGCTGTATAATCTTGAGTATCAGAAATATTTGGATGAGATTGCATCCAAACGCAAGACCATGGTTTCGACCGGCGACCGTTCGGCTAAAATCCGCACCTATAATTATCCGCAAGGACGTATTACCGACCATCGCATTAACTATACCATTTATAATCTGTCTGCTTTTATGGAAGGAAATATTCAGGATTGCATCGACCACTTGATCGTTGCCGAAAACACCGAACGATTGAAGGAAAGTAAACTGTGATGGTTATTAGTTTTTAGTTTTCAGGGAAATACACAAAAAATAACAATATGACCAAGCAAGAAATCATTGATAATATCAAACGGAAACGTTCTTTTTTATGTGTAGGGTTGGATACGGATATTCAAAAAATCCCTCCGCATTTGCTGCAAGAAGAAGACCCTGTTTTTGCTTTCAACAAGGCCATTGTGGATGCTACAGCGAAGTATTGTGTGGCTTATAAACCGAATTTGGCTTTTTATGAGAGTTTGGGCGTCAGTGGAATGATGGCGTTTGAAAAGACGGTTGCTTATATTCGTAAGCACTATCCCGACCAATTTATTATTGCCGACGCCAAACGCGGCGATATTGGCAATACCTCGGAGTTGTATGCGCGATCGTTCTTTGAGCATACGAATGTAGACGCCGTTACCGTCGCTCCCTATATGGGCGAAGACAGCGTAAAGCCTTTTCTTGCCTATGGCGGATGGGTGATTTTGCTGGCGCTGACATCCAACAGGGGAGCGCATGACTTTCAACTGACCCAAGACGCCGAAGGAGTTCGTTTGTTTGAAAAGGTGTTAATCAAATCGCAGGAATGGGCGTCGGACCAACAGATGATGTACGTGGTTGGCGCCACACAGGGCAAAATGTTTCTTGAGATACGCAAGCATGTGCCTTATCATTTTCTGCTGGTACCGGGTGTGGGCGCACAAGGAGGTTCGTTAGAAGAGGTTTGCAGGTATGGAATGAATGAACAGTGCGGTTTATTGGTAAATTCGTCGCGATCGATTATCTATGCAGACAATACTGAATCTTTTGCAGAAACAGCCGGTGATGAAGCCCGAAAAATACAGGAAGAAATGAATGTTTATTTAAAGGTATAAATCTAAAATATTCTTAAAATATGGGCATATCCGAAAATTATTACCACCTTTGCAATTTTGTGATACAAAACAAGACAAAATGAAGTTTTCGGCTCAACAAATAGCAAACATACTAAATGGTACAATCGTTGGAAATGAAGACGTAGAAGTCGGCGGTTTTTCAAAAATAGAAGAGGGAAAACGCGGTACGCTCACATTTCTGGCCAATCCTAAATATGAACCTTATATTTACACCACACAGGCTGATATTGTGTTGGTAAATAATGATTTTGTTCCGTCGGAAACGATTCGGGCGACATTGGTTAAAGTACAAAATGCCTATACGGCATTGGCAATGTTGCTGAATATGGTGGAACAGTCAAAAACAAAAAAGAGCGGAATTGATGCGACGGCTTTTATTGCCGCTTCGGCAAAAATCGGCGAAAACTGTTACGTCGGAAACATGGCTTACATTGGCGAACAAACGGCGATAGGCAAACTTTGTCAAATATATCCGCATACTTATATCGGTAATAATGTAACAATTGGCGACCATTCCATTGTATATCCCCATGTGACGATTTATGATGATTGTGTCATCGGAAATCATTGTATCCTACAGGCAGGTGCGGTGGTAGGTTCGGATGGATTTGGATTTGCTCCCGAAGACGGAGCGTACAAAAAAATCCCGCAATTAGGTAATGTGGTACTGGAAGATGAAGTAGAAGTCGGAGCGAATACTACGATTGACAGGGCTGTTATGGGTTCAACTATCATTGGGAAGGGTGTAAAATTGGATAATTTAATACAGATTGCCCATAACGTGGAAGTGGGTGAACATACGGTTATGGCAGCACAGACAGGAATAGCCGGCTCAACAAAAGTAGGCAGTAACTGTATGTTTGGCGGACAAGTCGGTGTGTCAGGTCATCTGAAAATAGGCGATCATGTACAACTTGGCGCACAATCAGGTATTATGAAAAATATTGAACATCCGGGCGCTTATATTGGAACACCAATTCCACAGAAAGCGCGTTATTATTTTCAAAACGCTTTGTATATCAATCAATTGCCTGATATTGCGAGAACGATCAGACAGTTACAGAAAGAAATACAAGAAATCAAAAAAACTAAATAGCAATCATAATGCACAAACAAAAAACGCTTGCCTCAAAATTTTCATTGGAAGGAAAAGGTCTGCATACAGGACTTAATATTCATATTACATTTTGTCCAGCACCGGAAAATCATGGTTATAAGATAAAACGCATAGATATTGAAGGGCAGCCGATCATTGATGCGGTGGCGGAAAATGTAGTAAATACCCAACGAGGCACTGTTCTTTCAAAGAATAAAGTACAAGTCAGTACGGTCGAACATGCCATGGCTGCATTGTATGCCCTTGAAATAGATAATTGCTTGATTGAAGTAGATGCGCCTGAATTTCCTATCTTAGATGGGAGCGCCCGTTTCTATTCGGATGCGATATTAAGAGTAGGAGTAGTTGAGCAGAACGCTTCAAAAGAATATTATGTGGTTCGTCATAAAATAGAAGTGAAAGACGATGCGACCGGAGCATCATTGATTGTATTACCGGATGATAAATTCAGTATGAATGTATTAATTTCGTTTGATTCGCCTGTACTTTCAAATCAATTTGCTTCCATGACGGATATCAATGAGTTTTCTGCCGAATTGGCTGCATCTCGTACATTTGTTTTTGTGCGAGAAGTTGAGATGCTTTTGCGAAACAATTTAATCAAAGGAGGCGATCTGGATAATGCAATCGTGATCTATGACCAAAAAATGGATCAGGAAAAACTAAATCTTTTGGCCGACGAACTCGGACTGCCGCATAAAGATGTAAAAGAACTTGGATATGTGAATGATAAGCCCCTTGTACATGTCAATGAACCAGCCCGTCATAAATTAATTGATGTGATAGGCGACCTGGCACTGATAGGCAAACCGATTCGGGGGCATGTCATCGCAACACGTCCGGGTCATAAGATCAACAACCAGTTAGCTCGTTTCATACGCAAAGACATCAAACAGAAAGAGATACAAGTTCCTCTTTACCTGCCCGAAAATGAACCGGTGATGGATATTAACCAAATTTATGAGTTACTTCCACACAGGTATCCGTTTTTGTTAGTAGATAAAATCATACATATACAAGAAAATTTTATTGTAGGCGTAAAAAATGTGACGGTCAACGAGCCTTTCTTTCCGGGACATTTCCCGCAAGAACCTGTGATGCCGGGTGTATTATTGGTGGAGGCTATGGCACAAACAGGTGGACTGCTCGTGCTCAGTTCTGTCGACGAACCGGAACGTTATTCTACCTATTTCTTAAAAATCGACGGTGTGAAATTCAGACAAAAAGTTGTTCCCGGCGACACATTGCTGTTCCGTCTCGAATTGTTGGCCCCCATGCGACGGGGTATTTCAACGATGAAAGGATATGCTTTTGTCGGCGAAAAAATAGTTTGCGAAGCAGAATTTATGGCTCAAATAATTAAAAATAAATAATATATAATATGCGTTCTTCTTTAGCTGTCATTCATCCCGAAGCAAATATAGGGTATAATGTCTCAATCGGCCCTTTTGCCATTATTGAAAAAGATGTAATTATTGGAGATAATTGCTGTATTCATCCTCATGCGGTCATATATAACGGCGCCCGGATCGGCACAAACTGCGAGATATTCCCGGGTGCGGTTATTGCAGGTATTCCGCAGGATTTGAAATTCAAAGGCGAAATCACTACAGCGGAAATAGGCAATAACACGACGATTCGCGAATGTGTAACAGTCAATCGCGCAACGGCGTCAAAAGGAAGGACAATTGTCGGAAGCAATTGTTTGATAATGGCTTATTCGCATGTTGCGCATGACTGTATAGTCAAAAATCATGTAATCATCGGCAATGCTTCGCAAATAGCAGGCGAAGTCGAAATAGACGATTATGCCATCATAAGCGGCGGGACGTTGGTTCATCAGTTTGTGAAGATATCCAAACACGTAATGGTTCAAGGAGGTTCGCGAGTAGGAAAGGACATTCCGCCCTATACTTTAATTGGCCGCGAGCCGATTGTATATTGCGGCATAAATATAGTGGGACTTCGTCGACGCGGTTTTTCAAACGACCAGGTATATCAGATCCAGGATATATACCGTACACTTTATACACGCGGCCTTAATATCACAGAGGCACTTCAATGTATTGAAACAGAATATGAAACAAGTGTGGAACGAGATCTGATCCTGAACTTTATCAAATCGTCCAAACGGGGAATTCTCAGAGGTTCAATTGATGAATAGCTTTCATTAGCGTTTAGATATTAGAGTGTAGAGTTTAGTTGTTTTTTTTAAAAAAAGTGAGTGTGTTAGTAGAGGCGAAATGCTTTCGCCCGATTAAAGATTTAATTCTTAATTAATTATGGTATATCGTTTTTTAATTCTTTCTGACGAAGTAGCTAACTTTAAGCGTGAAATTCAAATAAGTTCGGAAGCTACATTTCTTGATTTACATCATGCTATGCTGGACGCTGTCGGATACACGAAAAATGAAATGAGTTCATTTTTTATCTGTGATGACGATTGGCGTAAAAAAACTGAAATAACACTGGTTGAGATGGGTGCTGCATCCGACGCGGATATATACTTGATGGAGGTAACGCTGTTGGAAGAACTGTTGACGGATGAACAACAGAGATTACTTTACATCTTTGACTATATGACAGAACGGGCTTTTTTTATGGAATTGAGTGAAATAATCACCGGTAAGACACTTGATAAACCCTTGTGTTCGCTGTCCATCGGCCAGCCTCCTGTCCAGACATTGTCGTTTGATGAAATAGAAAAAGGGGTAGTGGAACACTTGGAGCTGGGAGAAGACTTTTATGGGGATTCCGATTATAATGACGATGAACTGGATTCTTTTGACGATGACCGCGAATCAATCGACAATATTTTTGATGACGAACGATTTTGATGAACACCTTGCTGGTATTGCTTGGGCCGACAGGCGTCGGAAAAACAGCCTTGAGCATTGAAATTGCGCAACGACTTGAAACGCCTGTCATCTCGGCCGATTCCCGCCAACTATATAAAGACCTTGTGATCGGTACAGCGGCTCCTGATGCGAACCAGTTGGCTCAGGTTAAGCATTTTATGGTCGGAACGCTTGCATTAGCCGATTACTACAGCGCCAGCCAATACGAAGAAGAGGTGATGGCGCTTTTGGCCGAATTGTATAAAAAGCACAATATGGTTGTATTGACAGGTGGTTCAATGATGTATATCGACGCTATTTGCAAAGGAATCGACGAGATACCGACCGTCACACCCGCAATCAGAAAAGTCGTTTGGGATGAATATGAAAAAGACGGCTTACAGCCGTTATTGGAAGAACTGAAAGAGAAAGACGCGGCGCATTACGAGGAAGTTGACCGTGCTAATTACAAACGTGTTATCCATGCAGTTGAAATTTGTCGGATGGCCAATCGACCTTATTCCTCATTTCGCACCCGTCAAATCAAAAAACGACCGTTTCAGATTATCAAAATAGGGCTTACACGCCCACGCGAAGAACTGTGTGCACGCATCAACGAGCGGGTTGACCGGATGATGGATGCGGGTTTATTGGAAGAAGCCCGCAAGGTATATCCATTCCGCTCCTTTAACTCTCTTAATACAGTGGGTTACAAAGAATTATTTTTATATTTGGATGGGACATGGTCATTGGACATGGCCATAGAAAAAATAAAACGCAACACCCGCGTCTATGCCCGCAAACAGATAACCTGGTTTAAACGGGATCAAGAAATCCACTGGTTTCATCCCGACGACAGAGAGGCGGTTTGCAGTTTTATGGAGCGTATGAAGTTGCAATCGTAAACGTTATGGAATTACATTAAGTGTTTTCGCAACAGGTCAATGTTTAGATGTCCCGCATGGGACGATACTTTCATCAGACTATTGTGTCGTCCCTGCGGGACTTGGGGGTGATTGCACCTCTCCGTAGGTTGAAACCTACGGTTAATAAAGTTATGTCACTGCGTGACTTGGGGACGGTCACACTCTCCTCTCCTCTCCTCTCCTCTCCGCAGGTTGAAACCTACGGTTAATAAAGTTACGTCACTGCATTACTTTGATGCCGAAAAAACAGTGTTGGTATTTTGTATAAACACAACGTTTTGCAGGTAAGCCACAAACAACCAAGGATGACGGATAGGTAGGAGTTGTCATCGGTAGCGCCGTCAAGACATCTGTCCGAATCAAATCAAATTCAGCGCTTTGGCATTTTGTACCAATTGGGCGGTATTGTGTGCGTCGAGTTTGATGTTCAGTTTTTGACGGTAGCTGCGTACGGTATGATAGCCCAAACACATTCTATCTGCCTGTTCGGGCAAGGTATATCCTGCTACAATCAACTGCAACAACTCCATTTCCCGACGGGTAAGTTCGATCGTATTGTTCTCTTTGTTTTGGAGTAATACATTCACTTCTTCACACAAAAAACGTTTTCCCAATGCTACCATCTGAATACCCTCAAGCAGTTCCTCAGGCATTACATTTTTCAATATATAACCATCAGCGCCTGCATTCAAAGCACGTGATATGGTAGAAAGTTCGCCGTAGCTTGTCAGCATCAGTATTTTCAGTTGGGAGTAATTTTTTTTGATTTCCGCGCAGAGATCAATACCGTTACCATCAGGTAAGCTGACGTCGAGCAGCAAAACATCCGGCTGTTCGACCTTCAACAACTCCCGACATCCGGCTGTGGAATATGCCTTTCCTGTAACGCAAGCAATATCCGATTCGTTAATCAAACGCGCCAGTCCTTCGGCAATTATTTTGTGGTCGTCCGCAACAGCAACGCGAATCATCATAATTAATTAAAAATTAAGAATTAAGAATTAAAAATTAGGGTTAAAAATATGTATATAAATTGATTACGTTGATAGCAAATTGTAAAGCATGTATTTTGATAAATCTGCGTAAATCCTGACAATCTGCGTTATCTGCGTGCCTTTGAAAGTTTTACGGCTTTACCGCAACCACCTCAACCTCAATCAACGCTCCTGCCACAGGCAATGCGCTTACCTCTACACAAGTCCTTGCAGGATAAGGGGCTTTAAACAATCTCAAATAGGCCTCATTCATGGCCGCATAGTTTTTCATATCGGTCATAAAAACAGTTGCTTTTACCACGTCATTGATGGTACATCCCGCCTCTTTCAAGATATCGGAAATGTTTTTGACGATTTGCTCCAACTGGGCAACCACATCGTTGCCTGCCAACGCTCCTGTTGACGAATCCACTCCCAGCGTACCCGATAAAAACACCAATCCGTTTACTTCAATCCCCTGACTGAACGGCGCATTGGCGGATGCAGTCGCTGTTTTAATCTGTTTTTGAACGATTGGGCGCGTTTGCGAAAATGCCGTAACGGAAGACAGCATAACAAGAAGTAATGTTCCGAAAATAAGAGAAGTAACTTTTTTAATCATATTGAATAGATTTAGTGATTCAAAAAAACATTATAAATTTTTGTGTCTGATATAAGCGACTACAAAGATAATGAAAAAAGAAAATCCATACTTGCATTAGCCATTTTTTTACGATTAATATGAAAAAACCCGCATATGCAGGTATGATAGTAAATTCCTATTCGCTAACTTTGCAGCGTCAATAAAAACTGAAGGCCGATAATTCGGTTCTCAGTAATTTTGAAAAAAAAAAATTAAAAACATTTGTTATGAAAAAGTTGATTGTGATTGGTTTAATCGTAGCGATATGTACCGCATGTGGAGGAGGTTCCTCAGTTGATAAAGCCATCAGTCAGGTAGAGAAAGCGCTCGAAAATGTAGAAAAGAACAAAGGCAAGATGACCGAAGATGATTGGAAAAACCTTGAAAAAGAAGTAGAAGCGCCATTAAAAGTCATTTCCGAAGCCTTGGACAATGACAAAGTAGGCATTGTCGGAAAAATGAAGATTTTGGCTGTTTCGGCCAAATGGGCAACTGCTTTGACTGAAGCAGGAGTCCGTGAATTAGAGAGAAGAACAGGCATCGAACGCGAAAACTTGGCCGGTGAAATTGAAAAGGCATCCAAAGAGCTTAGCAGCGAACTTGAAAAAGTCGCCAAAGAGCTTGAAGACAGCGGGACTGTAAGCGAACTTGAAAAAGCGCTTCAAGGGCTTGGAGGCGAATTCGAAAAAGCTGCTCAGGAGCTTATGAAAAATGTCGAAAAGGCGAGTGAGTGAAATGATAAAGCAAGGGGATTAATCTCCTTGTCAAGCATTGATAATTATTTTTTATAACCCCAAAATTGCAAAAACGATGAAACTATTAAAATTTGTAATGATAATCGTTGCGTTATTGCTGACAGACAGCATGGCGCAGGCACAGTTCAGTAACAGATTGAACAATGCAGTTAGAAACGCAGCCGAGAACGCCGCTGTCCGCCAAGCGGAACGTAGGACGGAAAATGCTGTAAACAAGGCGATTGATGATGCTTTTGATAAAACAGAAGAACAACGTTCAAGAGGCGAAGCTGAATTGGATAAAGCGCTCGACAGAGCAGCAGAAGGCTTAGAAGAAGCACAAAGAGCACAGGAAGAAGCCGACGCACAGGCAGATAAACTTATCGGCGAAATTCCTGAAGTAGGCGACGCACCCTATACGCCGTCTGAAAGCGAATATACATTCTTCTCCATGAAAAAAGGGAATGTACAGGTCTATACCACCAAAGACGCTAAAGGTAAAATTACTGGGCAAACGCGCAACACCATCAAAGAAATTACAGGCGCACCAAACGCATTTGCCATTCATTACCAAAGCGAAGTACTCGACGCCAAAGGACAACCTGCCGACAAGAAAAACCCGCTTGTTCTCAACTATCGTATTGTAGTGAAAGACGGCGTCATGTATTTGGATATGAAAGGTTTGTTTGGCGCGATGGACGGACTCGACGGTTTGCAGGTGAGCGGAACGACCATGAAAATACCCAACAATCTCGCCGTCGGGCAAACGCTCGATGACGCAGCTGCAAGGGTTAGAATCGGCTTTATCAATTGTTCGGCATTGATGACTGAAGGACAATGTGTTGCGATAGAAGATGTAACAGTCGAAGCCGCCACTTTTCGTTGTCACAAAGTTTCGCAAAAAATCAATTCCAGTGCATTGGGCATCAGAAACGAAGGAACCACCCTTACCTGGTATGCTAAAGGCGTAGGAACAGTCAAAACCGAAAGTTACGACAAAAACGGCAAACTTGTTTCCGTACAGGAACTGATTTCAAATTCGTAAGTAAGTAAAACAAATAAAAAAATAACACCTAAATTTCTACTAAATTGCATTTTAAAATCGGAGCAGTTAAGATGCAAAAGAGTGGTTCCACGCAATACTTTCTCATTATTGGATTGCCCTGAAAGGGCAAAAGCATCAGGATAGGGCATCGCCCTATTATTCAGGCGTGTCAAGTCAATTAGCCCTGAAAGGGCGCAATCAGGATATCACCCTTTCAAGGCTTTTTCGGGAGGTGTCATTCAATCCGTAGGGCTTTACCCTACGCTATTGACTATCAGGCTTTCAGCCTTAGCCTTATGGCAATGGGACGATGTCCTACGCTATTGTGGAAAAGGCTTTCAGCCTTAACCTTATGGCAATGGGACGATGTCCTACGCTTTTGATTACAAGGCTTTCAGCCTTAATTTGTGCGACAAATTGAAATGCACCCGAATATGAAGTTAATTTCTCCGATGTGAATTTTTTTTCCGACTTTTGTCGCTTTGTGTTGTAATTTTTTTGTACTTTTGAGGTGCATATATCAGTTGTTATTTTTTAGTTTAACACCTTAAAAGTAAACATTTTATATGATATATGCAACTTTTTGATTTAGAAATTTAAGTACTAATATTGTTGTACAGGAATCATGTTAACAGTATAGTAACTTGAAGAATAATCCAATAACCCGTAAGCTGTGTAACCCATGAAAGGCAGAGTGCCGGTTATTACAGGTTCGTCAAAGTCAGCTAATACATCTCCCAGATACACATCACTTACTTGATAAGTTATCATATAAGTCGAACTGGATGTTGTTGTTGTTTGCGTACTCCCTAATTCCTTTCCTTCTTTATCATAATATTTAACATTATTGACAAATGCAGAAGAATGAGTAATAGATCTTTGTATACTCGCACTTGGAGTCATCTTACAAATACTAATTTTCATTCCCTTTCCATAATTATACAGATTCCAATTCATTAAAGATACATTTAGACTTTTAACGAAAAATCCATTGAAAGTTGGTATATAATTATTTCCGCTTTTAACAAAAGTAACATCAAACAGTTCTAAAGGATAAGCAGAAAAATAATTAGTTATTAACGGCGAATATCCATTTTTAGCCGCTAAGTTTACCTCTATTCTAAAGTTAAACTGTCCCGATGTCCACGGGAATGGAGGATCAGTTGCGGAATTATTCATGATGTAATTGCATACTTGTTGCGGAGTGTGTTGCGTGTTAAATTTGAATGAAATAATTGATTCTTTAAAATTCTGAGAAAGCGTTCCACTTGTATCTGTGGGTGTTATATTATAATATACATAATCTCTTTGCCCTCCATTATATGCGCCGTAAATATTGTAGGCGTCTAATGATTTTTGGTTAATTAAAGGAGTAACCCAATAAGAAACTGATCTCAAACCTGTTTCGGCATCCTTATGCTTTTCGGTATCTTTATCGTTTATGCTTCCGTCAAAATAGTCGTCGATAAAATCAAATACATAGTCACTGTTCCGATTATTTAATGAGGGATACTTCGAATTCGCGTTTTGGGAAACGACAACCCGCGCATTTTCCTTCAGTACTATAACAGGAAATCCCGGAACATGACCGCTTTCAATCACAAACTCGTCGCTGTTTTTAACATATTTCCCTTTCTCGGATACAATAACAGGATTTAATCCAAAAGGCGAGTGAATGGCAACGGCAGGAATCTGTTCTTTCGTATCCCAAATCTCTGCCGAAAAAGATCCGGCAGGAAGTATGGGGATATGTATTGTAAGTGTAGGGTATGAAAACTCGATAACAGCCAGCCTTTCTTCGTTTTCAAAATACTTCAACAATAATTCTCGCACGCTTAATCCGTTTTCTACGCGCTCTTCCTTAATGAATTGATAAAGAACTTCATACTCTTTGTTGAATTGATCCAATGATTCGTTTTTAATTAATTCACGTAGCTCTTTGCTTTCTTTCATGGCGTTGTAAAGCGCTTTAGCAAGCGGAATAAATGTGGTATTATAATCAGTATTTAATTGATTAAATTGTGTTGCATCTAAAAACGATTTGTTGTTGTTCGGAGATAATTCGTCTGAAGAGCAAGATGCTATCAAAATAGCAAACATGCTACATAATAAAACAAATATCTCTTTCATAATAAGTTAATTATAAATTAATAAATTTAAAAAAAAATCAATTAAAAAAACGTCACAAAGATACAAAATATTATTTAATAATTCATTCAATTCTTTGATTTTTTTTTTTAACTTAATTAAATATTTTTATTTATTAATAAATCCAATTTACTAACGGCATCCCTTTTACTTTTATCAATGACCTTTGCGTATATTTGTGTTGTCTTTATATCGCTGTGACCTAATAATTTAGATGCCGTTTCGATAGCAACGCCAAGAATTAATAATAACGTTACGTGTGTGTGCCGGGCAACGTGAAAAGTTTTTTTTCCCCCGATCCCCGCCACCATTCCCTAACCCGCCAACGTTTGGTTGATATTTCGGTTTTGTGATAACTGAAATATTTTATCTTCTTCTTTTGCCTCATTTTGTTCCGGGAGTTGTTTTAACGCTTCTTCCGAAACTTGTAAATATTCGCTTTTTTTCGTCTTTTTCTGCCTGTACTTGATTATCTTTTTCTCCTCATTATCCGTTTGTATATCGCCCCATTTTAACGCTTCCACGTCCGAATAACGCAACCTGCAGAAACAAGTAAACAGAAACGCCCTTTTAACCGTTTTTTTGGTGCAGTCTGTTTTTCCAACTTCTTTATTTCGTCTATGGTTAGATATTCCCGATTGCTCGCCGGCGTCTTGCGGAGAAAAAAACAACACGGATTAAAAATCCTTATAACATAGATTTTCATGTACGATAACAACCCTAAAACGATTTTTTCTGATTGTGCTTAACGGCTTAATAATCAATCTAATATTCATTTTTCAAACAAAAATATTCATTGCTATTAGGGTTTATTAATTTAATACATACGATTTTTGATGAAATTTAAATGATGGATTCTGGAGGTATTTAACATCCGGAATGAAATTATTTTGCTTTAAATGAATATTATATG
>Ga0082212_10006398_pt1 | contig 15845 bp, 13 predicted proteins | sample TergutNt197P3_FD_71548 | JGI IMG/M metagenome (GOLD analysis project Ga0082212, IMG submission 71548) | Neocapritermes taracua P3 segment gut microbial communities from Petit-Saut dam, French Guiana - Nt197 P3 | ecosystem: Host-associated > Arthropoda: Insects > Digestive system > Gut ...
GTGCCATACCCGTTCCCATCCCGAACACGGAAGTCAAGCCCCCTTGCGCCGATGGTACTGCCGCTTGAGCGGCGGGAGAGTAGGCAGCCGCCGGGCTTTTTTTATTTACCCCCGTTGGGGGCTTCTTTTTTCGTTTTCCACGCAGAGGCGCAGAGGCGCAAAGAACGCAGAGGAATGCGAATCGCCCGCAAATCGCGCGTCAAACCTTCCTTTATCCCTGGCATCTCTGAGCTTTCGATAGAGGGGTAGAGCCCCCGGACGATAGCTTTGCGCCCTCTGCGCCTCTGCGCCTCTGCGTGAAATTTTTCGAGAAAACGCCTTTGCGCCTCTGCGTGAAATCTTTCGAGAAAACGCCTTTGCGCCTTGGCGTGAAATTTTTCGAGAAAACGCCTCTGTGTGAGATAATTACAAAAAGAATTCAAGGGCTGTCTTATTTCCGCTGTTTGAGTATAATGACTTAAGGAAAATTCATTGACGGTATCTCAAAAGGCGGTTTTAAGTTTTGTGCTTTCAGCTCTTCTCGTTGGAGGCATCGCGGCACTTGCCTATACCGGAATATTCGATTTTATTGAAAACCAGTTCTATAACCCTGCGGTAAGCGAAACGCTTGTCCGCGAAACGGCAAAAGACGCGGAACTGCTGAGCGGGACAATCTTTGGGCTGCAAACCCGCTTTTCGTCCCTGTTGTCCGCTCCGGCGGATATTCATGAACTATCCGGGCTGTTCAGCGGTCTTCACGAGTCGGTTCCAGCCCTTCATTCGGTGCGTCTTATCGATCCATCGGGAGAACAGATACATTTTTCTACGCACCCTGCGGATAGTGCACATCATGATCATCGCAGTCTGCCATTCGGCGAAGTGCATGTACCGCCGCATGAACAGGCGCACCTTGCATTGGACAGGGCATCCGGCAGGATGATTTTTTCTTTTCCCCTGCATGATCCGGCCGGCAGCCACTGCGGGGCGGCGCTGTTTGCCGTCTCGGCGAGGGTGTTAACCGAGGCCCTTGCCGCAGCCGGAAGGATCGGCATTGCCGATAACATTTCCCTTGCGGCGGATTCTTCCGGGTTTGTGTACGGCCTTCCCGAAACGGCCGGCGAGGAAATTCATTCCTGCGTTTGCGCCGTCTGGGCGGAAGGGTACCGGAGCGTGATCCCCGTTACCGCATCGGGCAATACCTATACCCTTGTTTCGGCGCGCACCGCCCAGGGACACTATTACGGCCGTATTTACAGCGAAGATGTTTTTACATTTCCGCAGCAGATTAAGACCCTCGTGCTTGTCACAATATTTTTAACGTTATTTTTGGTATTTTTTTTCCTGTTCAATGCAAACCAAAAAACCCCGCTCCCGGAAAAAATAGCAGCAGAAAACCGTCTTGACTTAAGTGAAAGCAAACCCGCCGGATACCACGAATACGCCGGCCTTGAAGAACTTGAAGCGGCTGAACACGCCGGCGGTCATACGCGGGCGGACGGTTCTCCGCAGGCTGAACCGGCCAGGGGCGGCGGGCTTCCTGCGGCGGTAAAAAATCCGCTGTCGGATCAAGGCCCGTTCCCAACAGAAAAAAAAGAAGCGCCCCCTGCGCCGCCCAGAATCTCCAACGTGCAGCTTGCCTTTGGCGACGACGATATCCCCTACATTGTGGAATCCAGCGGCTTTCGGCTGATCGATGAGGATATAAACGACACCATCCGCTCCATGTCGAATGAGGGGTCTGAGGCTGAAATGCCGAATACGTTTTCATCAATTGATGATGCCGCCGAACCGGAAGATATTTCCGGCGGCGCGATTAACGGCAGAATGGCAGATTCCATTATCGGAAGACCGTTTTCAGTTTCATCGGACAATCCGCAGATGCTGCCGGTTAATCCCGGCACAATGATCAAAGAACATAACGGCATCCACTACGTTAATTCCGGCACGGCTAACCGGGAGAAACATGCTGATGAAAAGATCGACAGGGATTTTGTCAACCTGGTGGAATCGGTTGTCGGTAAAAAATGAATGCCCGGTCCGCTAGTGCCGCCTGTTCCGTGACAGCAGTATCAGCCTGAAAAGGCTCATCAGGGCGGTAAGGGCGGATGCAACATAGGTCATCGCCGCAGCGGTCAGCACCTTTTTTACGCCTTTCAGTTCATCGTCGGAAAGCACGTTGTTGGATCGCAGTATGGCGATAGCGCGGGAGGACGCGTTAAATTCCACCGGCAGTGTAATAACGTAAAAAAGCACAGCCCCGCTAAATAGGCAAATCCCGATGTTAAAAATAAGCTGACCGATCATACCGTCAACCTGCGTCGACAATATCAGCCCCGCCATTGCGATGTAGGGGCCGAACATGGAGCCTATGTTGGCAACCGGGACCAGCGTGCTGCGAAGGGCCAGCGGCCCCCAGGAAACGGCGTGCTGAATGGCGTGGCCTGTTTCGTGCGCGGCGACTCCTACGGCGGCAATGGAATTTTCGCCGTACACTGGTTTTGAAAGCCGCAGCACCTTTGAACCCGGATCATAATGATCGGTCAGCGATCCGCCGACTGCCTCGATCTTTACATCAAGGATGCTGTTGGACTTTAACAGCAGCGCCGCCGAATCCCGCCCGGTGATTTTTTTCGTACAGGTTATTTTCGAATATTTGGCAAAGGTGGACTTTACCATTATTTGCGCAATGACGGACAGTATCAGTGTCGGTACGACAAATAATAAATATGACGAATCAAAAAACATGATGTGCTCCTATGCCAATTATACCGAAATATCAAACAATGAAAAGGGCGCGGCTGTTTTCATCTCCCGTTTACTTCCGCGTGACTTTTTTAAAGCCCTCGACCCGCGCCGATGCGGTTATGCCGAGCGGCGAGCGATCGCCGCGGACAAGGTAATGCCAGGCGATGCCGGCGATCATGGCCCCGTTGTCGCTGCACAATTCCAACGGCGGAAAAACGCAGCGGATGTCCTGCCGCTGTGCAAGACGGCTGCGCAGATACGAATTGGCGGCGACGCCGCCGCCGGCAACAACGGTTGAAATGCCCGTGTCCTCGCAGGCGTTGAATAAAGCCCGCAGGAGAATTTCAACCGCCGTTTTTTGAAATGATGCCGCTATGTCCTCGTTTTTATCTACGCCGCCTTTCTTAATGCGGAATAGATCAAGCTGGTTGATCGCGGCGTTTTTCAGGCCGGAGTAGGAAACGTCATAACGATGTTTGCCTTTGTGCAGGCTCGGCATGGGGAAGCGGAAGGCGCCTGAGTCGCCGTCCCTGGCCATGCGGTCGATTACTGCGCCGCCGGGATAGCCGAAGCTGTAGTGCTTCGCGACCTTGTCGAAGGCTTCGCCCGCCGCGTCGTCGATGGTTGCGCCCAGCACGGTTATGTCGTCATAGGCGTCGGCGCGGCAGATGATGCTGTGCCCGCCGGATACCAGCAGCCCCAGGTAGGGATAGGCCAACGGCTCATTATGAGCCGACAATTCCCCTGAAAGCTGGGCGGCGTAGAGGTGCGCCAGCATATGATCCACTGCGATAAAAGGAATGTCCCTTGACCAGGCGAACGCCTTCGCGAAGGAAAGCCCCACCAACAGCGATCCCAAAAGGCCGGGACGGTTGGTTGCGGCAACCGCTTCTATGTCCTTGGGTTCCAGCGCCGCTTTTTCCAGCGCCTCCTTGACTACGCCGTAAATCCATTCGGTATGCTTGCGGCTGGCGATTTCGGGAACAACCCCGCTGTACGGCGCGTGGAAGGGAATTTGCGTGGCGACGACATTGGAGAGAATCTTGCTGCCGTCTTCCACGACCGCCGCCGCGCATTCATCGCAGGATGTTTCGATGCCAAGAACTTTCATGGATTAGCCAGTATTGCATATATCGTTCCTTTGTTCCATTGTAGTGTTATGTTGATCGACATTCGCAGCGATACCGTAACACAGCCAACGCAGGCAATGCGCGAGGCAATGGCAAATGCGGCAGTAGGGGACGACGTTTACGGCGACGACCCGACGGTAAACGCCCTGGAAAAGCTCGGGGCGGAGATTCTCGGCAAGGAAGCCGCCCTTTTTGTGCCGTCGGGGACGTTTGGCAACCAGCTTGCCCTGTTTACCTGGTGCAGACGGGGAACCGAGGTGGTTCTCGGCGAGGACTGCCACATTATCGTCCACGAAGCGGGCGCTCCCTCGGTTATTGCCGGGGTGCAGACACGCACAGTCCCCGATACCGGCGGCGTCATGCGGCCGGAAGATGTTCTGAAACGGCTGCGGCGGCAGGACCTGCACGCGCCGGCTACTTCGCTCATATGCATAGAAAACGCCCATTCGTCGGGGAAGGTTGCTTCCCTGCGGGACATGGACGCGGTAAAGGCAATCGCAAGCGGATGGGGGCTGCCCGTTCACCTGGACGGGGCGCGGATCTTCAACGCCGCCGCCGCGCTCGGCTGCAGCGCAGCAGAGATTGCCGCCAGGGCCGACTCGGTGATGTTCTGCCTGTCCAAGGGGCTGTGCGCCCCGGTAGGTTCCCTCCTTGCCGGGCCGAAAGATTTTATCGGCGAAGCGCGGTTTAAACGAAAGGTGATGGGCGGCGGAATGCGGCAGGCCGGCATCCTCGCCGCCGCCGGCATCATCGCGCTCAAAGAGCATACCGGCCTCTTGACGGAAGATCACCGGCGGGCACAACAGCTCGCGCAGGGACTCGCCGCGATTAACGGCATCACCGTTAACGAAAACGATGTTGACATCAACATGGTTTTCTTCGGTTGTTCGCAAGCCTCGTCTCCAGAAGCGGCGGAAAAAATCGTTGGGCATTTTGCCAAAAAGGGCATTGTGATCAACCCGCCTGAGAACGGGACATTCCGTTTTGTCACCCATTACTGGATAAACGACAATGAAATCGCCGCTATTCTTGCGGCGGCGCAAGAGGCATTTGCCGGTTCGCAGGGCGAGGGAGGGCAGGCACATTGAGCTGCTACGAAGCGCGCCTTGAAAAAATGTGGGACTGGATGGCCTGCGAAGGAATCGCCCTGCTGGTGTTTGAGGATGCCGAGGGCAGGCGCGATTCGACCATACGCTGGCTCACCGGGCATCCCGGCGACGCGCTGCTGTTTCTCTCGTCCGCCCGCAAAAGCTTCCTCGTGCCCTGGGACATTATTCTTGCCAAGGCCTATGCCCGCGCGGACATGATAATCCCCTACGGCGATTTTGATCGTATGCCCATAAGGGCGATTCGCGGCGCGGCGGAAAAACTGAAAATTGCCGCCGGATCGAAAATTGAAATTCCGCCGGAAACACCCTATCCGACTTTTCTTGAATTTGTCGGCGAACTGGCGGATTTCGATGTTATCTGCCGGGAAAAAAGCGCCGCCTCCCATGCGCGGAATCTGCGGGCGGTAAAGGATGCCGAAGAGATCGCCATTATCCGCAGGGCGGCGGGCATAACCAATAAAATGATCGACCTTCTCGAAAAAAACGTTCGGTCGGGAAAAATTAAAACCGAGGCAGATGCCGCCATGTTTATCGAAGCTGAATCGAGAAAACGCGGCTGCGATGGCACGGGCTTTGAAACTCTCGCCGCAGGACCGGACAGGAGCTTCGGCATCCACGCCTTCCCCGCATGGACCGCCGCGTCGTTTGCCGGACAGGGCCTGTCGATCCTCGACTTCGGCCTGAAATTCGGCGGCTACAACACCGACGTCACCCTGACCTTTGTGCGGGACCCCAGCCCCCAGCAGCAAAAAATGGTGAATCTCGTGGAAAAAGCTGCCAAACTCGCCGCCGAGAGCATCATCAACGGAAACGAAACAACGTTTCCCGCCCTGGCGGTCGAAACATTATTCGCCAAATCAAAGAAGCGCCTGGTGCACAGGCTGGGGCACGGGATCGGCCTGGACGTGCATGAACGCCCCTATATCAGTAACCGCCCAAACGAGGAACATGAAGAATTTGTCCCGGGAATGGTATTTGCCGTAGAGCCGGGGTTATACGATCCGATTCACGGCGGCTGCCGCCTGGAAAACGATTTTCTCATGACCGAAACCGGCTGCGAAGTCCTTACTGCAGCAAGGATAATGTACCTTTAGAGCTGTTTTTGCTATCCACTATTCACTACCCACTACCTTTGGTATGATTTATCAATGAAAGTCTGGATTAAGCTTCTCATCGGATCGATACTGGGCATTGCCCTGGGGTCTTTTCTGCCCGAAAACCCACAGCTGTTTGACGCGCTGGCCTGGCTGGAACAGCTTGCCATCCGCGTCGGCCGTTATGCGATTATTCCGGCGCTTGTTTTTTCGCTCACCATCGGCATATACGAACTTAGGCAGGACGGCCAGTTTTGGCCTCTGGTTCTGAAGAATTTTCTTGTAATAATCGGCGTATCGGTTTTTGTGATATTCACGGGCGTTTTTATTACGCTTGTTTTCCCGCCGTCGAGGATACCCATCCTCGCTGAAGAAAGGATCGACATAATCGGGCTTGATGTCGCGGAAAATATCATGGACATTTTTCCCGGCAACATGTTTGCCATTTTCGCCGGAAAGGGCGTGTACCTGTTCCCCGTATGCGTATTCGCGTTCTTTTTCGGCATGGGGCTTTCCTACGACAAGAGCTATTCAAAGCCGGTTATTTCGCTTGTCGATTCCCTTTCGCGGATATTCTACCATATTGCGTGGTTCTTTATCGAGATTCTTGGTTTCTTGATGATCGTACTGGCGGCCTGCTGGACAGTCCAGTTCCGGGAAATTCTGCGGGCGGAAATATTTTTTGATTTGATCCTGCTCCTTGGCATTGTCAGCGGCGCGCTGGCCTTTGTAATCCTGCCGCTGTTTCTCTACTTTCTCAAGCCCAAGGTAAACCCGTGGCAGGTGCTGTACGGCTATCTGGGATCGGCTATCGCCGCTTTTTTTTCAAGGGATATAAATTTCACGCTGCCCGTCCTTCTGCGGAATTCCAAAGATAATTTCGGCATCCGGCGGCGAAGCGCCAGCGTAAGCCTGGTGCTGTTCAGCACATTTTGCCGTGCCGGCAGCGCGATGGTAGCCGCCATGGCTTTTTTTGTTATCATCAAGTCCTATTCCAGCCTGGGCATTTCAATGGCAGAAGTTTTTTCCGTCAGCCTGCGCGCCCTGGCAATATCTTTTTTGCTTGCCCGCCACCCCGGAGACGGCGCTTATACCGCCCTGGCGGTGCTATGCCTGGGTTACGGAGGCGGCTTTGAAGCGGGCTACCTTATCCTCAAGCCGATGGCCTTTTTCCTGATCGCGGTTGGAACCTTCCTTGATATCATGATCGCTTCGTTTGCTTCGTATGCCTGCGCACAAATGAGCGGTTTTGTCGAAGAAAAAAACGTTGCGCGTTTTAGTTAGGGATATTTGCATTTATAATGATTTGCGGAAAGCGGTTCGTTGTCTTTCTTTTTGTGGTTCTTGCGGCTTCCTGCCAGAGCCGGTTTCCGGGGGAAGCTGCCGCCGAATCCCATTCGCGCGGCACATTTTCCGTTGCCATTGCCAATAACGAGGAAGATTCATTTGCCTGGGAACGGAAATGGCTTGAACGCATACTTGCGGAATCCCCGGAAATTCCGGCGCTTGATATGTATTTCGATCCCCCGGCGGATGAACATTCAGCGGACATTGTAATCGATTTTTTTTCGTATTGGAAACATGAAAATAAAATTGACGGAATTGATATTTCAAAAACACATTATGTGCCAAGGGAAAACCCCCTGAGCGCCAGGAAAAATACGACGCTGGAATCCTGCATTGCCGGAAACGAAGACCTTGTCCGCCTGGATGAACTTGAACCGCCATTTGCCGCCCTTACGGTTGACGGATGCCGCGTTGACGATGCCGCCTATCCCCTGGTACTGAATACCGGCATTTCCATACGTTTCTGCGAAGGTCAAAATGACGATGAAGCAGCGAAACGCACAACCAAAGCCCTTGGGGAATTTCTTTCCGGCATTTCCAAACCTCTATTGGAAGAAACGCCGGCATTAACCTGGATAGCTTCCGCCGGGGACATGATGCTTGGGCGCAACGCAGGAAATATTCTTCTTAACGACGGGCCTGGGACGCTTTTCGGCGGCGTTTGCGATATTTTTTCTGCATCTGATCTGGTTCTGGTAAATCTGGAGGGGGCATTGAGCAGCCGGGGAACAAAGGCGGGGAAAACATTTACGTTTCGTTTTGAGCCTCCGCAGGATATGGCTGCTGCAATTAAAAACGCGGGAATACACGCCGTCCTTCTGGTAAACAACCACTCGTTTGATTACGGCGAAGCTGCCTTTTTGGACACCATAACTTTTTTGGAAAATGCGGGCGTGGGGGCAATCGGCGCGGGGCGGAATTTGGCAGAGGTGCTGGAAGGATGGGCATATAAAAAGGGCGGTTTTGCCGCCCGCGTGTGGGGGATTGGATCGTTTTCGCAGGAAAGAAGCGGCTGGGACGGCCTTGAACATACAGCGGAAGCCGATAAAGCCGGCTTTATTCATGCGCGGCGCGGAGGCGGGGCAATTTTGGGCGTGCGTTTGAGACAGGCTGACAAGGAAAATGATCTGAACATAGTGCTTTTGCACGGCGGCGAAGAATGGTCAGACCGTCCGGACAGCCGGACACGGGAGCTTTGTACGGACCTTGTGCAATCCGGCGCCGATCTGATAATTGGTTCGCACCCCCACATTGTCCAGGGCTTTGAATGGATCGAAGGCAAACCTGTTTTTTGGTCGCTGGGAAATTTTGTTTTTGCCGGAATGGAAAACACCGGCGGGGGCGATCAGGGATTGCTGATTCATTTGGGGTATTGCGGAAAAAAACTGGTTTACATGGAATTGTACGCGCTTTCCCTTACTGGGCCGCGCGTTGTTATTGCTCCCGATAAAAACCTCGATGGATTTTACCGAAAATCAAACGAACTTGCCCGATCCGCCCGCTGAATCCCCATTCCCCGATTCATCTCTATTTTGTTACAATAGCATATCTATGGAATTAACCGAAGATTTAATTGGATCCCTTTCCGTCGACGAGGGCAGGCTGATCAATGGCATTGCGGAAACGCTTACAATAAACGCGGCGCAGGTTTCGGCGGTTATCGCGCTGCTTGCCGATGAATGTACGGTTCCCTTTATCGCCCGCTACCGGAAAGAAAAAACCGGCGCACTGGACGAGGTGCAGATTCGCAGCATTGAGCATAAATATTCAAGCGGAAAAAATCTTGAAAACCGCCGCATTGAAATTATCCGCTCGATCTTTGGGCAGGGAAAGCTCACCGAAGAATTGTACGGCAACATACAGGGCGCGGCGACCTTGAGCGAACTGGAAGACATCTATTCGCCGTACAAGCGCAAGAAAAAAACCAGGGGGATGATCGCCTGCGAAAAGGGGCTGGCGCCGCTTGCCGATGCGATGCGGGAACTTGAAGCCGCGCCGCTGCTGGCGAAGGCCGCCGAATTTGTAACGCCGGCCTCAGAGACAGGCAAAGCCGAAGCGGACCTTGCCGTCGCCTCAGTCGAAGACGCCCTGCAGGGCGCGATGGACATTATCGCCGAGGCAATTTCCCGCGACACGGAAAACCGCGCGCAGATCAAGGCGTTCTATCTAAAAGACGGAAAAATTATTGTTAACGGATCGGGTAAGCCGGGCAAGGGCGACGAGGAGGCGAAAAAGACCAGCGTCTACCAGATGTACTGGGATTATTCCGAGACCCTTGCCGGCATCAAGCCCCACCGTATCCTTGCAATCAACCGTGGCGAGCGGGAGGGAGCGTTAGACGTAACTATTGACGTTGACGAGGCTGCCGCCGCCCAGATGCTTCAGCGGAAGTATGTCCTGCACAACGATTACCACAAGACCGCCATCGAGGACGGCCTCAAGCGGCTCTTGTCGCCAGCGCTGATTCGGGAGATTCGCGGGGATCAGGGCGATGCCGCCGACGATCACGGCATCGGCGTGTTCAGCGAAAATTTAAGGAACCTGCTGCTGCAGCAGCCGATCAAGGGAACAAGGGTGATGGGAATCGACCCCGGCATCCGCACGGGAACCAAATGCGCTTTTCTCGACGATACGGGAAAATACCTTGGCAGCATCGTTATCTATAACCATAAAGTCGAAGAGGCGAAAAAGGCGATCCTCGAAGGAATTCGCCGCTACGACGTGCAGCTCATCGCCGTCGGAAACGGAACCGGCAGCCGCGATGTGCAGGAGATAATCGCCGCCCTCATTGCGGATAACGGCTTGGAACTGCTGTACACCGTGGTCGACGAGGACGGCGCGTCGGTGTATTCCGCCGGTGACATTGCCCGCGAGGAATTTCCCGACCTAGACCTGACGATACGCGGGGCCGTTTCGATCGGGCGGCGTTTGCAGGACCCCCTGGCGGAACTGGTAAAGATCGATCCAAAGTCCATCGGCGTTGGGCTGTACCAGCACGACGTAAATCAAAAAAAGCTCTCCGACACCCTGGACGAGGTTGTATCTTCGGTGGTGAACAACGTGGGGGTAAACCTCAACACGACAAGCGTTTCGCTGTTGAAATATGTTTCGGGGATAAACGGCTCGCTGGCAAAGAAAATTGTCCATTACCGTGATACAAAGGGCAGAATCGCAAGCCGCGCCGAATTAACCTCTGTCCCCGGCATGGGTCCGAAAAGTTTTGAGCAGTGCGCCGGTTTTTTAAAGATACCCGAAAGCGCCGAGCCGCTGGACAATACCTGGGTTCACCCGGAACATTATTCTGCGGCGCGGGAGATACGCAGGGCGTTAACCGAAACAGCGACCCCCGGCCTCACCTCCGGCGTGGTTGCCTCGCTCAGCGAGAAACACGGCGTTGGGGAAATCACCATCCGCGACATTGCCGGTGAACTGAACCGGCCCGGCCGCGACCCCCGCGACGGCTATCCAAAGCCGATAATGCAGAAAGGCGTGGTAACATTTGAGGACCTCCGCGAAGGGATGATGATCACCGGCAAGATAAAAAACGTTGTCGACTTCGGCGCGTTTGTCGATCTGGGGATCAAGGAAACCGCGCTGGTGCATATTTCCGAAATGAGCGACCGTTTCGTTAAGGACCCGATGGAAACGGTAAAAGTAGGCGAAGTGCTGGAATTCAGGATAATCAGCCTGGATGCCGAACGCCGCCGAATCGGACTATCAAGGAAGAGCGGGGAATGGGGAGTAGGGAATAGGGAGCAGGGAAAAGAGAAAAACCGGGAATCTCCGAAAAAGCCTCAAAAACAACGTACCAAAACCCCCAGTCCCCAATGCGGCAGAGCCGCACCCCTTATCCCCAGTCCCCAATCCAAAACCCCCAGTCCCCAAAGCGGCAGAGCCGCACCCCTTGTCCCCAGTCCCCAAAACGACGACGGAACCACATACAACCCCTTTGCCGAGGCTTTCAAAAAAGCGGGAAAACGCTGAAAGTGAATGATTTTGACATACTTTCAGACGGCCTCGCATTGCTTTGCGGCAGCGATTCCCAGGTAGAAGCCGTTATCGCACCCCGCCGCGAGGAAATTTTTTCCCTGCTTGCCAAATACATTGTGGAAATCGAACGGCACAACCCCGCTCTGGGCATTGTGGGAACCAATGACCGGCGGGAACTCGTCGTCAGGCACATACTCGATTCACTCGCGCCACTGGGGATCATTTCCCGGTTTCTGGCAAACGATATTAGAGCACAGATAGCAGATGTCGGATCGGGCGCCGGGCTGCCGGGGATTCCCCTGGCGATTGCCCTGCCGCAAGCGGAATTTACCCTGATAGAACGGAGCGGACGCAGGGCGAACTTTTTACGGAATACGATAGCGGCGTTGGGCATCGGCAATGCCGCCGTAGAAGAAGGCGAGATGGAAAAAGCCAAACCGGGCCGCTTTCGGATGGTGACTTTTCGCGCTTTTCGACCGCTGGAGCCAAAAATCTTTAAAAAACTGCACCGGCTCTGCGCCAAAGACGGCGTTTTGGCGGCCTACAAGGGCCGGCCCGAAAAAATAAAAGCCGAGATGGCAGCGCTTGAAGCGGCTATGCCGAATGTAAGCTTAAACTGGGAATTGCAGCCCTGCCCCGTCCCCCTGCTCGACGAACAGCGCCACCTGGTTGTGATATATAAATAATTTTGTGAATAATCTCACACAGAGGCACGGAGGCACAAAGTTTAATCGCATTTCTCAAACTTCGCGCGTATCCCTGTGCCTTAGTGCCTCCGTGAGGGTATTAGGGAAAGAAAATTTACTTTGCTTTGGCTCTGCGCGCCGGTTTTGCGCCGGGCTTTTTTCCTGCGGATTTCCGCTTGTCGGCGAGAGTCGGTTTTTTTTTGGAGGTTTTTTTGTCTTTCGGCGTGTGGGGCTTGCGGACAAAAGTGTAATTGCCAATATCGGTAATGCCGGCTAATTCTTTCGCAAGTTCCTTGTCACCGGCAGCTTTGGACAGATCAAATTGCATCTGCAATGTGAGCCAGTATTCCGGCTTTGTTTTGAAAAATTTGGCAAGGCGGAAGGCGGCGGCGATCGAAACGGGGGATTTGTCAAGGACAAGGAGCCTCACCATCGCGTTGCTCATGTTGATTGCCTTTGCGAGCCTGTTGCAGTTCAAACCGTGTTTTTTCAGCAGGTCCTGAAGCACGGTTCCGGGAGTTTGTTTGTTTGTCATGATACTTCCTTGGTAATAGATTTTATTATATTGTAAGCGAAATTTTAATTTATGTCAAGCAAAAAAATATATTCTTAAAAAAATATTATATTTTAACCCTGCCCCTGAAACTCCGCGAAAGGGTAATGCGGTCGGTGTATTCCAGATCGCCGCCCACCGGCAAACCCGATGCCAGGCGGGTCACTTCTACGGAGAAATCTTTAAGAACCTTGTGCAGATACAGCGCCGTGGTATCGCCTTCGACCGTGGGATTAAGGGCAAGGATAATTTCTGTTACATCAGGCTTTATCCGTTCGATCAGTTTGCCGATGGCAAGGTCGCCGGGGCCGATTCCTTCCAGCGGCGCGATAAGGCCGCCAAGTACGTGAAAAACCCCGTGAAATTCGCGGGATTCTTCTATGATGCGGAGGTCCTGGGCGCGTTCAACCACGCAGATAACCGAGGTATCGCGGCCCGGATCGGAACAAATCGGGCAGGGGTCGGTTTCGGTAAAGCCCCCGCAAACGCCGCAGCGGAAAACTGAACGGTGCAAGGAGGACAATTCATCCGCCAGAGCGTGAGCATAGGAACTTTCGCCGTCAAGGATATGGTAGGCCATTCGGGACGCGCTTTTTTTTCCCACGCCGGGGAGTTTTGAAAGCAGCGCGACAAGCCTGTCAATGGCGTTGGGACTCATTACATGCCCATTAAACCGGAAAGGCCCGGAATGTTCAGCCCGCCTGTCATGGCGCTTACTTCGCTGCGAATCGCCTCCTGAATATTTTCCAAACCGCTGGAAAACGCCGCCATTACCAGGTCCTGCAGCATTTCCGTATCGCCGCCTTCTATGGCTTCCGGCGCTATCCGCACTGCCATAACTTCAAATTTGCCGTTAAGATCGATCTCCACCATGCCGCCCCCGGCGGAACCGGTAGCGTTTAATGAAGCCAGTTTTTCCTGGAAAACACCCATATGTTCCTGTACTTTTTGGGCGTTTTTTAAAAGATCCAAAGGGTTGATATTCATATTACCTCTCGTCTACCAAAGTTCCGGGAATTAATCTGAGCACGCGGTCAACGGGCGATTCATCGCCTTGTGACTCGTCACCTTGCGATTCATCGCCTTGCGACTCGTCACCGGGCAATACATTGCCTGGCGATTCATCGCCTTGTGACTCGTCACCGGGCAATACATTGCCTGGCGATTCATCACCCTGCGGCTCGTTTCGCGGCTCATTTGCGGTATTTCGCAGATGCCCGCTCCAGACAGGCTCGTCGTTATCCTCTGCCGGTTCAGCCCGAGGCTGCCCTGCGTCTGCGGTAAGAATCCGCCGACATTCATCGGCAATCGCCTGTTCCTCATCGTTCCTGTGCCGCGTCCTGGAAGCGTAGGATTGCGCTTCCTGCCTCGGCCCCGGCGCGCCGCCGCTTGTGTTCGCAGCGGCGGAACCTGCATGTGCGCCGAGAACGCGCCGTGCCCCGTCCAGGGCGGCTTTCAGTTCAACGGGAGAAACCCATTGGCCCAGCCAGGCGAGTTTTGAAACAGCCGTTTCAAGCTCGAAGCGGGGAGAGACCGAATACCGTATGTCGCGGTAACAGGCAAGCAGGATGTCAAGGGCCTGCTCCAGCCGCATTCCGTCAAGGGCATTCAACACTTTTTCAGAAAACTGATCCCTTGAATAGCCCAAAAGGGATTCGCGGCTGATGCCGTTTTTGACCAGCAAAAGGCCGCGGTAATAACCGGCTAAATCGATGATAAGCTGTTCAATGGCAACGCCCGAGGAAAGGATTGCGTCAATGTGAGAAAATGCCGCGGGCGCGTCATTGGCGGCGCAGGCTTCGGCAAGGGCGTTGATGGTTTCCAGCCCGGCAAGGCCGAGCTTTTCGCGGATAAGGTTTTCGCGGATATGGCCGCCGGAAAACGACGCCACCTGGTCGAACAGGGTAAAGGCGTCCCGCAGGCTGCCGGTGGATTCCCTGGCTATCCAGAACAGGGCGTTGTCCTCGGCCTCTACCCCTAATTCGCCGCAGATGTTTTTCAGTATCGCCTGAATCGTCTCGATGGCGATGAGCCGGAAATTAAACTGCTGGCAGCGGCTTTTAATCGTCGCCGGAACCTTGTGCAGTTCCGTTGTGGCGAAAATAAAGATGATGTATGGCGGCGGCTCTTCGATGGTTTTTAAAAGTGCGTTAAAGGCGTTGTTGCTCAGCATGTGCACTTCGTCGATGATGTATACCTTGTAGCGTCCTGCCTGCGGGGGGAAAAGCACCTCGTCCTTGATCTGGCGGACATCGTTGACGGATGTGTTGGAAGCGCCGTCAATTTCGATAACGTCCATGCTTGCGCCTGCCGCAATTGACCGGCAATTGTCGCAGATGCCGCAGGGATTTTCCGCTGGACCTTTTTCGTTCTGCGGCGATTCGCAGTTCAGAGCGCGGGCCAAAATGCGGGCGGCGCTGGTTTTGCCGCAGCCCCTCGGTCCGGAGAACAGGTAGGCGTGGGCTATGCTCCCGCTTTTCAGGGAATTTTTCAGGGTTGAAACGACAAATTCCTGTCCCGCAAGTTCGTCAAAGGTTTTGGGACGCCGTTTTGTTGCAGTCACTTCATAGGCCGGGCTGTCTGACATGGCTTTAGTATATATAAGCAATTATCAATTAACAAGTAACGAGTAATAAAGAGTGCCCGCCAGGAATGCCGCGGCGCAGCGTGCATCCGCTTACTGTTGCTTCCTTCCGGACCTGGCAGGGTTGGGCGGCGCCCACTCGCACGGTTCCTGGCAGGGCAAGGCTATAGTACAATGCCCTTCGGGAAAAGGCAATAGCAACTACGTTGCCTGTTCTGCGGCCATTTTCGCGCCTTGCTCGCGCAGCAGGTATTTCTGGATTTTGCCAGAAGAGGTTAACGGGTAGCTGTCAACAAAGAACACGTACCGGGGAATTTTGAAGCGGCTGATCTTGCCTCGGCAGAAGTCGCGGACGTCTTCCTCATTTATGGTTACGTCGGGGTGCAGAATGATAAACGCGCCGACTTCCTCGCCGTACCGCCTGCTGGGGATGCCTACCACCTGCGCGTCTTTAACGCCGGGCATGGTGTACAGGAAGTCCTCTATTTCCTTGGGGTACACGTTTTCGCCGCCCCGGATGATCATGTCCTTGATGCGGCCGGTGACGCGGAAAAAGCCCCTCTCGTCTTTTACCCCCACATCGCCGGAATGGAGCCAGCCCTGCTGATCGATGCACTGGGCGGTGGCT
>Ga0082212_10006399_pt1 | contig 15842 bp, 7 predicted proteins | sample TergutNt197P3_FD_71548 | JGI IMG/M metagenome (GOLD analysis project Ga0082212, IMG submission 71548) | Neocapritermes taracua P3 segment gut microbial communities from Petit-Saut dam, French Guiana - Nt197 P3 | ecosystem: Host-associated > Arthropoda: Insects > Digestive system > Gut ...
TTCCGTGGTGCTATTGCAGGTACAGAAATTGCCTTGAACAGCGGCGCAACGCTTGCTCCTGGAAAAGAAGGATTGACCATCGATGGCGATTTGATTCTCAACGCTGCAACGATTACCTTTAATACAGCATCTGGTAACGTGGCAGGATCAATCGATGTAACTGGCGACATAACGATTGACACCACTACTGGAAAAACAATCATTAACTTTTTGAATTTTCATGATGGCGCAGGCTATGTTCTCTTGACAGCCACAGGTACTTTCACGGGAGTTGAAGAAGATTTTGAATTCCGCGTCGGTGGTCAAGAAGCGGGTGTAAGGAGTATTATTGCGCTAGAAATTGACGAAGACACAATTACCGGAATCACGAGTGTTTTGGCAACGCTCACCACTAGCGGGAACATCACTCTGATATGGGACGGTGCCGACGATGATCTTTGGCGAGGAACAAATGCGTGGTTGGATTCATCTTCGATGTCCGACACGTTTGTCGATGGCGACACCGTTGTTTTTGCCGATCTTGGCTCTGGTGCACAAACTGTTCGTCTTGGTGATGCAGACGTTAGGGTTGCGGATATGACCGTAAGCGGCGGCGACTATACCTTCATAGGTACCGATGTTGGCATCGTTACTGATACGACCGGCAGTCTCGAAATCCAAGGCGGCAAAGTTACGCTTGCCACTACAGGGATGTCGAACTTTGCTGATGGAGTCTCCATTGCTAATGGGGCTACGTTACAACTCGGCAACAACAACGCCGGAGGTAATCTTGATGACGAAACTAACATTGCCAATGCCGGTACGTTGATTTTCCAGCGAAGCGATGATTTCGAGTTCAACAATACCATCACGGGAACCGGCACCGTCGTGCAAAGTGGCACCGGCACAGTAACTTTAGACGGCATACAATCGGGAACTCTCGAACAGACCGACGGAACGATTCTTCTTGCGGGAACTTGGGCTGGCGACTTCTACCAGACCGCCGGAATGCTGACCGGTAGCGGTACGATCACCGGTAACGCTGTCATTGAAGGTGCTGTTGGATCGGTGGGTACGTTAACCATCGCGGGAGACGCAACTTTCGATAATGCAGTTTTCGATATGGCTAGCCGGACACCGGGAATAGCTGCTTTAGTCGACGTTGAATGTGAAGTAACTTTCGTTGGTACTATTCGCATTGATTGCGCAGGTCTCGCGAACAACACATACAATGTCCTGAATGCCGGTAGTTTTATGGACTTCGGGAGTGGCGACGTTAGGGATTTCTTTGCGCCCATTACCGGTTCCGATGCCAACGGGTATTCGTACTCTCGCGGTAGCGACGTGCACATTGAAGGCACAACGCTACAACTGATCCTCGACGCGGAATCAAACATCACGTTGACTTGGAATGGTGCCAACAACGGCGTGTGGCAATCGGTAGGGGGTGAACTTGGTGAGGGGAACTGGATGCATGCCGTGAAAGAGGAAACGTATTTCCTTGATGGCGACTCTGTCATCTTCGATATCAGCACAGGAGGCAACCACGTCGCTGTAGCAAGTGCTGGCGTAACTGCCGGTGCAATGTCCATCAATGCCAACCACAGTTTCTCCGGCGGAGTCATCAATGCCAATGCTGTTTCAGTGGACGACAATGTGGTTTTTGGTTTAACCATTTCCGACACCGCATCTTTGGTCGCCGGATCAATAACCTTTGGCACGGACAGTACGTTGAACATCGTTGGTTACACCGTAAGCGAGTACCCAACAGACCCGATTGCAGTGATCCGGTTGGATACTGCCCTAACCGCTTTGCCGACTTGTACCATTGCGGGTGCGGAAAGTGTGGACTTCCTCACATTTGCGGTGTTTTTGTCAAATGATGGCAAGGAAATCCTCGTTACAACGGAGTTAGCGTGGGATGGGGGCAACGGAAATTTCACGATTGATGCGGGACAGTCATTTGAACTTGGTGTCCCTCTTACAGGAAGCAATGCGCTGACCAAGAAAGGTAATGGAACATTGATCCTTACCGGCAACAATACCTACACCGGAGGCACGATGGTCAAGGCAGGTACATTGGTTTTAACGGGTGCCAACACCAACGCTGGTGGCACGACGATTGACCCAGGAGCAACACTCCAAATCAGTAAAGGCGGTAGCATCTCGGGCAATATACTCAATAATGGCGAAGTCCTGTTTAGCCGTTCCGATGATTATACCTTCGGTGGCGTGATTTCCGGTTCGGGAGTGCTCACCAAAATGGGACTCGGTACATTGATATTGACCGGGGCGAACACATACTCCGGTGGTACAACAGTCGCAGGAGGTAAACTCATTGTCAACGGCAGTTTAGCCGGTTCGTCAACCGCCGGTGCCGTTAAGGTCGGGTATAATGCAACGCTTGGCGGGACAGGCACCATCGGCGGACGGGTTATTGTCCAAACCGGTGGTCTGATTTCCCCTGGAAACTCTGTCGGCACTCTGACAGTCGGGGATATAACGTTTGAAAAAGGATCGGGATATTTAGTGGAAATCAGCAAGACAGGTGGAACAGCATCGTATGATCGCCTTATTGTGAACGGCAATGCCCACATCGAAAGTGGAGCATACCTCTTCATTTCTTTCATCAATGGTATCGATGCCGATGGTGACAAATTTGAAGTAATCACTGCAGACAGTTTCACGGGCTCGCTGTTCACTGTCCAGAACACTTGGGGGAGGCGATTCTCGCACGGAATCGAAGGCAACGCCTACATGGTCAGTTGGGACACAGTGGTACCGACATTTGCACATGAAATCAGTGACATCGCTTCTCCAAACGCATATAATGTCGCCGAAGCAGTGGATCGAATCGGAAGAACTTCCGATTCAGCCGATTACTACGACGCATTGGCAAGTATGCCCGACGATGATCCGCAAGCCTTGGCAAATGCCTTTGCGATGTTACACGGCGAAGTTTTTGCAACGAGTAAGGAAGCTGCTACCCATCAGCAACGCCGATTCCTGCGGTTGCTCCCCAATGGTCGGGAACAATACAGTCAACTGCCACCAAAAGTGTGGAACCTCTGGGGAACCTTCACTGGAGATTGGAGAAGCCGTCAGAAAATCAATCAGTACAGTGGTTACGACGTGTCGTCGGCAGGAGTTGCCGCCGGGATTGATCGAACGATTACGTCGAATGCAATCTTCGGTGCGGCGTTTGGTTACGATTATGCGGAACAGGAATTCAAAACGATTCGATCCGATGCCCAAATCGAAGCCTTCCGTACAATGCTCTACGGCAGTTGGTACAATGGAACGTATTACTTCGATGCTTATGGTGGCTATACCAAGAACTATTACAAGACAAATCGAGAAATTAACATTGCGAATACGTTTGCCGCTACGGCTCGTGGCAGTTACAATGACAACATGGGCTCGGCAGGTTTGGAATTCGGACGAGTCTGGCAATATGGCGGCAACGTGTTTACGCCGAGTATCGGCTTGCATGCCATTTGGCTCAGCAGCCCGGATGTTACGGAAAAGGATGCTGGTGCCGCAAATCTGTACGTCCGTGGAGAAGATTACACTTCGTTGCGTTTGCCCATCGGGATCAAAATGAGCAGGGTCTTTGCCGGGAGTCATGGTTTTGTGTTTGTGCCGGAGTTTAGGGCAGTCTATACGGCAGAACTGGCGGATGACTCGACAAAAGTCGTGTCTTCGTTTGACGGCGTGCGGGACGTCACTTTTGTAGCAGAAAGCGGCAAGTGGGGACGTAATAGTGGTCGTTTGGGGGTTGGACTTGGAACACTCTTGGCGAACCACGTGAATTTTCGGCTTGACTACGATCACGAAGTTTACAATCGCATGGGAATCGACATCCTCTCTGCGTCGCTGGGCGTGCAGTGGTAAGCCACTCGGTCAAAGAGGAACATTTTGTTTCGCGGTTACTGTATAACTCTTTTGAATGAATGCGCAGGAGTGCGGGACTGCCGATTCATTCAACAACCTCAACAGCAATCAGAGGCTCGACACCCGTTTCGGGGTCGAATCGGGCAAAGCAGAAATCGTCCATCAAATTGTGCCCCAGCACGGTACGGTTGGCTGTTTCCGAGAGAGAACGGTACAACATGAATTGATCCTGCCCCAGTTGAATACGATAGCCGACCGCCTGATCTTCCCGAGTCCGTTGTAAGTCTTCCCCGACAGACAACTGCCGCCAAGTGTAGCGTTTGTCCAATCGATCAGCACTCAGGTCAAAACAAAGCGGCACAAAAAGGGATTTGCCCGAACTTTCTTGCTGCAAGACCAACGTGCCCTCTCTTTCGGTTAACGTTCCATTGACCAAACCGGTGGGTTTGGTACCGGTCGGTTTTACAACTGTCCACTCCGGCAGTGCCAGAGGTAGAACGCGGAAAACCGGTGCGGTCCCTCGACCAGTAGGGCGAAACTCGATTTCGGCGGCATCCGCAAAGGTTTTAGCACACAACTTCGGCGAAACATTAAATTCAGCACGGTACGACAGAGGTTTGTTGGTCTCATGTTCGCCGTCTGCAAGTATGGCATCGGCAAGCAAGAGCACCTTGTCTTTGTGATTGACGAGCAGGCTGCGTTGGAGTCGGTAATAGCCGGAAAGGGGCAATTCAATTTCAGTATAATCGCAACCTTTTTCGGTGTGTTCGCAGATTTTGGTCCATTTTCCATTGGGAGAAAGTGCTTTTTTCCCAAGATGGACACCAAACGTCCAGAGTCCAAAAAGGAGCGGTTCATCCCCCAGGGCAATTTCCAGCAGCACCGACCGGTCGCTCTGTGATTTGAAGTCTATGGAAGCAGAAATTTTTTTCATACGACTATTGTATCGCAAAACGCCCTTCGGTTTAGTGGGGCGTTTTCCTGGTGTCGTTGCGTTCTCGCGAAAACACGGAACATGGTATGATTTTCCTCTTGACGTATTGTCTCTATTTCTGTACTCTCCACGCGAGCAAACGGAGTCGCAATCGACGAGATTGTGCACAAATAGCGCAATCTTACGGTTGCGGCTTTGTTTCCTATCACACACAATGAACGGTATAAAAAAAGCGGCATTATTTTTGAGTGGGTTGGACTACACCGAAGCCGATCAACTGTTGAGCCGGCTCGATGGAGAGTCCGCCAGGTTGATTCGTCGTGAAATCATGTCCCTCCAACACCACAACTTTTCGGTCGAAGAGACACAACGTCTCGACGAAGAATTTCTCTATTCCGCCGGCTGGCAACCTGCTCGATCAGTGCAAGAACATCAGTTCGTCACGACGAAATCAATGACGTACTCGCCACCGAAACGCCCCACCGTGCAACAGAGCCCAGTGAAGTATGGTGCAGAGGCGTTTGTTCCACATGTGCACTCTTTCGATTTTATGAGGGATTGGTCTGTGAGCGATGTCGTCTCCGCAATCATTGACGAGCATCCGCAAACGATAGTGGTTGTATTGGCACATTTGCCACAGCGCAAAATGAAGTCGGTCTTGTCTGCTTTGCCAACAGAACAGCAAAGAGAAATCAAACGCCGATTGGATGTGTACGAAACACCGGACGAACAATTTATCGATGAGATCGAGTCAGCACTGAAAATGCGATACCGGAGTCAACGCCGTCCGGCGAGATGTTCGGTGGTATTGGAATCATTCGACGACATAGAAACGTTAAGCGATTCAGCACTTGCGGCATTGTTCCGTTCCGTAGATTTGACGAAGACAATGCTGGCGTTGATCGGAGCCGACCATGCATTGATTGCCCGGATCACCCGACATTTCTCCCCAACGGAAGACCACGAAATGCGCAAGCGGCTTAAACGGCTCAACAGCATCGACGAGGAAGACATTGCCAAGGCACGCCGGGACATCCTGGAGCAGTATAATGCAACTCTGTCGTGAACCGCACATGTACTGACATTTTTGCTTTGTCCCCTTCGCGTGCTCTTTGGGACACAATGGAACAAGGAATGGGCGTGGATTACTGCCCAAAAGGAGAAAGAACCTTGGCTTCAATGAAAAAGCACTACCGAATCGTCGCCGCTTGCATTGTCCGTAAGCGGTCGGGGTTCGACTCGATCACTTGTTCTTCCGTCAACCTTGCCCGCTCCGGAATCGGATGCACTCCCGCAGAACGCAACACCACTTCTTGAATGGGACCATCCCACTTATTGAGTTCCTCTTTAGCAAAGAACTTTTCTTGGTCGCGTCTGCCCGGCAAAAGTGTCGTCGTTTGCGTACTGACCACCGACGAACCCTTCTCTGGAATGTAACGGACGATCAACGATATTTTCCGCGCCGGATTCTCTGGTTTCGCCGCATCTATCGGAATCCAAATGCCGTACGAGTGCCCCAATTTCGTCTTTCTATAGACCTCTTTGCTGTTGAGGGTCTTGCTGTCGAAAACATATCCTTCGTCCGGTTTGGCATCCCATTTATCGCGTCCGTCTTCGTCGAAGGCATAGACGACGACTGTGCCTTTTGCTTTGACGGGTCGGTTCAGTACCGAATCGTAGAAATAAACTCTACCACCGAACCCGCGTTCGGGATTCTCGCCGTTACTCACCGCCGGTTCCCAAGCGGCAATCACCCTAGTAACCGGTCCCGGTGTTTTCAATGTGGACATGTCCACCTTCGGCACCGTCATGCAACCGGTGGAAACGACGAGAGTACAAACAGTCAGGAAAATAAATTTTTTCATCGTTCTGTATTTTTTTACTTTGTTTCAATCACTGGAAACATCGGTACTGGGATTCGATTTTCCGCTGGCAGTTGCGATTCGAGAAGGATGACAGGTGCGCCGTGAAGATGTTTCACTTCGCTGGGAAGCCACTCGTCGCTTCGTAACCGCATGCTGTGATCGCCCGTCAATCGCACCACATCGCTCACACACCATGACATCCGCTCCCGCTCCTGCTGATTCAACAGCATCATGTCTTCCGGTGTGCGGATAATCCTTGGTGTCAATACAATCAGCAACTCCTTCCGCTCAAAACTTTTCGATTCGTACTCGAAAAAGTGCTTGACTACGGGTATTTTATTCAGTCCCGGAATACTTCGGTTTTCTGTTTTTTTGTCTTCGCCAATCAGACCAGCAAAGACAACCGATTGACCTTCCAGCGCGTTAATGGTCGTTTGAGCATTCGTGGTGCTGACGAGTGGTGCATCACCATTTCCGATCGTTCTCCAGCCAGTTAGGCTTGATCGCTCGACATAGAGTGCGATTGCAATCATTCCATCCGGCATAATTCGAGGAGTGATATCCAGAATCGTTCCGACATCTATCATTTGCGTCGAGGTCGTAGGATACCCAGCGGCACTGTACGTAGTCGCTCCTGCGTACGGTAGGCGTTCACCCACTTGAATCGAAGCATTCCGGTTATGAAGAGTGACCAATCGGGGGCGAGCCAAAACTTGTGACTTGGTATGCGTTTCCAGTGCCCTAATGAACAGACTAACCGATTCACTGGATGCTGCAAACGAAAAACCTCCGTTAGCGACCGTGCTAGCGGGTATAAGGCTCGTAATGCCTTGCGATCCGACTGTTGTTGGGCTACCCGTATTCAGGAAAGGGACAGTTCCTGTTGAAATACCGAGATTGCCCTTATTACCCGTCGCACTAAACAGGACAGAATCTTGCAAGGCGAGTTCCACGCCGTGATCTTTGGATCGCTCGATTTTCACTTCCGCGATCAACACGTCTATCGCCACCATCGACGGGCGTTCATCGATTGCCAGAACGATCTTTCGAACTTGCTCGTAGAAGCGCGGAGTCGTGCTGATAATCAACGAATTACTTGCCGGTTCTGCAATGACGTTGGTTTCCATCCGATACTGTTCTACCGGACTGTTCGGCAGGTAGGACGCACCGTTTTGGATGTTAAATTGTCGTTCCGTCGTGAAATATGCATTCAGTATCTGTGCAATTTCGTCCGCTGGGGTGTTGATCAGTTTCATTGTGAAAACCGTGCGGTTATTCAAATTCTCTGCATCAAGCCGGAGTAACAACGCCTCGGCAATCGTCAAGTCCGCTTCACTGCCAATCGCAACGATACTGTTCGTTCGGATTTCCGCTTGAAAACGCACGCCGACAAGTGTGCTTTCCCCCTCTTCAAAACCGGGGCGCACTGCCGTAACCTGCCCTGCCCCCGTCGCCGCTGCCGTTGTTCCAAATAGGTTCGTTAGCATCTGCGTTAGAGTGAACGCATCCCCATTTGCGAGAGTAAAAACCCTGATCCGCGATTCAGCCGCCGGTAATCGATCAAGTTCCTTGATGAGAGCGGCAATGAGTGCCATCGTATCTGCCGGTGCTGTAACAATAATCGAATTCCCTCGGGTATCGGGAGCAATAGTAACATTGTACAGAACACTGGACCGTAACAGATTCCCTTCGCCATCAGTCCCACCGAACGAGAGCATTGTCCCACGTGTCCCGACACCACCGTTAAGGGCATTGGTCAGTACCGTTACCATTTCCGTTGCCAGCGAATTTTGCAGTGGAAAACGCTTCACAATGGTCGTGATCGGACTGCCCGGTATATCCAATTCTCGAATCATCGCCTCGATTTCAAGCATATCCCGCGGACTCGCCTGTACAATCAACGCATTGGTGCGAAAATCACCGATAACGCCCACGAGCGGAGCCAGGTATTGACCTGCACCCGGTCTTCCTGCCAATGAGTTGGTGATCGTGGCTTGCAACTCCTGTGCAGCGGCATGCTTCAGAGGGAAAACCCGAAAACTGGCGTTGGGAATTGCGGGCGTATCCAATTTAGCAATGATTTCTTTTGCTGCATCGACGCTTTCTTGTCTTCCGGCTATTAAAATGGTGTTCGGTTTCACGAGGGGCACCATAATGACAATGCCCCGCCGAACCTGGTAAATCTGCTGATAGAGTGTTGCGGCATATTGTCCGACTCGGAACGAATCAGTATGCCGCATCGGTACCAATTCGATGATCGGTTCGTTTTCCAAACTCAACGTCTCTAGTTGCTGGAGCATTCCCTGGATAATTCGTACATCTTCGGGAGTCCCCTGGATAATCACGGTTCCGAACGCGTCGATAATTTCGATTTGCACGGGACCAACAACGCCTGCGGCGGTCAGGTCGTCTTCGCTCAATCCGGGCGGCAACTGAATCGCGACTGGCGGACGATCAACCTGCGCAACTCGCTGTGTTTCCTGATTCACGATGTTGGCAACTTGTCTAGCGGCATTGGCACTGGACTGCTGTACCGGCACGAATCGGGTAATAGGCGCACCGTCGGTCTCTTCGACGTCCAACAGCCGCACAATTCGGAGGCTTGCATCGACCATAGCAGGAGCACCGGTAATTGAGACCATCCCCTGCTGTCTATTGATGGCGATGTCGATGGCAGTTCCATCTCGAGCGGGCAATCGGTATTGAGTAACACCTGGATTTGCCGCTACATTCTGAGCAGGAACAGACCGGCTACCGAGTTTTTCGACGAGATTCTTCTCGAAAACCTGTGCTGGAAGCCGGAGTCGATGACTTTGGGTAATGGCATTCTGGGCAATCGGACGTGCCGTAACGGCGGGTGCCGCAACCGGCATACTATTTGCTGGCACTCCGGTATTCTGGAACACATGCAACGTATTTGCCTGTACAGTGGTCTGGGGTTGTATCTTTTGTAACTCGTTTGCCACGGGCTGCGGCTGCGGAAACGTCGGTGCGGTGGCGGAGGGCGAGCCAGAGGGATTAAAAGAGGCGTTAACCCTATCTCCCGCGACCACAGGGCTGGCAAAGGCAACACTGTTACCCTGCGGAGAATCCAATTCGGGTGCTGATGCTGAGGTACTCGCGAGTAACAGTCCCGAATTTTCGGTATTTCTGTTGGTAGTGGAAATCGGGGTAGGCAACGAAACAACACTGCCGCTGTTTTTCATCGGAAGTCCCAAGGTACCGGACTGCGGTGCAGACGGGAGAATTCGGGGCAATGTCGATTCAGGTAGAGCCTGACTGGTTTCATCCACAGGGAGCGGATACCAACGTACCTTTTCCCCCTTTGTTTCAACGGACAATGGAACGCGCTGGACTTGCGAAATCGATGTACCGGCGATATTCGAACCCGTACCGGGAAGTGCTGATTTGTCCATCGGTTGTCCGAGGGCGGGACACATCGCCATCAAAATAGCGGCTAATAAGGAAAGTCCAATTCGTTTCATGAGAATTCCTGCCATTGGGTGGTGATTTGCTACGTCTCGCACGTGCCACTTCTATCTGTTGTACCGGCTATCAGTATTATGCCGATATTGTGCATTGTGAGCGGTTTTCTGTTTGTACGAGTCAGCGCAATTACTTCTTCTGTCTAGGTATCGGTCATTCCCATCGCACGGGTTAAAACGTTTTGGGAAAATAGAGGATTTTTCCTGATTCTGATGATTGTGTGTCTATCGTTGCGTCGCGTTTTGCTTCGCCTATTCTGGATACCGCGGATCGACGTTCACAATACGTCCCTCGCTCGGTGAGGGGAGAACCGCCTCGTATCGCAATGGATTTGTTATCCTGCTTTGCTGTATTCGGCTGACTGGTACCGGCTCCTCGGACAATATCTCGACGACTTCGCCGTCAATGATCGTCCCCCGCGGAAAAGAAGAGGTAAACAACATTCCGCCGCCGAAACTACACGGCAACGTTTTAATCGGCGGCTCCTTTCGTAGCAAATTCCTGATAAACACTGCCGGATCACGGGCCACCTTGTCGGTCAACATCTTCACGTTGTGCGTGATCGGCTTGACATCAACCCGGAGCATCCAATCGATCTCGTCGGTAATTTTCTCCACATTGTCAAGCGTTGACAACAACTTCTCATACGCCTCTGGATCACGAATCAACCGCTTGACCGTCCCGTCGGCTTGACGGAAATTTTCGACAATCATGGTCAATTCACTGAACAGTGCTTCAAGTCGAAGTGCGCTTCGTTTGACTGCCGAAACGATATCGGGAACGTCTCCTTCGATTTGGTCTGCAATTTTTGCGAAAACTCCCAGCGTTCGGGTAACGTTTTCAAGTCCTGTTGTCAAATTGTCCAGAGAAACACTTCCCTTTTCGATCAGTGCACGGGCATCGTGAACGAAGAGTGCCGATTCTCCGACAAGTTCCATAGAGTGCTCGATGATATCCGGAAGATCGGCGATTACTTTTCGGACATTAGTCTGGATTTCGGGATCATTGACGAAGCGGCTGATTCCGTCGGTTGTTTGCTTTACCGATGCCATCGTTGCCCGAGTTTCTTCGACGACTGCCCCGAAGTTTGCCTGCCACGCCGTGAGTTCTTCCGGTGTACCGACAATTCCGCTGATCGCCGCAATGAAAGAACCAAGTTGTTCGGCGGCAGAGGCAACATTTTGGATCGCCCGGGTCAAGTCCTCTTCAATGTTGGAGATACCGCTCATCAAGTCGCTTGAATCGACACCGACGAGGGGAACAGCAGGATCAATTTCTTTAATTTCACCGGCAAAGTTCAGACGTTTGACGAATTCGAGTGAGGCATCCCCCATCACGAGCCTTTGTTGCACACGGCACTCTTCGTCAGTATAGATTTTTCGCTGCCGATCAAGAGTGATCGTAACTTCGACTTCGCGGTCATTATTGACGAGTTCGACATTTCTGACCCGACCGATTTGGACACCATTTTTGAATACGGGCGAACGAGTTTTGATACCGGGCGCGCGCTGGAACCGCACCAGTGCTTGGCTGTCCTCGCCGCCAAAGTTGATCGTGGAACGCTTGCCAAAAAAAACAGTCATCAGGACCAAACTGACCACGCAGGCAAGCACCATGATCCCGATACGAAATTCCTGATGCCTAGTTTCCATACTTCAGGTATCGGTTATTCCGATAAGGCAATTTAGGAAATTTCGGAGATTCAATCGTCATAATCGGAATCTTTTCGGGCGACTTTCTTTCGGCTTGACCACATTTATTTGACTTCGTCAAAGCGTAATGTATCCTTGCGATGTTGTGTAGTGGTCATTCCGATTCAATGCCAGTCCGTCTCGGTCAATTTTACGCACTCTTGTTTTTACTCGCCTGTTTGGTAACCAACATTGCGTTTTTTGCCGAAGTCCGGGAACATTTTCTCGGCGACGATGATCCCATGGCATCGGTCAAGTCCGCGTTTGCCGACTTGGACATTCAGGCAAAGATCGCAGAGTTTTATCCCGCTGTGCAATCAAAGGTTGACGATGCAAAGATGGACGGTGTCCTTGAAGCAACGCCACCAACACAGTTAGAAACGGAGAAACCTGCTCCGAAAGTCGAAATTTCTTCACCGAAAGAAGCGGAACCTGTTCCAAGGGAACAACAACGGCGGCGGCAAACGACTCCCGCACCCGGTACTCCGAACACTGAACCTTTCCCGCCGCTTTCTCAGCAGCCGACCATACCTGCAAAAGAAGCACTGCCGAAAGAATCGGAGGTACCCAAACCTATCCCCTCCGTACTTGAACCGGAAAGGCGCGAACCGAATCAGCAAACCGCCGCCGCAATCCCTGTCCCTGCCTTCGCCGCTGTTCAACCGGTCGTTGCAGAACAATTCAAGCCGATTACCGTCGAGCCGAAGCCGACACCACCGGTCAGACCATCGGCAAATCCCGTCTGGGATACGATGGACACCATTCTGGAGCGACCGATTCGGTATGATTGACCGACCGACGCGGCTCCGATGAATCGCAAGAGCGGGGCGGCATTGCCCCCTTTGGCAGGGAACAGGATCATTCTGAAGAATACGCGATCATTTTCCCGACAAGTCGGGCAGCAAGAAATTCCGTGATAGCGTTGTTTCCGCCGAGTGGCAACACTTCGACGACATCCGCTCCCACTACTGTTTTTGCTTCGCAAACTCGCCGCAAGATGCTTGTTACTTGAACCCAATCGAGTCCGTCCGGCTCCGGTGTGCCCGTCCCTGGTGCAAACGCCGGATCAAATACGTCAATGTCCACTGTAATGTAAACCTGTTCTGACAAGGAATCAAGAATACTGTCCATACAGTGCTCCACATCTTGTTTTAAGATTCGAGGGGTGATCAATGTCGCAATCCGTTGCGGACAGTCCCGGTATTCCTCTTCGCTAAAACTGCGGATACCGACCTGCACAAGGTTTGGTGTGATTTCAAGCACCCGGCGCATAGCCGAGGCGTGGGAAAATTTGCCCCCAGTATAAGCATCCCGGAGGTCAGCGTGAGCATCGAATTGCAACACGCTGATTGTGCCGAAACATTCGACAGCAGCGCGAACAATCGGCGGGGTAATGCTGTGTTCTCCGCCGAGAAAAATCGGAAACTTCCCAGGCTGAAAATACGTTTCCTGTTTGACCGTTTGATAAATCTGGGCGAATTCTTCTTCAGGTGTGTCAGCAGCAAGAATTGCAGGAAACGTCGCAATGCCGCGCCGAGTGAAGTCACAGAGTAGTTCTTCGTCGAAGTGTTCCATTTGGTCGGAAACTGCGAGAATTGCCTCTGGACCGCGACCGGTTCCGCCGAGAAAGCAGACCGTGCCTTCGTAGGGCACCGGAATAATCCGATACCGTGCTGTTATAGGATCGCAGCGGTCATCGGGAAGTGAAAGGAATGACATATTTTGAGCAAAGCGACAAAGCGCGTAAGCGAGCGAACACTAGCCCCCATCGTCCTTAACGTTGCGTTCAATTCTGACTTTTAGTTACGGCACAATAATCGGGCGGAAACCGACGTTCATCACTTTTTGCCACGGTTCGTAAACAATCCGCGTAGAAGCACCAGCAAACTTTGGTCGGTCTTTCCAACTTCCTCCTCTAGCGGCGACTTTGCCATTTTGCGACAAATCCGGATCGGGATACGTCCACTCCCACACGTTGCCGATGACATCGTACAACCCCCAAGGGTTCGGTTCATACTGCCGGACATAATCAACGGAAAACCACTTGTCCGAAAACCGATTGTCCCGAAGTGGATAGGTCGAATTCTCTCCGAAAGGGCGACGGATGTGGATCGTTGATCCGCTTTCCCAAGTTGTGTACGTGAAGCGAGTTTCCCCTCCCGCCAGATTGGCGTATTTTGTAAAATCGGTATCTTGATCTCCATACCAGAACGGCGTTGCGGTACCCGCTCGCGCCGCCCACTCCCACTCCGCTTCGGTCGGCAATTTTACAGTCTTTCCCGTCTTTTCGGAAAGCCACCGGCAATACGCTTCCGCTTCCTGAAAAGAAATTCGTGAAACCGGCTGATCCGGGTGGTTCGCAATGTAGCCCGGAACAATGTGATCCTTGCCCTCCTCAGGCAGATACCGTGTGTCATGTTCGGGATCAAAAATACCGTACTGTCCATTGGTAATTTCCGTTTCCGCCATCCAGAAGGGTCTTTCAATTCGGACGATTTTCCGATTCCGCTCATCCGGTAAACCTTCCAACTGTCCCATGATGTATTCGCCTGCCGGTATCCAAACGAACGTAATCCCCTCCTTTCCGCCTATGTTGATTCGCTCCTGAGTGAGCGGCATCGCAAGACGTTCTTGTTGGCCTACCCAGTTACTTGATCCCGGCAGCCACGCCATCGAAGGGTCGCCCGGAAAACCAAGCCGTGCAGAAGGTTCCGCCGCTTTGCCTAGATCAATGACAAACTTCGTGTGGGTTCCCGCCGCTCGACCCTGCAACCGCAATGCCGTTTCTGTATTGAAAGGGAACGTCCGCAAAGAAAGTGCGTCCACCGCCGCAAATTTCTGAACCGCAGCGTCCAGTTGTTCCGGTGAAAGTTTGGGGACTTCGCCCCTTTCGCTTCTCGCTGCCGCAAGAGATTGCCGGTATTCTTCTTCGGGATTCGTGTCCAGATTGGCATACAGTTCTGTCATTTCTCGCCGCCGATCTTCATACTGCGGATTGACCCACATGCCCCGATAGGGAACGTTCAAGTCTATCCAAGTGTAAATCCGATCCCATGCTTCCCTGTCGAGTTCAACGCCGTAGTGCCCCTTTTGGAGACGTTGCACGAGTTCGCTGACCGAGGCGTGAAAATCCATCGGGTGCAACAGATTCATATCAGGTTCCGGTCCCGGTCGCCATGTATAGGGATTCAACGCGGCGTAAGAGGTATCGGTTCGCCAATTTCCCGTGTTGTGTGCTTCAAAGGAGACCAAGCCGCGTGCCTGTCGGTTGGTATCGTTATGACAAGAAACGCAGTTTTGGTCAAGCAATGGCTGGATTTCTGCCTCATAACCGAAAGGGCGCGCAGGACCATACCACGGAGTAATTTCACTGGGAGGACGATTTGCTGCGGCGACCCGCTTTGCCGGTGTAACCTCGAGTGGCGTTTCATGGCAACCGATACAAGACTGTTGCTCCCCCGGCATCGAAACTGTCCAGGAACGCATCAACTGGACGGCACGCCCTTCGGCATCGAGAGGTTGGATCGCAATCGGAGTATTGGCTGGCACTTTGAAACTGGCAGAACCATCTTCTTCGACGGGAACAGTACCGAGAATACGTTTAACATCCCAACTTGAATTTTGTCCTACCGATTCGTGCCCGCCGCTTCCGCGAAAACCAAAATGATAGGCAATAATCCGGAGCGACTTGATCGTCCCTCGCGGCACTCCTTTGAGTCCTTCCCCGAGGTGTACGTCGGTAATGAACATGGAGCCTTCCATCGTGTTCATGTCGGTCATATCCGGTTTAACTGGCGGTCGCTTTCGGGCAACGAGCGGCGTCGGAAAGAAATAGGAATCTTCCGGAGATTCGAGAATTTGCGTCATGTTATCGAACCGGTCAACGAGATAAAGTCCGAAGGTTGGTCTGTTTTGATGCTTCAAACTGACGAGAAAGTAATTCTCACTGAGCGGGTAAGGATACGCAAACCGGTAAGTCCCGGCACCTCCTTG
>Ga0082212_10006400_pt1 | contig 15840 bp, 9 predicted proteins | sample TergutNt197P3_FD_71548 | JGI IMG/M metagenome (GOLD analysis project Ga0082212, IMG submission 71548) | Neocapritermes taracua P3 segment gut microbial communities from Petit-Saut dam, French Guiana - Nt197 P3 | ecosystem: Host-associated > Arthropoda: Insects > Digestive system > Gut ...
TGATTTTCACATCGAGGTGGTTCGGATTACTTGCGGTTGGCACGCCCGACCGGACTCGAACCGGTGGCCTCAAGAGTCGGAGTTGAAATCTGTCGTTCCGTGCAGTAAGCTGTAGTCCCCTCGTGTACGCCCAAGTCCAGTGATTGCAAGGGTTTTATTTTTCAGCTTGTTCACGAAATATGCTGTAGTCCATTATATGATACAGCGTATTTTGCTATTTCTGTGGCAAATATGGGCAGAAAACAAATTGACTGGTCGAGCGTTCGACGGAATTAGTTGAACGTACGGGTGATAAATAGTTCATATTCTAAAGGATGATATTTTCAATTCTTCAACAATAACGGCGAGGCATTAGTCACACTAAGCCCCGCACGATGGTATTTTTCGTACCGCACGCACAAGCATACGCCTTTAATACGGTACATTTGTATCGGGTACTAATCACACTATTCCCAACAGCGAATTTACCATATCATATGCAGCTTGCGGTGTCAATATAATTCAAAATTGTTGTTGAACAGCTTTTATGTCCGATTTCAGATTTTCATTGACAAATGTAAGGCTTTATTGTACCCTATTAATAGAAATCCCCTATCGTGGCCACTAAAAAGCCACAGAGTACGTCATAAATGCCCTGCATTTCTTGAAGCCTTACGTTCCTACGCAAGGTCTTTATGTAGAGAGTGTGGGGCATTATGTATGTTTTAAGAAGGTATGGTTTTGGAATATATTCTTTATTGCGATGAATCAAGCCAGGTGGGGCCAAAATATGGCGATTTTTTTGGAGGTTGCCTAATTTCCAGCAAGGACTTGCTTGAAGCCACCGCTGCACTAGAATCAAAGAAAACGGAGCTGCACCTATTCGGTGAGATAAAGTGGACAAAAGTTACTGAGAATTATTTGAACAAATACATCGAACTCATGACGTTATTCTTCTCTTTTGTGAAATCCGGCAAGGTCAAAGTGCGGATCATGTTTCGTAATAATAACGATACGCCGAGTAACGATGACGTCAGCACAGCAGATGATAAGTACTTCAAACTATACTATCAGTTCATCAAGAATGCATTTGGGTTTAGGACTCTCAAAGGCAATGAAAAAGTGTATGTTCGCATCTATCTTGATCAGTTGCCCGATAAAAAAGAGAAATGTGCTGAGTTCAAAAAGTTCTTGATGGATATGCCGCAAACAAGCGACTTTTACAAAACACCAATAAGCTTCCGCAAAGGAGATATAGCTGAAGTCCAATCGCATGACCATGTGTTGTTGCAGTGCTTGGACGTTGTGCTGGGGGCAATGAATTTTCGGCTCAATCTACTGCATAAAAGCATACCGGAAGGGCTAAAACGCAGAGGGAAAAGGACAATCGCTAAGGAGCGGCTCTATAAGCACATAAGCAGCCAGATCAACGACATATTCCCGAATTTCAATATAGGTGAAAGCACGGGCAGCCGCGGTGACGAATACCCGGATTGCTACTGGACCCACCCTTACCGTCACTGGAGATTTAAGCCTAAATAAAAAGAAGCGGTGAGCGTCCAAAATCGGGCGCTCCTTAGGAAACCGGGCGGGGGAAAACGCCTACTTATATCCTCAACTACAAAGACGACGAAATTTGCGTTGACTTCAACGAGAAAAATAAAGTAGTCAATAAAAAAGGGAACTCTGACGACTACAATAATCATCAAAGTTCGCCTAAGTTAGTCGTTGGTGAGCCAATCAAAAAGCCGGATTTCATCGGGCTTTTTGGCGTTCAATGGGCTATTTATCAGGCCGCTTGTTCTTTTAACAAGGATAAGCGGTCTTTTTGCATTTCTGGAGCATTTTCCAAAGGCTTTTATCACCTCTACATAGCCGTTTCCGGCAACCTTGCTAGAAACGGTTAAATCTGTCTGAAAGGAGTAAAACCAAAATGTCAAATTGCAAAGTAACGGCTATCTGCAACCAAAAAGGCGGCGTGACCAAGACAACCACTACGGCAAACCTCGGTATCGGGCTTGCCATGCAAGGGAAAAAGGTACTGCTGGTGGATATCGACCCACAAGCAGACCTCACTACCGCGCTCGGCTGGCCAAACCAAGACGCCCTGCCCATGACCCTTGCCGACATCATTGAAAAGACGATGCACGACGAGGATTTTGAGCAACACGGCGCAACCTTGCACCATGACGAGGGCGTTGACTTGATCCCAGCCAGCATCGAACTGTCAGGCATGGAAATGAACCTCGTAAACGCAATGAGCCGCGAGTTTACACTGAAAAGCTACCTCGACCAGATCAAGCACGATTATGACCACATTATAATCGACTGCCCACCAAGCCTCTCCATGCTGACAATTAACGCGCTGGCGGCCGCCGATAGCGTGATCGTCCCCGTGCAGGCGCAGTACCTGCCGGCAAAGGGCATGACCCAGCTAATGAAAACAATAGGCAAAGTGCGTAAGCAAATAAACCCGTCGCTAAAGGTGGATGGAGTATTGCTGACGCTGGCTGATATGCGCACAAATCTGGCGCGTATGACGGCGGATACCCTGCGCCAGCAGTATGGGGGTATGCTGAAAATCTACAAGACGCAAATCCCCGTGGCTGTCAAAGCAGCCGAGATCAGCGCTGCGGGACAGAGCATATTTGCTTATGACAAAGGGAGCAAAGTCGCACAGGCGTATGCGGAGTTTACAAAGGAGGTGCTGGCTGATGAAACGAGAGCTAAATCTAAACCTGCCCCGAGCCGATGACCTCTTTACCACGCAAGAGGAACGCGACGACGCCAGGCGGGAACGTGTAGTAGACTTACCCCTGCATGAAGTAAGCGACTTCCCCAATCATCCGTTTAAAGTCAAGATAGATCTTGATATGCTGGAAATGGTCGATAGCGTCAAACAGTACGGGGTATTAGTCCCCGGCCTAGTGCGCCCTAAAGACGGCGGCGGCTATGAGATGGTTGCCGGACACCGCCGTAAAATGGCAAGCGGGCTGGCCGGGCGAGATAGTATGCCTTGCCTTATCCGGGACCTGACCGATGATGAAGCAACAATAATCATGGTCGATAGCAATTTGCAGCGTGAAAAAATCCTGCCGTCAGAAAAGGCTTTTGCGTATAAAATGAAGCTGGACGCTATGAAAAGGCAGCAAGGAGAGCGTACAGATTTAACTTCTGCAACAGTGTTGCAGAAGTTGGATGGTAAATCATCGCGTGAGTTGCTTTCTGAAAAAAGCCCCGACAGCCATGAGCAGATACGCAAGTATATCCGACTTGTAGAGCTTATCCCACAGTTGGCTGACATGGTGGACAACTCAGTCATCCGTGACAAAGACCTCACACAAATTGCCTTGCGCCCCGCTGTTGAGCTGTCGTACTTGCCACCAGAGCAGCAGCACATTCTTTTGGAAGAGATAGTAGCCGAGGAACGGACCCCCTCCCATGAACAAGCTATAAAAATGCGGAAGTTTTCGGAGGAGGGACGGCTTGACGAAAATGTCATCCACTCAATAATGCAGGAGGAAAAGCCAAACCAGGTAGAACAATTCAAGCTGCCGCGTGACAAAATCAGTAAATTCTTCCCAGCGGGGACGCCTGCGCAGAAGATAGAGGACACTATTATAAAAGCATTGGAATTGTGGCGGCAGCGCGAGCGAAACCGTGACACCAGATGAAGCCTACCGCCAAGGGGTAAGTGGGATTATACGAAAACATTTCCAGCATTGCCGCGCTCCCCCTCCCTGCACCCACCCCCTCCGTTAACCCACAATAAAGCATTAACCCACAGTAAAACATCAACAACCAGCCTGAACGTGGCTGGATTTTTTGTTTCAAGGCTAAATATAACGAAATGGAGGAACATCATACTATGCAGCAAAAAATACCAAGGCTCAGACCGGCACGGTTTGCGTCCGCAACCATTATTATCTGCACCCTGCTGTTATCCTGTGGACTGACAGCGCTTGCCAGCGAGGAAGGATTACAGGATTTGCAACTACCACCCCTGCCGGCTACCGTAACAGAACAATTGCTTGCTTTACCGGAAGATATGCTGGAAGATACGCCGGATGAACTGTACCCAACCGATGTACAGACGATCATTGAGGACGGGGCGCGGCAAATCATCAAGACATATATCCTCACAGCGGGGCAAAGCCCCTCGGAAATCCCCCGCAGCAGCTTTGAACGCGACGGCTGGCGCTATATAATCACCGACATAACCGAAAAACGTATCAGCGGGATAGACGCCCGAAGCCATACCGAAACAGTGGAGATCAACACCGAAACCAACGACTTGAACGAAATCATCAAGCTGTTCTCCACAACGCTGGAATACCAATCACAGGATGGCTACAGCGGTATATTGACGCTTCAAATGCCTACTATCGTTTGTGAAGCCGAGGGCTATAGGAATGGCAACTATACCGTCACCGCCACGCGGGAATACCCGCACTTATCCACAAATGACCTCTCGCTCATACCCAAAACCATCACGGACAACGGCAGGACGCTGGAGTTGGAAGGAGTAACATGGGAAGTACAGCACTATACCAATGTGGATTATCAGGATATTCCAGACAGCTACCGCGCTATCGCTAAATATTCGGCAAGGGCATCCACCCGCATTGTGACGGGATATATCACGGCAGCGGATTATGTTGGCGAAATCGTCAAGCCAACTACGGGCGATACCGTATATATCGCGTATTTCATAGGGAGCGAAATAAACCCCGCGCCGCCACCCGCCCCGGCGCCTGCACAACCTGATAGAACCACACCGCCCCCCACAGTCACCGATGAACCGACGACGACGGAACCGGCCGCGACGGAAAACAGCGGCATACCGCTTGCGCCTATACTCACAGCCATCATTATATTGGCCGCGCTTGCCGGGACCGGGGCGTATTTTTTCAAGCGCCGCAACGTAAAGATATACAAGGACGGGTTTCGCGTCTTAGCCGCAAAGGACAGGATAAGCACTAAAAGCAAGCTGATCGACCTGTCCCCGCTGGACGGCGATTGTTACGGCATAGAGATCGACGCATTTACAGCAAAAACCTTGAACGGGCAAACCATTGAAGTCAGATATGGATCAGACAGTCTTAAACACAAAATTGCTTACGAGGGCAATATCTACCGGATCGAAGCGGATTTTGGCGCGAATACCATCAAAGCGGTATATTAAGCTATGAAAGGACTTTCAAAAATGAAAAAGACTATTGCATTTATTCTCTCCTGCGCCCTCTGCGCGGCGCTGACTGCCCCCGCACTTGCGCATAACTATGACTTCTCCACGGGGGAGGGTACGCTGCCCGGGTTTGGGAAATCCACAAGTAATGACGACCCCGTACCGACCGACCCCATGAGCGAGAACACCCGCCGCAACAAAGACGCCGCGTTCCTCCCGCCGCCCTACGGCGTGTTCAGCGGTGATATACCCACAGACCCCAGCAGCTTGTACCATGATAACCTGCCGGGAGGCACGTACAGCAGTTACGGCACCGCCGGGATCGTCGGCAGCAACGGCGGCGCATACACCCCGCCACCGGCGTCGGGCTTTGAAGCGTCCACTTCCGTTGTCGCAGTAAATACGGAACCGCGTTACTACGCAGATGGCAGTATCGGGACTATTTACGTCGCGCGGACAAACAAGACGATTACCGTCTTTGAGGGTGAAAGCCTTGACAACCTGAAAAAAGGCGCCGGGCATTTCAGTGGAACGTCGGCATGGGATGGTAACGTGGCACTGTGCGGCCATAATCGCGGCTCGTCACCGTATTTCAGTTTCGTGAAGGATCTACAGATAGGCGATAAGATAACCTACACGACCCTCTACGGGACCCGCACATATGAAGTGTTCAACAAGGAGCAGATCGGGGAATACGACCACTCCAAGCTGGGCTGGTCAGCGGAGAACATTTTGACACTGATAACGTGCATTGAAAACACCCCGGAACTCAGGTGGACAGCGCAGTTGCGCGAGGTGCGATAGGCATTTTCGCACACTAGAGAATTGCGCGGCCAGTGGTAAAATAGAGGTGTGAGAATCCACAAATTCTTTTGAAAGAAGGTGTCGGAAATGAAACGGATCGGCGGTATTCAATTCATGATTGGCGTCGCTGTCGGCGCGGCAGTATTCGGAGGCTCCATAGCATACGCAACGGGAATCATGGCGCAGCCAAAGACAGCGGCGGTCATCATCGACGGCAAAGCGGTTGACCTGAAAGGCTATATCATCGAGGGCGCCCACTATTTCCAGCTCCGCGACCTCGACGCCGCGCTAATCCCAAGCGGCAAGGACTTCAGCATTGTGTGGGACGGCGCGAACAATCAAGTGCTGCTTGACACATCGCGCGGCTACGCCCCCGACGAAACCCTGCCGGCTTTGCCGCCAGCCTTTGTGCAGGCCCAAGCTCCAGCGGCAACTACCGCAATGACCACCGACGAAATGAGGGCGGAGATCATCCGGCTGACAAACATCGAGCGTGTCAATGCCGGCCTGCCTGAACTGGAAGTGCTACCGGCGCTGATGGACTGCGCCCAGCTCAAAGCGGACGACATGAAAGTCAACCATTATTACGGGCACACCTCGCCCGTATACGGGACTTTTGGGGATATGATAAAATCCTTTGTCCCGGGGGCGAGGTCAGCCGCAGAAAACATCGCCCCGTGGACGAGGACCCCGCAGGAAGCCTTTGCAGGCTGGGTGGATTCTCCGGAACACCTGAATCATATCCTGGCCGCTAAATATACCCACATAGGCGTAGGCGTCATAGAAGGCGCGGACGGCGGCTACTGGTGGGTACAGCAATTCGTCACCCTTTAAAACCGCATAATAAAACTGAATACCCCAAGCGTCAGGCAGTTTAAGCGCTGCCTGATTTTTTTATCCCACAAACTAAAATTTACGGAGGTCATTATGAAAGCGAAAAGAATTACAGCAGCCGCCATCATAGCGGTTATACTACTTGGCATTTTGCCTATCGGCGCTTATGCGGCGGATTGGGGCGAGGGGGACACACTGGAGGACGCCCTCTCGCAGTTGAAGGTTGGATTTGACGATACCCTGCTTGACTGGCTCGTGCTTCCGAACCTTGGCGTCATCTATCAGCGGTACACATATTTCATGTATAACAACGAGCGCACTGGCACGGTAGACGAGCATCCCGTGTACTGCATCGACCCAACAAAGGGCGGCGCGCATATAATAGTGCGCGATGTCGGCCCGAACAGCGACGGGAGCAACACCGCGACGTACATCCGCGGCGAAAAGGTTGGCGACTTCCGGTACAGGAGCATCATGAGCAGCGGCTATCCGCACCAGAGGCTTGAAAGCCTTGGCCTGCAAACCAAAGAGGAAGCTTACTACGCCACAAAAGTTGCCCTCTGGATGTATATCCGCGGCAACGACCCCACCAGGCTGACGATCAACCCTGAATACGGGAACAGCGACCCGGTCGCGCTCCGTGTGCGCGAAGCGGCTATTGAAATATATACCTACGGCACTAGAGGGGGGCCTACGCGGGAACCGAAGCTCACGCTCACAGGAAAACCGAGCGCAACGGCTAGATTGGATGCCAGCGGTGAGTATTATGAGCAGGGTATTGAGGTCGCCGCCAGCGGCTGGATCGGCACAAACCCCGACGCCTGCGGCGAAGTTCAGCTCTCATGGGGCAGCCCGCCACCAGACGGCACGATCGTCCTTGGCTCCAACGGCGAAGATATTACTTCGACATTGGGCGTCAAAATGGAGCCGGGCGCCAATGGGTATACCGGCAGGGTAACGATCAGATACCCTGCGTCCGCGATCGACCCTGAAACATTCTCCCCGCCAACGCTCAACGCGGAGGCGATTGTCCCGAACAACGATATGTATATCGCATACGCAGAAGCGGGAAAGGACAGATACCAGAGATACCTCGTTGAAGCCGACCCAAAAATCGAAATGGCCGCTTCGTTTGCCTCACAGATAAATTGGGAACCGGGCGATACAGATTTTCCGCCAGACAGCGGCTTGCGCATACGAAAGGTGCAGGCCGGCACAAATATACCGCTTGAGGGCGCTGTGTTTGAGATACGCGACCCTGACGGCAAGCTGATTTATTCGCTCGCCACCGGCGAGAACGGCATCATTGACATACCACTGTACACAGCGGGCAACTACACCGTGACAGAAGTAACGCCGCCGCAGTACCACCGGTTGTCAGAAATCAGGACGCAGAGCGTCTACGTCCGGTATGGCGAGGTTGCAGAAGTCACATTCACCAATGAGCCTTATGGCACTTTACGCGTGGTCAAGCGCGACGCGTCGAACGGTATGCCGCTGGGCGGCGCGGCTGTGCGCATACGCAACATCACCACAAATGCAACGCAGGAGATGTATACGGATTCCTCCGGCTCCGCCGTTTTTGAATTGCTGCCTGTCGGCGCGTATGAAATCCTTGAAATCACAGCGCCCGATGGCTATGCGCTTGATTCCACCGTACACACTGTCCATGTCGTGCCGCTTTCCGAGGGCGAGACGTCATATGCGCTGACCAATAAAGCCAACCCCGGCCTGCGGATAACTAAATTCGACCTTCAAACCATGACACCAATCGCGGGCGTGACGTTTGAGGTGTGGCATGATGGGGAGTTGTACGGCATGTTCGTCACCGACTCCTGGGGCGAAATCGAGCTTCGCAATATACCTGCGGGGACATATACGGCGCGTGAGGTCGCGACGGTATCGCCGTATGTCCTTGACCCCACGGCACAATGGATAGAGATTAGGGCCGGGCAGGGGTATATTTCAGAACTCATATTCTTCAACCTTTCCAAGCCGGGCATCCACCTTGTAAAGATTGACAGCGAAACATTCTTGCCGCTGCCAAATGCCCGCTTCCTCATTAAGCACGTTGGAGGCCCGTATGCCAAAGAGTTCACCACAGACCTAAACGGCGAAATCGACCTGTCGGAGCTTGAGCCGGGCGCGTACACCGTTCAGGAAGTCACCGCGCCGGACGGTTACCTGATGGACGACGCCATCCGCACGATCCAAATTAACCCCGGCGAGAACGCGCAGTTTGTGTTTACGAACACGCTGAAGCCTGTGCTGGAGGTGCTGAAGTTCGATGGCACACGTTATTTGCCGGGTGCGACGTTCCGCATAGCCCAAATAGCTGATGGGAGCCACTATTTAGATCGTGTAACAGACGCAAACGGCAGGATACGCATAGAGGGTTTGGAGCCGGGCATTTATTCCGTGCAGGAGATGGACGCCCCTACCGATTATGTCCTCAACGATTACGAGTTCCATGTCGAGCTGTTCCCCGGGCGCACGTCGCAGCTTGTCGTCAACAACGTGAAAAAGCCGGACCTGTGCATCATCAAGACCGACGCCAACACGGGGCTGCCAATAGAAGGCGTTACGTACACCGTCCGCAAGGTGGACAGCGCGACGGTCTCGACTGTCAAGACGGACGCCAATGGCGAGGCGTGGCTGTACGCGCTCGACCCCGGAGTATACCAGGTCACAGAGCAGTCCGTCCCGCCGGGTTATCTGCTAGACCCGATCCCGCAGCTCATAACGCTGTTCGGCGGCCGTACCGGCGTGGTGCGTTTCCAGAACGACCCACGCCCGCGTCTGCGCATTTTGAAGGTTGACGTCGTGACCGGCGAGCCGCTGCCGCTGGCGGAGTTCCGCGTATCAAAGGTTGAGGGCTTGACCGTGTCCGAGTACATCACCGACGCATCCGGCATGATCGTCATTGAAAACCTTGACGAAGCCATATACGAAGTGACGGAGTTCATGCCGCCTGACGGCTATATCCGTTACGACGAATCCAAGCAGATCCAGCTTGAGCCGGGAAAGACAAAGACGCTGAAATTTGACAATATCCGCAAGCCCACGCTTATTATAACTAAGACAAACGCCATGACGTTTGAGCCGATACCGAACACGACGTATAAAGTCGAGCATGAGGCCCCGGATGGCGGCGTCCATACGCTCGGCACGTACCGCACAGACGCGAACGGGCAGGTCGTGCTGCCAAAGGCCGAGCCGGGCTGGTATATAATTACCGAGACCGTCCCGGCGCCGGGTTTCAGCCTACCGTCTAACCCCGTTACGAGGAAATACCTCGCGCCGGGTGAAAACGCTTACACGAATTTTCAGGCAGGCGGCGCAGGCGGGGATACAAGCGGTGATAACATCTCGATAACATCAGGCTATGATTATCTGCTGGGGCATGAAATACTGGACTACCCGCTAAATTCCATCGTGATCCGCAAGGTGGACGCCAACACCGGCGAACTGCTGGCGGGCGCGGCGTTTACCGTGCGGCAGGTGTCGGAGGACGTTTCCGGCAGCTCCGGGACGCTCATAGGCAGGTACACGACCGACAACAGCGGCACCATCGTCATAACCGGGCTTGTCCCCGGGGGGTATATCGTTGAGGAAGTGCAGGCGCCGGCCAATTACCTGCTGTCAGAAAACGCGCAGCAGCAGGTATGGCTGAAGCCGGACGGGACGAGCATTGTCGAGGCCACGTTCGCCAATTTCCCGTATGGCGGCATACTCATTACCAAGGTGGACGCGCAGACAAATATGCCGCTTGCAAACGCAAGGTTCCGCGTCACCGACAGTTCAGGCGCAGTTGTCGGCAACAGCAACGGCGAGTATACCACCGATGAAAACGGCGAGGCCCTTGTACCAAACGTGAAACCGGGCAGCTACGTAATAACGGAGGTCGAAGCTCCCGCGCATTATGCCATCGACACGACGCCGCAGACTGTCAAGGTCGGCGTGGACGGCGGGGTTTACAAGGTTTCATTCAAAAACCAGCCCACAGGGGCGCTCGTCCTCCGCAAGCTGGACAGCGTGACGCGGGAGCCCCTCGCGGGCGCGGCATTTAAGGTCACGACCAGCGGCGGGAATGTCGTCGGCACAGGCAACGGCATTTACCGCACCGACGCCACCGGCACTATCACTATCCCACACTTGCCTAAAGGCAGCTATGTCGTGCAGGAGGTCGAAGCGCCGGAGGGTTATATTTTGGAAAACCAATCGCAGACCATAGAGGTCGACTACGGCAAGTCCTACACGCTTGATTTCTACAACAGGAAAAAGAGCGGTGTGCAGATAATCAAAATCGACGGCGTAACCAAGCAGCCGTTAAAGGGCGCGAAGTTTACCGTATACCGCATGGATGGGGGCATTGTCGGCACCTATGAAACCAATGGCGACGGCGTCATCATTCTCGACGCCCTGGAACCGGGCTGGTACAAGGCGGCGGAAACCCAAGCGCCGGACGGTTACCTCATTGATGATACGCCGCAGGATTTTCAGGTCACAGCAAATCAGTTTATTAAGCTGGTATTTGAGAACGTCCCCATGCCGGGCTTACAGATCATCAAGCTGAACAGCGCAACACGACAGCCCATTGAGGGCGTGGAGTTTGCTGTTACCAAGATGAACGGTGAACGCATAGGGGTATACAAAACGGATAAATCCGGCATTATCGTAGTAACTGCGCTTGAGCCGGGCTGGTACACCGTCAGCGAGGTCAAGGCGGCGGACGGCTATATCCTTGACGCCGAGCCGCAAAACGTGGAAATCGCGCGGGGGGAAACCGCAACGCTGGAAATCACCAACACACCCATGAGCGGGCTGCTGATCGTCAAGACCGACGAAGCGACCGGCAAGCCGTTGGCGGGGGTCGTATTCGATGTGCGCCGCACTGACGGGCAGTTTGTTGCGGGGGATATCCTCGACGGCAACCAGCCGGGTACGGAAGCGAACTCGCCGAATAAAACCACATCGCCGAATGGCGACATCACGGGCAGCTACACCACCGACGCCAATGGGCGCATCCTCATAAACACCCTGCCTGCCGGCGAGTATCACGTCATTGAGCGCAAGGCTTTGGACGGGTATGAATTGGACACCGATGTCCACGCCGCCACGGTTACCCCGGGCAAGCTGACCACCCTGCAACTGACAAACAGGCAAAAGGCCGGGCTGCGGCTTGTCAAAATAGACTCAATCACAAAAAAGCCGATCTACAACGTGGAGTTTATGGTTTTTGACGCCAATGGCGTTGTTGTCGGGACATTCTATACCGACAACAATGGCGTGATCGACTTCGTGGGCATACTCCCGCAGGGGCGCTACACTATACGCGAAACGCGGGCTGCGAAAGGCTACTATCTTGACGAGATACCGCGCACGGTGGAGTTTGTGTCCGGCAAGGTGACGGAGATCCGTTGGGAGAACACGCCGCAAATGGCGCAGATACAAATCCTTAAAAAGTCCGGCGACGACAACGAGGTCAACGGGCTGCCCGCGGGGGCGCCGCTTGAGGGGGCTGTTTTTGAAGTCTACGAACACAAATCAGGCAACCTTGTTGACCGCTTCGTATCCGGGGCGGACGGCAGGGCGGTTTCAAACCCGTTGCCATTGGGCCGCTACGTCATAAAAGAGGTACTGGCCCCGCAATGGTATAAGCTGTCCACGCAAACGCTGGACATAGAGCTTGAGTTTGCGACGCAAATCGTAAAGCTGGAGTTTCTCAACTATTCGGCAAACACAGGCGTCACTATCCGTAAGACCGGGCCTGCCGAGTGTATGCCGGGAGACGTTATCCGTTATGATATCAGGGTTGTGCAAAACAACAGCACCGTGCCGCTGACGGATTTTTATTGGAGGGATACCATATCCACCGATGCCGTGAGATTGACGAAGATCGTAACCGGCACGTTCAACCAGAGCCTCAAGTACAAGGTGATGGTTACCACTAACAAGGGCGATAGCCGCTTGGTTGCCGACAATCTCAGCACGACCAAGAACAACGTGGTCGACTGTTCAAACGTAGCGCTGGGTCTAAAAAATGATGAGTACATCACCAGCGTCACTTTCATGTTCGGGACTGTCAAGGCGGGGTTCGCACAAGTGGAGCAGCCGCAGATTTTCGTCAAGGCGCTGGCCACATTGCCAAACGGCTACCAATTCGTCAACAAAGCCGACGTCGGCGGCAAGTACGGGCGCGAGTGGATCGTCGGCAATTCCGTTTGTGTCACCACGATTTATAAAAAGCCCGAACCGCTGCCGCGGACGGGTTATTAGGAGGGATAAGTTTACTATGGATTTAAAAACGGTTCTAGGCATTGCCCTTGTCCTGTTTGTGCTGGGCGCGGGCGTGTGGCTGTATCTGCGGAATAAGCGGAAATAGCCGGAGGCATAACCGGGGCGGCGTGGCCAGACATGCCGCCCTATTATTATATGAGGAGAATTCAGAGTGAAGGTTAACGCGATGAGCGAGTATTTTGACGAAGTCACTATACTTGGCAAGCCCGCGCTGTTTACAAACTTGCGGATTGACCGCAACACTGTTCCGCGCGGCTATCACCTATATGAAGTACGCCACGACGATGATTGCCAGGGCGACGCAGTCCAAATCGCGCGTGGCATCCTTGTCAACCATTGGGGCAGCCTTATCACCCATGAGGTTATAAATCTGCCCGCCGACGGGTATCTGGACATAGAGCCGGAGGATTTGAACTATGCAGCCGGCGACTGCCGGAGCATGAAAACTTTTATGGAAAAGTACCCGCCTAGAGCAAAACCGCCCAAAAACTATGAGCGGTAAATACTGACGAAAGGAGGCGCGGCCCAATGGCGACCAAATACCAATACATCACCGATGTGTACGAAGCCACAGTACAGAAAATAACAGGCAACCCTGCCGTATGGACGGCGTTTCTACGCTCGGCCTGCCGGAACTACAAATGCCGTTTCGACGAGCAAGTCCTCATATATGCACAGCGCCCCGACGCGACGGCGGTGCTTGAGATTGAAAAGTGGAACAAACAGTTTGGCCGCTGGGTCAATAAAGGCGCAAAAGGCATTGCCGTTTTTGACGATGGGCATAATGGCAATTATCGCCTGAAACACTATTTTGATGTTTCCGACACCCACGGGAGCCGATTTGAGCGCTCCGTACCGATCTGGCAGATGAGGCCGGAGTTCGATGAAGAAGTCATAGAGAGCTTGGAAAACTCCTTTGGCGGCCTTGATGATAATTCCACGCTGCCCGGCGCTATCATATCGGCGGCGAAAAATGCCGTTGAGGACAATATGGCGGACTACCTCCGCGACCTCATGCATACCCGGGAGGACAGCTTTTTAGAGGAACTGGACGATTTGAATGTGGAGGTCGAATACCGCACAGCCCTCCAAAACAGCGTGGCGTATATGATGATGGTACGCTGCGGCATCGACGCCGGGGAATACTTCGAAACCGACGATTTTCGCCATATCGCCGACTTCAATACCCGCGACACGGCAAATGCCCTTGGCCTCGCCTCCAGCGATATAGCGGAGATGTGCTTGCGCGAGATCGCGGCTACCGTGCTGAGCCTACAACGGGGGGAAAGGGCTACTGATCGCACAGTTGCAAACCGTGAAAACCCGGAGCATACTGCACGTATAATACAAAACGATGAAAGGGGAGCTGAACATGGAAGCGTTGACCTATCGGACGGAGGGCGACTACCAAGTCCCGAACCTGGCCGTGCCGGAGGAAGGGCCGGTAGCCCTTGGCAAATTCGCGTTGCTCCGAAAGAGATACCTGAAACAGCACCGCCGCGTCCTGTTCGTGGACCTGCTGACGGCAGGGACGCTCAACGAACACCTGACGGAGATAGAGCAGGCGGCGCAGTCGCGGCTGGAATTGATGACAGAGCAAGCGGCGGCGGCGCAGGGCGTGACGGAGGAACTGAAAGCGTCCGACCAGATGAAGTGGGTGGGGCTGATGAACAACATCCGGCACTCAGCGGAGGAAGCGATACTCCAAGACCTGATATACGCATAAAACCTTTACCCACGGAAGCCCAACAACTCAATATACTCGGAGAAGCGGAGGAAGAAAAACCCTCCGCTTTTTCTATGGAAAGCGGAGTGCCGCAGGATGTCATTGACGAGCAGCTTGTCCGCAACAGCGGAGGTGGTATTTTTCAGCCCCGGTTCCGCATCTATCACAATTTCAGGCAGCTCAACTCGGAAGATGAAATTATCAAATTCCTAAAAGGCGAGTACGGACATGGCGGCGGGCGTTCAAGGGCGGACAGTTCATATTGGGTAGAAAGCAGCAGCAAGGGGTTAAGTTTCAAAATAGACAGCTATCCCCCTGGTGCAGTCTATACGCTGTCATGGGCGAACGCCGCAAAGCGTATCCGGCAACTCATCGGCACCGATAAATACATTACCACACAAGAAAGGGAACAGCTTTACCCTCAATACCTTGAGTATTTGGATCAACAGGCAACCTTACGGGAAAAGGAACGGTTCATAGATTCAATGGCTACTGTGCCGCCCGCCGAAAAACGTGACACCCTCTCGTTGCGCCTTTCGGATTTCATCAGCGGATTGGGACGTTATGAGAAAGGGTATTTAGGTGAGTACGGTCTGTCCGATATTGCGGATGCCGCCAATGCCGGGCAGATCGACGCATTGTTGAAGGACCCGCAGAGGGTTGAGCAGCTCATAGCCGCCCTCGCCGCTATTAAGGGCGAGACCACCAGTATATTCGCACGCAACAACGCTTGGCGGTTCAGCGAGGAATTGGCTGTACTGTTTCCCCGCCAGCATATTTATCACTTGGGCGACACTTTATATATCGGGACCCATGAATATGAAATGCTGGCGTTCGACGAAAATACCGTTCGACTGTTTGACCCGCTATTCCCGCTTGTAAACCAGGAAATGCCCCGCGACGAGTTTGACCGTAAAATCTCTGAAAACCCGATGAACGCGCATTTGCTAACAGCAGTGTGGCGGCAGGGTACACATGGGCCGGAAGTGCCGCCAATTGAGCAGGCCTT